>Ga0074045_10000722_pt1 | contig 32374 bp, 28 predicted proteins | sample BogForMeECP23OM2_FD_94442 | JGI IMG/M metagenome (GOLD analysis project Ga0074045, IMG submission 94442) | Bog forest soil microbial communities from Calvert Island, British Columbia, Canada - Bog Forest MetaG ECP23OM2 | ecosystem: Environmental > Terrestrial > Soil > Wetlands ...
GCAGGTGTAGTAACTATCTTCCGCAGACCTCTGGTGAGAGACATATCGATACCCCTTTCGAAAGTTCGAAAATCGAAAACTTCATTGCATTCTGACCGCGAGTAGAATCCTTCTCCATAATCGGGCGACAGTCAGAACTGGCGGTGTAGATTCTCGCTTGTGACGGAGTACTATTTTGCCTAGTTGGGACGGGAGTTTCTCATCGACAACTCCGGAAAGTCAAGTCCAAATGCGTTGTCCGGCGCGGTTTTTACAAAGAACTGACATTTGGCGCAGCAGCATGGGCGTAGCTTTTCCCCCGCCGCAAACGGCCCGGCAAGGCAAGCTCAACGCCGAAGATTGCACGCCAGAGTCAAAAGGCTCTAGAGACGACCGCACTTGAGATGGCGCTAGATTTTGACCAGGGAAACACAGACGTTCCGTGGAAAGTGTTGTCCGCGAAATATGTCAACGAAAACGAGATGACGGTGTACGTGCCTAAGGCTGCCATTGCTGCCCCCGGCACGGATGCGGTTGTGGTCAAGAACCCAACGCCGGGTGGAGGGAAGTCGAACGCGCTTACCGTGACGATCAAATAGACGGTTGGAGTAGTTAGGGCCCCACTTCTCAGTGAGGGGTGGGTTTTTTTTTGATGGCCCCCGGGAGCGAGGTTCAATTCCCTAGAGGGAAAGAGACAGGGAAAGAGACGTGGAATCCCAGGTTTCGCAAAGGATGCGAAACCTGGGGCACCCGGCGTGTGAGTGAATCCGTGGAATCCCACCCTTCGGCAAGCTCTAGGGCAGGCTGTTTCGCAAAGAATGCGAAACATGGGGCACCCGGCTGGCTAGAAATGCTTTCCACTTGACATTCGCTTTATATTCGCCAACAATGGCGGCATGGCGATCACACGCAGGCAGCGCGAAGTGTATGACTTCATCTCGCGGTTTGTGGCTGAGCATGGATACTCTCCATCGTTTGAGGAGATTGGCACGGGGCTGGAGCTGACGTCGCTGGCGACGGTGCACAAGCACATCACGAATCTCGAGAAGAAGGGATTGCTCACCCGTGACTACAACCGCAGCCGGTCAATCGATCTATGCCCACCCAAGGGACGACTGAAGCAGGCCATGAGCGTGAATACCGGACTGGTGCTGCCGCTGCTGGGGCGCATTGCGGCCGGCCAGCCGATCGAGGCGATGCAGACGAATGAGACGATCTCGCTGGCGGACTTCGTGCGGTCGAAAGAAGTGTTTGTGCTGGAGGTGCGTGGCGATTCCATGCAGGATGAGGCGATCCTGGACGGCGACTACGTGCTGGTGGAGAAGCTGAAGACGGCGCACAACGGAGACATCGTGGTGGCGCTGGTGGATTCAAGCGATGCGACCTTGAAACGCTTTTATCGGGAAGGCGACAACATCCGGCTGCAGCCATCGAATGTGACGATGAAGCCGATCATCGTGCCGGCGGCGTCGGTGGAAGTGCAGGGTAGGGTGATTGGGGTGCTGAGGAAGTATTAAAGACGCTTCTGGCTTCTAGCTACTGGCTCTCAATGGTAGAGATGGAAATCCACTTCGATGGCGAGTTCCACTGAGACTGGCTGGCCATCTTGTTGTGCTGGGCTGAACTGCCAGCGCGCTACGGTATCTACTGCCCTTTGATCCAATCCCATGCCCAAGGGCCGAACGATTCGGATGTCTCGAGTCTGGCCGGTTTTATCGACAACAACCATGAGCATAATCACGCCATGGTATCCCAATTTTTGTGCCTCGTCCGGGAAGTCTGGTTCCGGGGTCGATCGCGGCTTGGGGGGAGTAACGCCCTTCCGGATGGGGACCACCTCGACGTCTGGGGCTTTCGCGTCGGCCTCCGTCGCCTTTTCGTCTGCCAAGTTCGAGATAAGGCCGGGGATCGCAGCAAGCTCTGGCGGGAAACTACAGGCGCTATATATATTTGCTCCTTTGCCGGACGCGGCTGAGATGCACGGCCTCCAATAAGCCGGTACTAGATCCGCGAAACGGTCCTGCGAATTCAGAAAAATCTTGGATAGCAGCGCATTCAACTTCTCTGCTGTGATTCCGCCGGGATCGAGATCAGCATCAATGCGCAACTGGCTAACTTTCTTTGCTTTCTTCTTGTGATCAGCATGGAATCCGAAGGCATGTCCATCGTTAACCAAAACGAGGCGATCTGCCTGAATGGCTAATCGCTGGCTCGACAGAGTGAGTGAGTTCACGCGTACGAACCCGTTGACGGTCCAATCGCCAGAAACGGGAGAGCCAGTGGGCATCCCAGCGGAGTCGTATATCAACTTTGTTCCCTGATAAAAGCCACGGAGGATGAGAATCTTTTCGCGGTATTGAGACTGGAGGCGTTGCTCCATCTCATCGGAGGCGTATATCCGCAGCTGAGAAGCTGCGACGAAAACGCAAAGTTCTAGACAAGCAGATATTATCTGTGACGTCCGATGGTTTCTAATCATCGCCACGGATTGTAGTTCATTCGACGATAGCTGCCTGAAAAAGCGAAACGCACGCTTTCCTCTAAGAATGAGCGTGCGTTTGAACTTTAAGCTAGAAGCCAGCAGCTAGAAGCGCGTTATCCGACGTGACGATCAATCGCTTGCGCGATGGCGTCCTTCGGACGGTAGCCTACCAGTTGCTCGACGACCTGGCCGCCTTTGAAGACCAGCAGCGTAGGGATGCCGGTTACTTTGTAGCGCATGGGGGTGGAGCTGTTGGCGTCGACGTCCATTTTGCCGACCTTGAGTTTGCCCTGGTAGTCCTTGGCAAGCTCGTCCACGATAGGAGCGAGGGCGCGGCAGGGGCCGCACCAAGTTGCCCAGAAGTCCACCAGCACGGGCGTATCTGATTTCAAAACATCCTGGTCGAAGTTTGCATCAGTGACTTCGACAATTCCATTGCCTGCCATTTTCGTTTCTCCTCGTTGTAACGTCGCGCTGTCGGCGGACGCTCCATCGAGCTGTCTTGCCGGGCCCGGCGATCGATATCTAAATAAGTGCTGCCCTTGGTGGGGCGCATCCATTATCGCACTTCCGTTTGATGCCGGGGAACCGGGAAAGTCGCAAGTTGCGACCTGCGGTCAGATTGTGTCTGGAGCCTTCAGCTTAGAAGGTAAGGTCTACTGCAACCTGCATCAGGCGAGGAGGCGCGGCGCTGACAACCCGACCGAATGACGAGCTGCTGATGTTTCCGTTTACAGATGCGGGTCCGTAGAACTGGGCGTGGTTGAAAACATTGAATCCTTCGAAACGAAACTGAAGAGATTTGGATTCCGTTAGCGGCACTGACTTTGCCAAGGCGATGTCGTAGTTATCGATGCCGGGGCCGTGAAAAAAGCGCCGCCTGGCGTTTCCCGGCTCGCCCAGGGGCTGGAGAGCGAAAAGGCTGGTATTGAAATAAGAGAGGCCATTGCGGGGATTGCGGTTCAGCGCAAGCGACCCGGGTGTGAACTGCGGTTCGTCGACGCCGTAGTTGTTGATGCCGTTGGGCTCGGCTCCGAGCAAGGAATTGTCGCCGTAGTTGAGAAGCGTGACCGGGAAGCCGCTGCTGAAATGGGTGATGCCGGAGATCGTCCAACCGCTCGTCCAGCGATTGGGGGAGAAGAGGCGGTCGATGGGTAACTGCCACGAGTAGCTGACTACGAAGTTATGGGTGACGTCGAAGGCGGACAGGGCGCGGCTTAGAGAAGGATTGATTGGGTTTACCTCCTCGCCGACGTTCGAAGACTGATCGATGGATTTGCTGAAGGTGTAGCTGGCAAACAGTTGCAGCCGCTTGCTGGTGCGGCGAAGGCTCAGTTCGAGGGCGTTGTAATTGGAATTGCCGATGGTCGCCTGATTGGTGTCGCTGCCGAACTTTGGGCCAAGAGGGCCACGGGTTCCGTCTACGGTTGCGCCGGAAGCGGTGGTGTATACATTGCTCTCGCCGAACGGTCCGCAGGTGGCTGATCCGGTAGCGACCTGGCTGGGCTGGCTCAAGCTCAGGCACAACGCGGGATTGCCGGGGTTGGATTCGACCAGCACCAGGAGCCGGTGAGATTGATTGCCGACGTAGCTGGCGCTGAAGACGGTGCTATCGCTGAGCTGGCGCTCGATGGAGAACATGTACTGCTCGGTGTAGGGAATGCGATTGCTAACGGGATAGGCGGGAATGCCGCTGATGGGCAGATATTGCGACCAGTCGATGTTGGCATCGGGGTGGCTGCGCGAGGAGTTCAAAGGGGCGAAAGTGACGGGAAAATACTGGCCGAGATTCTGGCCATTGGAAGCGGTGATGAAGGGGTTCGAAAACAGAGGCGGAGCGGGACTGCTGTAGGTGGTTCCGTAAGGAGCGTTTGCCGCCAGCACTCCGATGGTCAAGGCTTCGATGGAGGTGAAATACACGCCGAAGCCGGCGCGGAGGCTGGTTTTTCCGGGACCGCCTAAAAGCTTGCCGAAGACGGTGTCAGTGGATACATCCGGGGAATAGGCGAGGCCGATGCGCGGCGAAAATTCATCGCCGTGCGGCGCGAGCGTGCGGCGCACACCAGGATCGGTGGGGTAGAGGATTCCCACGGGCGCGCCCGGAAAAACTACCGACTGCTTGCCGGGCTCGGTGGTTGAGATCTGATTGTACTTTTCGTACCAGGGCTCGATGCGGTCCCAGCGCAGACCGTAGTTGAGAGTCAGGTTCGATTTTACACGCCAACTATCCTGGGCAAAGATGCCGGCGTATTTGTTGCGGCCATAGAAGGGATTGAGTTGGCTCTGGTTGAATTGACTGGGAATGCCGAGCAGGAAATCCGCGAAGTCGAGGCCGGTCTCGCTCCCGGTGAACAAGAAGCTGCCATTGAACTGGGCGATGGGATTGACGTTGACCTCGTCGAAATGAAACTCGCCACCGGCTTTTATCGTGTGGACTCCTATGACTTTCGAAAAATCATCCAGCCACTGAAAGGTGTTGTTGGCCTGCTTCAGTTCGTTGGTATCCGTGCCAGTGGAGAAGTTGTTGAAGACGAGGTTCTCCACTCCTTCATTCCTGGGGTCAAGCGCCACGATGATAGAGGCTCCGGAGGGAGTGGCGAAACCCTGGGAAACGAGGCTGACGCCGATACCGCCGCGTGGCTTGCCGAGATCATTGAAGGCGCGCATATAACTGAAATGCAGTTCGTTGACCGCGGTCGTGCTGAGAGTTTTGGTGTCACTCAAGCTGAATAGTTGCGCGCGGCCCAGATTCAACGCGTCGAAGCCTGGCACACTGGCTCCGCCCTGAGCTAGGGGATAGGGATTGTCGAGGGAGTAATCGTCGAGGAAGTAATAGCCTGAAATCAGGCCCCAACTGGTGTGGACATCGAGGCGGATGGCGCCCTTGTCATCGCGGAGCGCCTGCTTATAAGCGGAGGTAGAGAACTGATCGACAGAGGCGCTGGGTGCAGGAATGTATTGCAGCAGATGTTGCGCGGGCGCGGACCAAGCTTTGGCCGGGATTTGCAGGCTGGGAAGAACGCAGGCCGTGGATGGGGTGGTGGAATAATTCGGATTCGTGCAGCCGGGGAAATAATAAGGTTCACCGGGATAGACCTGGTAGGGAAAATTCTGAGAGAGCGTCGCGGCCCAGGCGGGCCCGCTGACCGTGGTGGGGGTTACAACGGGTTGTCCGTTCAGGATTTGAGTTGTGTAGAAAGAATTGGCGAGGTCGGATAGATTGCCACTGCGATCCTGCAGCGAGGGAACGGGGATCAGACCGGTGTCGACTCCCTGACGCTGACGTGTGCCCTGATAGTCGGCGAAAAAGAAAAGTTTGTTCCGCCTGATGGGACCGCCCAAGGTTCCACCAAACTGGTTTTGGATGAAGGCGCCACGAGTGGGAGAGAAGTAATTGCGCGCGTCGAGATCGGTGTTTCTGAGGAACTCAAAAACGTCTCCGTGAAAGGTGTCGCTGCCTGATTTGGTAATGACGTTGATTTGGCCGCCGCTGAATTCGCCATACTCGGCGTCGAAGTTGCTGGTGAGAATGCGGAACTCGGCGATCGAATCGAGATTGGGAATGATTGCCGTGCCCATGTTGACGTCTTCTTCGGAGTCGCTGCCGTTGACGATGAAGGCGTTAGCGAATTCGCGCTGGCCGTGAATGGAAATCGTGCCCGGGTTGAGATCGGCGGAGGGTGAAAGTGGACCGGCGCCGACGTCCTGAACCGTGTTCGAGGTGATGGAGGTTTCCGGAGCGACGCCGGGCTGAAGGGACAACAAGTCGGTATAGCTGCGGCCGTTTAAGGGCACGGCACTCATCTGCTCGCTCGTGATGACCTCACCCATCTGGCTGCTCGAAGTTTCCACGTGAACGGAGGCGTCAGTGATGGTGATGGCATCGGTTCGGTTTCCGACATGAAGGACCACATCGAGGAGAAGAGCGCCGTTGGCGTCGAGCACAACTCCGGTGCGACGATAGGGTTGAAAGCCGGGCTGGTCCACCTGGAGAACGTAGCTCCCGACGGGGAGAACGGGGAAGGTGAATGTGCCTCGGGCGTCGGCGGTGGTGGATTCCTTCGCACCTGTATTGGCGTTGACCAAAGTGACGGAGGCCTTGGCGATGGCGGCCCCGGATGAATCTTTGATTGTGCCTGAGATACTGCCGCCCACTCCGGCCCAGGCGGCGCCCAGGAGACAAAGAGGGAGAATGAGGCGAGGCAACGCTAGTTGCAACCGGGTCGCATCTGAGGGTAAGATTAAACCGCGAATGTGATCAGGGCCCTTCATAAGAGTTTATGGAAGCGTGCTACTTGCAACCGAGTCGCATCTAAGATACGTTCCTAATATTGCCGGACGTTTTGCTTTAGCGTCAAGGGCGGTCGGAAGAATTCGTCGCAGTGTGTTTGCGACCAGTTGCGACGATCGAAGAGGAGATATTCATGCCACTACCGCAAACTGAAATTCCCGGGCGGCTGCAGTCTCATCTGGCGGAGCGGGGAATCCGCATGACCGAGCAGCGGCGGGCGATTCTGCGCGTGATGGAGACGGCGACGAAACATCTGGACGCGGCGCAACTCTTGCGCAAAGCGCAGAAATTGGATGCCAGGGTTGACCGCAGTACCGTGTACCGAACCCTTCAACTGCTGAAGCGGCATGGCCTGATCGACGAGCTTGACCTGATGCACATCCACGGCGAAGGACACTACTACGAGAGGAAAGTGAGCCGCGACCACATTCACATGGCGTGCTTGCGTTGCGGCAAGATCATGGAGTTCGTCAGCGATATTTTTGAGAACCTGAAGGGCCAAGTGGAAAAGGACTGCCGGTTTCGCATAGTGGTGTCGCGTCTGGAAATTGGTGGATATTGCGCGGCGTGCCGCGGATCGAAATAGCGGTTACTGAATGCTGATGGAAATTCGGTTCCTGAATGCGGACGACACTGCTGCCTACTGGAACATCCGTCTGGAAGCTCTGCAGAATGAGCCAGAGGCGTTTGGCTCGTCGGTGGAGGAGCATCGCGCGTTGCCTCTGGCCGAGATCGCGGCACGATTATCGGCTGATCCGTTGAACAACTTCGTGGTGGGCGCGTTTGTTGGCGAGAAGCTGATAGGCACTGCGGGGTTCTTTCGTAATAAAGGTCTCAAGGAGCGGCACAAGGGAAGGGTCTGGGGCGTTTATGTCACGCGGGAGGCGCGAGGGAAGGGTGCCGGGCGGGAGATGATGCGGATGCTGCTGGAGCGCGCCAGCAAGGTGGAAGGGATCGAGCATATCCTGCTCTCGGTGGTGATCACGCAAGATGCAGCGGTGAAGCTTTATCGAGCGCTGGGATTCGAGTCGTTCGGCTGCGAGCGGCGGGCATTGAAGATTGGGGATCGATATTTGGACGAGGAGAACATGGTGCTGTTCGTCAAACGGCCCGAATCGATATAAGTGCAGCTCTTGAAATACTTTAGGCCCAGAGGACAATAAAAAAGCGCCCCAGACTTTTCAGTCCAAGACGCCTCGGCAGCCCTCCCCCGGAACTGCCAAACCACTTCACGATCGTAGTTTGAGGGGCTGGTCTTGTAAACGTCACTTTGGTAATTCGGATTGCAAGGCTGAGTCCGCTCTAAACAGCGCTGATCCATAGGGTTAGCCGGATTTGACGAGGAGAGGAACTATGGTTGCTTGTGCCAGGTCTGGCCGGCGTCGAAGGTGGTCCAGACTTCGGTGGTAGAGGTAGCGATTCTTCCATGCCGCAGGTCGGAGAATTGGATGCTGAGAATGTCTCCGGTAAGAATGATGCCAGCTTCGCTGGGGGTGACCAGAATCCAGCGATTGCCGCCGTCCTGGCTGTGATAGATAAGTCCACTGGAAGCTCCGACCCAAACTTCGGGTCCGACGGCGGCTACGGCGCGGAAGAGCGGGACCGGCGCAGAGCTGCCTTTTTCATTTAGGTTCTGTTTCTTCTGGTCGGTGGTTCCTGAACCGGCTTGGACGCTCACCGCCGCCCTTGCCATTCCATGGCGAAGAGAAGTTGATGGATCGACCGTTTGCCATGTGCCTCCGCCGTCGAAGGAACGCTGCAAGGCGCCGGCGGGGCTGACGGCCCAACGTGGCGAGGCCTGAACCATCGCCGAGGAGGTCTGTACAGCCACGCCCGAAGCAGGCGATGGAGCAGTTGAGGCATTGGCGCCCGCTTCTGGGGGAACGGGATCTTTGGCTTTGACTACGTTGAGGTCGGTAAACGCGCGACCTTGGATGGGCAAGTCGGGCCGGTTCTGAGCAATCTGGTTCTGAGCAATCTGGTTCCGACCCGTTGTGGCGTCGGTGTTGAGGGTCGTGGCCTCGGCTTGCACTTCAACCACCTCGGAAGAGGCGCCGACTTTAACTTGTTGGTGGATTTCGGGGCTGGCAGCGATTCCGCTGCTAGCCACCATTCCGCCACCACTGCCACCTGAGTAGACTGCGTGATCTGTTGGGTGATTGGGAGTGAGCGTTAACTTGTGCGCCGTCGCCGTGCGAGAGTTCGAGGCGGGCCCGACCGACGTTTCCCTTCGCGTCGCGCCAGACGGAACTGTGGGACGGAGCGAGAGCGCTTGATCCGTGATGGAAAGAGCGGGTGCGGCCTCCGTTGGCATGACGTTCGAAGCGACGGTCGCCACTTGGTTGCGATGGGAGTAGTGCAGAATCGCAACGGATGCGACGACCAGGATTCCAATTGAAAGAGTTACCCAGCGAAGAGTTGGCCAGGTTAGCCAAGGGATTCGAGGCGTACGGGCGGAAGCGGGTAGAGCCAGGCTCTCGGTTTCGGGCAAAGCGAGAGTGACTACCTCTCGACAATCGGCACAGGTGGCGAGGTGCTGCAGGAGGAAGGCGCGCTCCGGTTGCGACAGGGAATGCTCGGCGAAGGCGGTCAGAAGATCGGCGTCGGGATGCGCGCTGGCAGGGGCGGGATTGTGTTGCAGGCGCTTGGCCACGATTTTGGGGACGCTTTGCATTTTTGGTTTTCTAGCCTTCAGCCGGCCGCCTAACGCTCTCCTTTGATCTCATTCCTGACCTTCCCGTACCACCTCGACCCGGGTTTCTCTCTTATCAGGGAACGCCGGCGTCGGCGATTCTTGCGCCAGACTGCGGCGAATATCCAAATGCAAGTCGCGGACGTCCACGTCCAGTGCTTCTTCGGCCTGACGGCGGGCCATTCCCTGCTGGGTCATATTGGCCAGGATCTTCTTGCGCAACGACTTCGCCAGCTTGTCGACCTTGCGGCTGATGGTGGATTCGTGCACGGTCAGCAGGCGGGCGATCTCCGCCAAGGTGCGGCCGTCGAGAAAATAGGACGCCAGGACCATGCGGTCTTCGCTGCTGAGAGATGACAGGGCTGCGTCGGTGGCAGTTTCCAGGCGCGAGTCCGGCGATGAAACCGGCTCCGGCTCGGGAGCCGCGAATTGTGAGCCCTCTTCGCCTTCTTCGTCGAGGCTTACGAAGCGCCTGGTGCGGCGGTAGCGATTGACGAACTCCTGAGCGAGCACGGTGCGAAGCCAGCCTTCGAGGGACCCGCGGGCAGTGAAGGACGCGAGCTTGGAGACGCGTTGCCCGTCGCGAGTGGTGGTGCCGTAGAGCTCGGCATAGAGCGAGTCAGCAAGATCGCGGGCGGCGGAGTCTTCACGGGCAATGCGCAGGGCAGCCTGGTAGAGCTTTTCGCGATAGCGAGTCAGGAAAAGTTCCCAGGCGGTGTTGTGGCCGGCGGCGCAGGCTCTGGCGAGAGCGAGCTCCTCCACTCGCAGGCTCAGAAGAAAAGTGCGAGCTTCTGCCTCTGTGGCGGTCCCGGGCAGATATTTCATACACACTTCAGCGAGAATTTCGGCAAACGAATCGGGTGCGAGGCCAAATTTTTCGCAGCCGCTGGTGGCGTGCAGTTGCAAGAGCAACTCGGTTACGGCGGACTGCACGGGAGCGGAGGTTGGTTTGCCGGCGCGCATGCGGAAGAGAGAGTGAGACGACAACTCCTTCTGATCCTACTAGTTCCTTAGACGCTCGAGAGCACAATTTTGGCCGCAAGCACTAGCGTTTTTTTCGTTCCTATGGCTGCTGGTCTTGCCGCTTCTTGCTGGGGAGCTAGTTGTTGGCGCTGTTGTTCTGGTACCAATTGCGCCAGGCGGCGGAGTCATTGGGCAGGCGTTGTTGGGTAATATCGCCGAGAGCCTGGAAGGCCCAGGCACGAGTCTGCGCGTCAAGCGCTGGGTCATCGGAATAACTAATGAGTTGCGGGACGGCGATGAGTCTCTGGTCGTGAGTTAACATGCCGGACTCGGCAAGGCTGCAAGCGGCGCGTTCGCGCACAATCGCCGAAGGATCGTCGTGCATGGCTTCGAGCAAAGGAGCGATGGTTGAATTCGTCCCCACGACGGCCAAGCTTTCGACCGCCCAGCGGCGTGTATCTTCCGAATTCTTATCTGATCCGCGGTCAGGACCTTTCAAGTGAGTGCTCAACACCTGGACGACGCGATCTGTTTCAAGGCCGCGATTCGCCAGCAGAGCGAGGGTCCAGAAAGCCCAGATCTTTTGGGAGTGGTCGGAGGAGCTGGCCTGGCGTACGAGTGCGTCGACATTGGAATCGTTCTTGGCAAGCCCGTAGGCTGCGAGTTGCACTTCGATGGCGGAATTCTGGACGCGCCTGTCGTTCGAGTTAAGGGCGGCGGTCGAGAGTTCGCCGAGTCTCGCATCCCACCTGAGCTGTCCTCGCCAGCTATTGACGCGCGCTTCGATCTGCGCGGTTGCCCCGTCGGAGCGGGCCACCGCGCGTTCGAGGAGAATTTCGGCTTGCTTCTGCGGGTTCTGACGATCCAGATCGCGATCGGACAAAAGCGTGGAAGAGGTGCCAGCATTCTTCCGTTGCGAGAATGGAGCAGAGAGTTTTCCCCAAACTGCGCCTGTGCCTCCGGCGGCGGCGACGGCTAGCGCGAGCCCGATTCCTGCCAGCATAGCAGCCGCATGCAGCAGTCGTGATTTGGAGACAAGCCTTTCCCGTGAATCTGAGGAAGCGGGAACGGGCTGCAGCGGTATGTCTGAACCCGGACCAAGTGTGCCGTAATCCGGCGTGGGGTCCGGGTGCTGATGCGGAGGATCAAGAGCAGTCCCCTCTTGGCCTGAGACGCCCGGTTGAAGAACATCCATAGCATCAAGTTTAGGGAAGTGGCGTGACTAGGGTAAAGTTACTTCGGGGTCCCGCCCACTGAGATTCAACGCGCGGCCACTGCTGAGTCGAAATTGGCATCGGAATAGACGCCGTATGCCCGGAAGGTTTAAGGAGGAAGAATGTTTGCCAAGGCAAGTGATTTCCGACGCGTGGGGTTAGCCGCTGTGCTTGTGATTGTGGCCGGGGTGGCTGCGGCTGCGGCCGGCCCGGGGTACAAGATCGTGAAGACTTACAAAGCAGGCGGCTCAGGTGGTTGGGATTATCTGGTAGCCGACGCCTCGGCACGACGGCTTTATATTTCGCGAGCCACTCACGTCATGGTACTGGATCTGGATTCCGGGAAGAGTGTTGGTGACATTGCCGACACGCAAGGCGTACATGGCATCGCTCTTGCTCCGGAGTTGGGGCGCGGGTTTACGAGTAACGGGCGGGAAGGCACGGTCAGCATTTTTGATCTGAAGACGCTGGCTCCCAGCGGGAAAGTGAAAGTGGGAGAAAATCCGGACGCGATTCTTTACGATCCGGCGACCAAGAGAGTCTTCACGTTCAACGGCCGAAGTCAGGACGCTACCGCCCTGGATGCCGAGAAGGGTACGGTGTTGGGAACAATCAAGCTCGATGGCAAACCGGAGTTTGCGGTGAGCGATGGCAAAGGAGAAGTGTTCGTCAACATCGAGGATCAGAGCGAACTGGTGGCGATCGATCCCAACAAGCTTGAGGTGAAATCGAAGTGGCCGCTGGCGCCTTGCGAATCGCCGAGCGGGCTGTCGATGGATCGCAAGAACCGCCGGTTGTTTGTGGGGTGTGACAACAAGATGATGGCGGTGGTGGATGCGGATTCGGGCAAGGTTCTGGCCACGCCCGCGATCGGCGACGGCGTCGATGCAACCGCCTTCGATGACGAAACCGGACTGGCTTTCGCTTCGTGCGGAGAAGGCGTGCTGACGGTGGTGCGGGAGGAATCGCCGGAGAAGTTCAGCGTAGCGGAAAATGTTCCGACGCAAGCGGGTGCGCGCACGCTGGCGCTCGATTCCAAAACGCACAACGTTTACGTGGTTACGGCAAAATTCGGACCGGCTCCCGCGGCGACGCCCGAGAATCCACATCCGCATAACATTGTGCCGGATACCTTTGTCGTGCTGGTTCTGGGCAAATGAGGCGCATTTTTGGTTGCTGGCGGTCGGCGATCTGGTTGGGGTTGACGATCGTTGTGGCGCAGGGCTATGCAGCGCGGAACTGTGAGGCGTATTCCGTACTTACGCATGAGGAGATCGTGGACCTGGCGTGGAAGGACAATATTCTGCCCATGCTGAAGAAGAGATTTCCTGCTGCCACGGACGAAGACCTGAAGAAGGCGCATGCGTTTGCCTACGGGGGATCCGTGGTCCAGGACATGGGCTACTATCCGTTCGGCAACAAATATTTCAGCGACCTTACGCACTATGTGCGGAGCGGCGACTTTGTGGTGAACCTGATTAAGGAAGCGTCTGACCTTGATGACTATGCTTTTGCGCTGGGCGCTTTAGCTCACTATTCGGCGGACAACTGTGGGCATCCTACGGTGAATCAGGCGGTCGGCATTGAGTTCCCGAAGCTCGAAAAGAAATACGGGAAGGTAGTGACCTACGAGGACAATCCCAAGGCGCACATCCGGACGGAGTTTGGCTTCGATGTGACGCAGGTTGCGAAGAATCGTTACACTTCCGACCGCTATCACGACTTCATCGGTTTCGAAATTTCGAAGCCGGTGCTGGACCGGGCGTTTCAGGATACATATGGGATTCCACTGAGCGACGTAATTTCGGATGAAGATCTGGCGATCGGAACATTCCGGCGTGCGATCGGCACGGTGATTCCGGAGATGACTCGCGTGGCGTTGATTGCGCGCCGCAATGAGATCGTCTCGGAGACGCCCAACTTCCGGGCGCGGCAGTTTCGTTATTATCTGTCGCGCGCTAACTACCAGAAGGAATGGGGAAAAGGCTACCGCAGGCCGGGATTTGGAACGCGCTTGCTGGCGTTCTTTCTGAAATTCGTGCCGAAGATCGGTCCGTTTAAGGCGCTCGATATCAAGGTCCCAACCCAGAAGACGGAAGACCTCTACATCGCGAGCGTGGATAAGACAGTGGAGGACTATACCAAGCTTCTCCACGAGGCGGCGAATGGAAATCCGCAGCTTACGAATACCGATTTTGACACAGGACACGACACACGAGCGGGCGAGTACAAGTTCACTGATGATACGTATGCGAGGCTGCTGGATCAGTTAGCCGGGCACAACTTTGATCAGATCACCCCGGAGCTGCGGGCAAACATCCTGGCTTTCTACAGCGATCCAAACGCTCCCATTGCGACGAAGAAGAAACCAGCAGCGTGGCAAAAAACGCAGGACGAACTCGCGAGGCTCCGGGCGCTGCCGGATGCTATGGGGAGTGCAGGCAAGGCGTAAAACCGGCAGTGATTTTCATCGCATGCCCGCAGGTATGGCGCCGTTCTTGAACATTTGGAACCACATCTCGGTATCGGCTTCGCTATAGATTTGCAACTCGCGGATGACTTCGCGCGCGAACTCGACGCTTCCTAGTCCGCTCGCCGTGATGATCTTGTGATCGGCCACTGCTAATTCATCGACGTAAAAACGGTCATCCTTGTACTCGGGAACCATCTTCTTCAAGAAGCTTTTCGCGTTGCTGGTGTGGTGAACTCCAGTGGTCAGGCCGGCGCGGGCAATCTCCAACGTGGCTGCGCAGAGCGCGCCGATCAGGATCTGCTCCGCATGCAAACGCTGAAGGAGTTCATCCACCTGCGGATCTGGCCCTTTCTCCCACCGAGCCCCGCCCGGCAAAATGAAGATTGCGGTTTCGCGTGGGTCGAACTCGATCTCGTCGAGAGCGATGTCAGGCATTATTCTCAGGCCTCCCATCGTCACGACGGCCTCACGCGAGCGTCCTACAGTCTGTACTTCGTGCTTGCCGGATCTGCGGAGCTCGCATAAAGCAAGCGCAGGTTCCCAGTCGGCGAGGCCATCAAATACGAAGAGGTAAGCTTTCGATTTCATGCTCGGTGCTCTGGTGTCGCAAACTCTGGGGGCACAGACGTCAAGAATACACTTCGATTGCGTGATCAATGCCTTCGGAGTCCGCTGGAACGACCGTTCGGTTGCGCTGCGTCAACCCGCCATGTATCATCTCAAAACTTTAATGACCCGGCGCGGGTCTTCGAGGATCTGGCAGATGGCTGTGGGGGATGAGAAGTTTTACCGGGCGCGGGTGACCAAGCGCGTGGAGTTTGCGCCCGACCTGTGGATGATTCGCATTGAGCCGGGCGGCGACTTCAAGTTTGTTCCCGGGCAGTATGCCACGCTGGGTGTGGAGCACGATGGCAAGCGGACGGAGCGTCCGTACTCGATCGTGTCGGCGCCTTTTGAAGATGAACTCGAGTTTTTCTTTGAGCTAGTGCCGGAGGGAGCACTCACGCCTCGGCTATATAAGTTGCAACCGGGCGATGAACTGCTGATGCGGAAAATTCCGAAAGGCAAATTTACGCTGGATACGGAGAGCGGGCGGAAGCATCACCTGCTGGTGTCGACGGTGACGGGAGTGGCGCCGTTTGTGAGTTTTGTGCGTACGCTTTCGAAAGACTGGAAAGAAGGGCGATTTGACGGAGGCCACCAGCTCTACTTACTGAATGGCGCCAGCCGGCCCTGGGAGTTTGGGTACAAAGAAGAGCTGAATCGTTTCGACGCGGAGCTGCCATGGTTCAAATATGTACCGACCGTGAGCCGACCCTGGGATCATGCCGACTGGCCGGGTGAGATTGGGCGCGCCGACGATGTGTTGCGCAAGTATGCCGACCACTGGGAACTCGACGCGACGAATACGACCGCATATTTGTGCGGGCATCCGGACATGATTGCGAACAGCAAAGCGATTTTGAAGCGGCGTGGCTTCGTTGATCGATCGGCGATCAAAGAAGAGGTTTACTGGATTCCGGCGAAGTAAAGATAGTACCGAGTACGCGGTACCGAGTCGAAAGGCCCGAACGATATCAGCTTTCGGCGGGCGCGAATAGAACCAGCACTGCCAGCTCCTCGGTGATCTCGAAAAAGTGGTGCTCCACTTCGGCAGCGACGAAGATGACGCTTCCCGCGGACACCTTGTGCTGTTCTTTATCAACTTTGAAGCTGGCTTGTCCGCGGACAACATAATAAATTTCATCTTCGTGATGCGGTCGCTGTAGATCGGTGGCGCCGGCGGGAAGGACGTAAAGGCCGGCGCTCATGGCCGGCACGCGAAGAAATTCGCGGTACGCTTTGCTGCTGCGGGACCGCTGTTGATCGATCTCGGAAAGGGTGGCAAAGAAAGATTTCACGCGAAGATGCCTCCGAAGATGAGATCGGTAAATTGCGGAATGAGGTTTTGCGCCTGCAGGTCGCCCTCCGGCTTGTACCACTGATAAATCCAATTGATCATGCCGAGCAGGGCAAAGGCGGCGGCGCGCGGGCTGACCTTGGCTTTGGCGTGATGCGGATGGCGCAATTTGTTTTGTAACGATTTGTTTTGTACTTCCGCCATCAGGTTTTCGAGGAAGTGGATGTAGTCCTTTTTGCGGGAATTGATACGTTTGCGCAGCGAGGGCGGCAGAGGATGATTTTCGTGGAGCATGACGGTGATCTCGCGGTCGCGCGGGCTGAGCACGACTTCGATGTGCAGGCGGATGAGGGCACGGAGGCGCTCCTCGGGATCGGCGATGCCGCGCACGGGAGTGAGGACGCGCTCGTCGGTGATCTCCATGGCATGGTTCATGATTTCGAACAGGATCTGGTCCTTGCTCTGAAAGTGGTGATAGAGGCCGCCCTTGCTCAACTTGAGAGAGGCGGCGACATCGTTCATGGAAGTGGCGTCGTAGCCGCGCTGCTGGAACAGACGGGCGGCAGTGCGCAGAATCTCCTGCCGGGAGTCAACCACAGTCTCGCGGGCCATCGGGTGACATGGTAACTACTTCGAGACGGGAATGCCAACGAGCGAGCAGATCGCTTCGGAGGGGGCTGCGGTGGATGCACATTCCCGCTTGACAGAGAGTTGGGGCGAGGATAGGATTTGCGGATACCGACCGGTCGGTCGGTCAAAGAGTGGCTGGTCGCAGTCTTGCACATAGGGATCCTTCGACTGCGTTTCCGTCCACTGCGTGAACGGAAACTCCGCTCAGGATGACAGGGTTGGTGAGAATGCTTAAGGGAGCCGAAATTGTTTTGCGATGCATGCGCTCTGAAGGGGTGGACCTGGTGTTTGGTTACCCCGGCGGGGCGATCATGCCGTTGTATGACGCGCTGGAGGGGAGCGGCATACGGCATGTTCTGACGCGGCATGAGCAGGGCGCGGCATTTGCCGCGGAGGGCTACGCGCGGGTGACGGGGAAAGTTGGCGTGGCGATTGCGACCAGCGGGCCGGGCGCGACGAATCTGGTGACTGGTATTGCAGACGCGAAGATGGATTCGGTCCCATTGGTGTGCATTACCGGGCAAGTCCGAACGCCGATGATTGGCACGGATGCCTTTCAGGAGACCGATGTTTTCGGGGTGACGCTTTCGCTGACGAAGTGGAGCCGGCTGGTGCGAACGATAGACGAAATTCCGGAGGTGATTGCGGAAGGATTTCACTGGGCGCGGAGCGGGCGGCCGGGGCCGGTGGTCATTGACATTCCAACCGACCTGCTGAAGGTGAAGAAAGAATACTTCGGTCCGGTGAAGTTCACTCCGCATGCGCGGACTGCGGATGCGAAGGCGGAAGGTGCATTCAGCGACACGATTGTGGCCTTGTTGCAAGGATCGACGCGTCCGGTGGCGCTGGTGGGAGCGGGAGCAAAACTTTCGGGAGCGATACCGGAGTTGCGGCGATTGCTCGACGATTTGAATATCCCGACCTTTGCTACCGTGCACGGGCTGGGCGCGGTTCCGCCGCAGTCGCCGTATTACCTGGGCATGGTGGGCATGCACGGGACGCGCGCGGCCAATATGGCGCTGCACGAGACTGATCTGTTGATGGTTTTTGGTGCGCGGCTGGATGATCGCGTGACCGGCGATCCGACGCGGTTTGCGCCGCATGCCAAGATCGTCCACTTTGAAATTGATCCGGCGCAGCTGGATCGCGTGCGGACTTGCGAAGTGCCGGTGATCGGAAATCTCGCGGATACGATTCCAGCATTTCATGCAGAGTTAAGGAAAACTCCCACTTCTCGCAAAGGAAGCGAGAAGTGGGGCACCCCATCGTCGAGTTTCCTACCGTCGAGTTTCCCACCACCATCGAGTTTTCTGCCTGACTGGAGTGAGTGGCGCGAGGTGGCTTGCGGAGGGGAGCGGGCGGAGGTTGATGCGCGCGGACTGGCTCAGCCCACGGTGCGATTTCTTGATGAACTGTTCAGCCGCCTGCCGACCGATAGCGTTGTGATTGCCGACGTAGGCCAGCACCAGATGTGGGCGGCGCAACGGTATCGGTCGTCGTCGCCGCGTGGATTTATTACCTCGGGCGGGCTGGGAGCGATGGGTTTCGCTTTGCCCGCGGCAGTCGGCGCGCAACTGGCGAAGCCAGAGACTTGCGTGCTGTGCATTTCTGGCGATGGCGGGTTTCAGATGAACATTCAGGAACTGGCCACGGTGCACCGGCTCGGGCTGCCGATCAAAATGGTGATTGTGGATAACAAATACCTGGGCATGGTACGGCAGTGGCAACAGCTTTTCTACGAGCGCAATTACGCAGAAACCGATTTGGGCGACAACCCGGATTTCGTGGAGATCGCCAAGGCATACAAAATTCACGGATGGCGTTTGAACGAAACCGCCATGGCGGAATATCCGGTCTCAACGGAGACGGGAGATCTAATCGAGAGCTTTTTGCGTTCGCCACGGGCGGAGTTGCTGGTATTTGATTGCCATCCGGAAGCGAATGTTTATCCTATGGTTCCAGCGGGAGCGGCGCTTTCGGAGATGGTGTTCGGGGACAAGTAAGGAATCGGGCGATCTGGTGATCGGGTGATTTTGCGATTGAGGAACGGCTAGTGCTGAGGTCTTCCAATTACCAAATTGCTGAATCATTAAATACAAAATCCAGTTCGAGGAAATTATCATGCAGATCTTTCACATCCGGTATCGCAACGCGCAGGGCGCGTTGATGCGCATTCTAAATGCGATTTCCCGCAGGGGGTTCGATTTGACATCGGTGCATGCGGAGGGCGTGGGGCACGAGTATGCAGTATCCGTCCAGCTTGACGTGACGCAAAAGCAGATTGGCCAGCTTTGCCGGGAATGGTACGGGATCGTGGATGTGATTGAGGTGCGTTCCAGCGCGACGTTGAAGCAGCATGCAGATGGGAAGTGGGCGCCGCTTCCGCCGGGACCGGCGAGTATTGCAGAGCAATCGGCTCGCGCCGCTTTGGCGTAGCCTTGGGTTTGCGGTGTCAGAAGCATGATGGCGTTTGGGGGAGCGTAAGCATCATGCAGGCTGGGGAATTTGCAATCGAGCGCGCCTCCTGACCCGACTGGAGGCAGATTCCCCGTTTTTCTTCCGCCCGTAATTTCATCTCTGTTGTAATCTTTCGCCGTGTATCTTAATCATCATGGATCCTAAGCATCGCAGCCACGGAATCACTGATGGGCGCGACCGTGCTCCGGCGCGTGCCATGTTCAAAGCCATTGGATTCACGGACGCCGATCTGCGCAAGCCGCTGATCGGTGTGGCGAATACGTGGATCGAGACCATGCCTTGCAATTTTCACCTGCGGCGACTGTCTGCAAAAGTAAAAGAGGGCATTCGCGCGGCCGGCGGTACGCCCATGGAGTTTAATACCATCGCGATTTCTGACGGCGAGACCATGGGCACGGAGGGAATGCGCGCGTCGCTGGTGAGTCGCGAACTGATTGCGGATTCCATAGAACTGGTTTGCCGGGGCCAATTGTTCGATGCCGTGGTTTGCGTGGTGGGATGCGACAAGACAATTCCCGCGGCGGCGATGGCGCTAGCGCGCATGGATCTGCCTGGGCTGGTTCTTTATGGCGGGACCATTGCGGCCGGCAGTTATAAGGGCAAGGATGTCACGATCCAGGATGTGTTCGAAGCCGTGGGAGCGAATGCCGCAGGGAAAATCACAGATCGGGAATTGCAGGATCTCGAGGATGTAGCTTGCCCAGGAGCCGGAGCGTGCGGGGGGCAGTACACGGCGAACACCATGTCGACGGTGATGGAGATGATCGGACTGTCGCCAATGGGGTTCAACAGCGTGCCTGCGATGGACGCAAAGAAGGATCAGGTGGCGTTCGATTGCGGGCAGGTGGTGCTGAACCTGCTGCGAGAAGGAATTCGACCGCGGGGAATTCTGACCCGGGATGCGTTTGAAAATGCGATAGCATCCGTGGCCGCAACCGGCGGATCGACGAATGCAGTGCTGCATCTGCTGGCCATCGCGCGTGAGGCTGAGGTTGATTTGCAGATTGATGATTTTCAAAGAGTGAGTGAGCGTACCCCGCTGCTGGCGGATCTGAAACCCTCGGGGCGGTTTGTGGCGGCGGATATGTATCACGCGGGAGGAGTGCGCTTGCTGGCGCGGCGACTGCTGCACGGAAAGTATATTCACCCTGCGGCGAAAACAGTTACAGGCCGTTCGCTTGGAGCCGAGAGCGAGAGTGCTGTTGAAACTCCGGGGCAGGAAGTCATCCTGCCGTTGGAGAAGCCGTTGAAGACAACCGGGGGACTGGTCGTTCTGAAGGGAAATATTGCGCCGGAAGGATGCGTGGCCAAAATTAGCGGCCATGAACGGCTGGAGCAACGGGGGCCAGCGCGCGTGTTTGAGTCCGAGGAAGATGCCATGACTGCGGTGACCAACAAGAAGATTAAATCTGGCGACGTGGTCGTGATTCGCAACGAAGGTCCCAAGGGCGGGCCCGGGATGCGCGAAATGCTGAGTGTTACGGGAGCGATTGTAGGGGAGGGATTGGGATCATCGGTTGCGCTGTTGACCGACGGCCGTTTCAGCGGCGCCACCCACGGACTGATGGCGGGGCACGTCTCGCCGGAAGCCGCGCTGGGCGGGCCGATCGCGGCCGTGCGCGATGGAGACATGATTCGCTTCGATGTTAAAGAGCGAGTTTTGGAAGTTGAGATCAGCGACGAAGTGATTCGTCAGCGAATGAAAGAATGGAAAGCGCCGCAACCACGGTATCCCACCGGCGTCTTCGCCAAGTATGCTGCTCTGGTTTCATCGGCATCCCAGGGAGCGATCACACGGCCACCCAAGTCTTAGAGGCGCGGTCAAGTAAAAGGGCCGTTGAGAAGAAAGTCCCTAGTGCTAAGCGACGAGCTTTGTCCGAACTCGTTAGCCCGGTAGTAGGGGCACGTTCGTGGTAGTTCGTTTGGGCGAGGATTCCGCTATACTACGCACACCTCGCTTCCCCCAAGCAGGAACGTCATCCGGGACTTCGCCTCATTAGGACATAAGAAAGTATGGCCGCTCATAGCGAGTCTCTCGCGCCGACCAAGCGTTTGGATTCATGGAAGGAAATTGCTGCCTTCTTTGGCCGCGACGAGCGGACGGTAAAGCGCTGGGAAAAGGAGCGGGGATTACCGGTGTACCGGGTGCCGGGAAGCGCTCGCGGGGGTGTGTTCGCGTACGCAGAGGAGTTGGCAGAGTGGCTCAAGGCTCCGCACGGGGCGCGGGAGGTGGACGAACTTCCAGCGAAGAAATTTTCTAGGGACGATCGTGGAGAGGGTTCGTCTGTGCCGGGGCCGTTACAAGCGAATGTGGCCGATGTTCGGTACGCAGACCCAGCCCTTAATTTCCGCTCGCGCGAAAGCGCATCCCCGGTGGCTACGGCCAAGTCTCTGCTGTGGCTTTTCCCTCTGATCCTGATCGTGGTCTCGTTCCTTCTGTTCTCCTTTGGTCATCGCCAGCCCCACTTCAAGAATGCGCTGGCGGCGCCGCATGTAGCCGATGCCGAATCTCAGGACCTTTACTTGAAGGGGCGGTACTACTTTGAGAAGCGGACGCCTGAGGATCTGAACAATGCGGTGGATTTCTTTACGCAGGCAATTGTGCACGATCCGGCGTATGCGGCGCCGTATGTTGGACTGGCGGATACTTACAATTTGTTGCGGGAGTATAGTGCGATGCCGCCGCAGGAGGCATATCCGCGGGCGCGGGCGGCCGCCAGCAAGGCCGTACAACTAGATCCTAATTCCGCCGAGGCGCACAATTCCCTCGCCTTCGCCACGTTTTGGGGGTTCTTTGATGCGGCCACTGCCGACCGCGAGTTCAAGAGGGCGATCGAACTGGACCCGACGTTGTCCCGCGCGCATCATTGGTATGCCACGTTCCTGATTGAGATTGGACGGAAATCGGAAGCCCTCGCTGAAATCGAGCGGGCCCGACAGCTCAATCCTTCTTCAACTCCAATTCTCGCCGATAAGGGATTCATTCTGGCGGAAGCAGGGAAGACAGAAGAGGCGCGGAAGCTGCTTACGCAGCTCGAAGCCTCTCAAGCAGACTTTATTCACCCTCATCAATATCTAGCTGAAATCTATTTTCAGGAAGGAAATTATCCCGGCTACTTTCTGGAGATGAAGACGCTCGCGGGCCTGCGCCACGATGCCAGTGCGAAGAAAAAAATCGAGGGGGAACAACAAGGATTCCGGAGTGGAGGACTTACGGGGCTGCTGGAAGCGCGCCTAAGTATCGCCAAGGAAGCTTTCGATCGTGGCCCCGGGTCGGCGTTTGATGTGGCCGCCGCCCAGGCGGCTCTCGGACAGAACAGAGACGCATTGAAATATCTCGATGTCGCCTATCAGCGGCACGACTTGTCGCTGGTTACGCTGCCGCTCGATACTTCGTTTCGATCGCTCCACCCGAACCAGGAGTTCCGCGACCTGGTTGCGAAAATCGGGCTTCCGCCGATTCTTTGAGGCCGTTGGCGGAAAACCATCCCCTGTGTAAACTAACCTCGCGATGAGATCCTTCCCCCGGGCTGCAGTTGCGCGGCGCATTCGTTTGATCACGCCGGCTGCATTCCTCACGCTACTTCTGTTGGCCTGCATCCCTGAAAGCCTCGCATCTGCTTACAATGCGCATCCCAAACTGGTGGTGGTAATTGTCATCGACCAGTTTCGGGGCGACTATCTCGAGCGTTATCGTGACAAGTTTGGCGAGGGCGGATTCCGCCTGCTCATAGATCACGGGGCAAACTTCACCGACTGCAATTACGACTATGCGAATACGCGCACGGCGCCTGGTCATGCGACGCTGTTTACCGGCGCGTACACCGACGGGCACGGCATTGTGGCGAACGAGTGGTGGGATCCGAAGAAGAAGCGCATGGTGACTTCTGTGGAGGATGACGATACCAAGCTGGTGGGGATTGCGGACGCTGGTGGAACAAAGGCGGGGGCGTCTCCGCATAACCTGCTGGCAGATACGCTGGGGGACGAGTTGAAGCTCGCTACGCAAGGACAGGCCCGAGTATTCTCCGTTTCCTTGAAAGATCGGGCTGCGGTGCTGCCTGGAGGCTTTGCCGCGGACGCAGCGTATTGGATTGAGCCGAAGAGTGGGGCGTGGGTCACTTCTACTTATTACCGTCCTGACTTGCCCAAGTGGGCGCAGGATTTTAACTCGAGCAATCGCGCGGCAAAATATTGGGATCGCGATTGGAAAAATGCGAACGGAGATCTCTTGCGATCGACGGCTCATCGCAAAGGGAAAGACGGATCTGACGCGGGATTCTACGAAGTGATCGGCTCGACACCGTTTGCCAACGAGTATGAATTGGAATTCTCCAAGCAGTTGGTGGTTTACGAGAATCTAGGTGCGGGGCAGGCCACCGACCTGCTGGCCATCAGCCTTTCGGCGAACGATATTCTTGGTCACCAGGTGGGACCGGATTCCCCCGAGATGGCGGCTATGGCGTTGGCTTTGGATCGAGAACTCGCGGATTTCTTCAATTTTCTTGGTCATCAGATTGGGCTGGCGAATGTGTGGATCGCGTTGTCGGCGGACCACGGAGTCTCCGCATTGCCGGATGCCGCTAAGAAGTTGCGCATTCCGGCAGCTAACCTGGGGACGGGCAAACTCGAAGCGCAGATCAACGAAGCGCTGGCTGCGAAGTTTTCGCCGGGACATGCGGCATCCTATGTGAAGCTCGACTTTCCGATGGCGTGGCTCGATGAGGAGGCCTTCGGCAGCGCCCACACCAAGGAACACGACGCCGAAATGGCCGTCGGCGAGGCGCTGAAACAGGCAGGTTTGCTGCGTGAGTACTTCACCAAGTCGCAGCTTGCGGAGGGTGAAGTTCCTGAGACCGCCCTCGGCAAGAAATTTCTGCACAGTTATTCGGCCGAAGGCGGTTGGTATGTGATGGGAGTGCCCGGAATTTATACGGTCGGTTCAGCCGCGGGAACGGACCACGCATCGCCCTACACCTACGACACGCACGTGCCGCTGGCATTCTACGGGCTCCCGTTTCGTCCGGGAACGTATCGTACTCATGCGGAGCCTGTCGATATGGCGGCTACGCTGGCATCGCTGCTCGGGATCAACGCTCCTACCCATTCCGTGGGGCGCGTCTTGACTGAGGCCTTGGTTCCTTTGCATCAGGCCGAAGATGCGCCGGCGATGGGGGGGCAGAATAGCCAGAGGGCTCCGCAGTGACCGCATCTTCCGAAAGCGGCGGGAAGCCTGGGGTGGATCTGAGTATTAGCTTTGCCGGAATCTCGCTGAAGAATCCAATCATTGCGGCTAGCGGGACGTTTGGCTATGGCGTGGAGTTCGAAGATGTAGTGCACCTCGACAAGCTGGGTGGATTCGTCGTCAAAGGGCTTTCGCGGGAAGCGATGATTGGGAATCCGCCGCCACGATTGTGGGAAACCGCGGCCGGCATGCTCAACGCGATCGGGCTGCAGAACATCGGGGCAACCGCGTTTCTGCAGGAGAAGTTGCCGCGCCTGCGGCAGATCAAAAACATTGTGGTTCTTGCCAACGTATTCGGCTACGCGCGTGAGGATTACGAAAGAACCATCGAGATGCTTAACGATGGCGAAGGGATTGCCGCTTACGAGCTGAACGTTTCCTGCCCGAACACAGCGCACGGCGGCCTGCAGTTCGGGAGCGATCCTCGGTCGCTGGACGAAGTGGTGACCACCGCGAAACGCGTTGCACAGCGGCCTTTGATCGTCAAGCTCTCGCCAAACGTGACCAGCATCGCGCAGATGGCGCACATTGCGCAGGAGGCCGGCGCCGATGCCATCTCGCTGATTAATACATTCGTGGCGATGGCCATCGATCCGGAGACGCGCAAGCCGCGAATTGCGAACGTCACGGCTGGGCTCTCGGGCCCGGCCATCAAACCGATTGCGCTGCGCATGGTCTACGATGCCGCGCACGCGGTAAACATTCCGGTGATCGGGATGGGAGGCATATCGACAGCCGCCGATGTTGCGGAGTTCATGCTGGCGGGCGCCACTGCCGTGCAGATCGGGACGGCCAGCTACTGGGATCCTTGCGCGACGGAGAAGATCGTGGACGACTTGGAGCGCTGGTGCGGTGATCACGAAGTGACACGGATCGCTGATCTCATCGGCGGACTTACTGTGGAGTAATGATTACCGGCCGTGAACATTTCACCGCCGAGAACGCCGAGGGCGCAAAAGGTAGAACGGGCGAGGAAATAGATTCGCTATGTTTGTCTCGACGAGCTTCGCGATCTGAGCGGTAAAAGACTAATGACCGCGAGCGTACCAAATGGAGCCTGGCGACTTGTAATTGCTGCCTTCACCCCAAACGACGTGCGTGGTGTCGAGGTTGTCGATAGCGATGGAGAAGTAGTCGCCGAAGGGAAAGCGGAAGCCTTCGGGTAGGATGTAGTCATAACCGCGCGCCGGGCCGGAGAGTTGAGCTTCCGGCCACCAGGTGGCTCCGCCGTTGCTTGAACTACGCTGGAAAACATTCCACAGAGGTTGGTTGGGAAGAGCGTGGCGGCGCGTGTCCATCCAAGCGATGCGGACGTCGCCGCCCGCGCCTGCGGTAATTGCGGGGAAGCTGTGATTGGTCTTACGGTCTGCACTTGAGACATCGGTTCTGGCGGACCAGCTTGAGCCGCTCGTAGTGGAGGATGAAAAGTAAATGCGCTCGGGGCCGCCGTTCGTCTCGCCGGAATTCCACAAGGCGTAAAGAGTGCCCGCCGCGTCGGATGCCAGCGCAATTTGGGGTCCAAGGTAGCCGTCCTCGCATCCCTGGGCGGCGCAGTCGGGCGGCGCGCTGGAAGTATCGAGCAATATTGTGTTCCAGGTGCGACCGGTATCGGCTGACCGGCTTACGTAGAGGCTGACCGGATGGGTGCTGGATTCCTGACGCGCGTAGGCGGTCCAGGAAAAATAAACTGCGCCGGTTGGATCGACGGTGGCACCGCCAGCCAGCGACGATCCCGAGCCAGCATTCGGATTCACGATAGCGGAAGAGAAGTTCTGGGCGTAGTCATGCGAGGCCGCGACCATGAAATCCTGCTCGTGATTGAATCCCACGTAGACATCGGGCCCGTGAACGGTGAGCACAGGCTTGTCGGCATCGTCGATAGAACGCTGGGCTACGGTCAGATACCAGGAACGGCCGAAATCCTGCGAACGCGCGACCATCACATCGCGTTTATTGTTCTGCAGCCAGGAGGCGTAGACGGTTTGGCGATCGACGGGATCGACCACAATTTGCGGGTCGAACTGGCCGCTGGATGAGGGCACGAGCGGATGAGGCGGTTCCCAGGACAATCCATTGTCACTGCTGACCAGCAGCGACATGGTGGGAATGCTGCACGCGGTGCAGTCGCTGACCGCGCCGTATTGAGGAAATAAAATGTAGATGTGTCCGTGGCCGTCGGCGGCCAGAGCGGGTTCCCATTGATCGCCGGTGGAATAGCCGACGCGCCGCTGGGGGGTGAAGTTTGCGGCGGCCCAAGCGGCCTGCGACATCAGCGCCGCCAAAAGCACCCAGAAGGCGAGTCTTCGCAAGACGACCTTTTGCACACCCAAGGCTCGGCTGGGTTTAAAAACCAAGGACTTCTCCCGGAACAATTCCCGCGACAATCTTGCCGCACTTTAGCTTGAATCGGTTGGCGGGTCAATTACCCGAAAAGGCCATCGTTCGTTGCGCCCGTGACTTTCCGGCGACTTCATCATCTAATATCTATCCAATCAGAAGTTTGTCACAGTTAAGTAAAAATTTTGGGGAGTTCATCCCCAGCGCAGGAGCGATTACTGAGATGCAGAAAGCGACATTCGCAGCGGGATGTTTCTGGGGAGTGGAAGCGACCTTCCGACAAATTCCGGGAGTGCTTGGCACGCGCGTGGGGTATACGGGCGGACAGACCGACAGCCCTACTTACAAAGAGGTTTGCACTGATCGCACCGGCCACGCAGAGGCGGTGGAAGTGGAGTTTGATCCGGCAAAGGTTCGGTATGAGGATCTGCTGAAAGTCTTCTGGGAGAACCACGATCCCACGCAACTGAACCGCCAGGGACCAGACTGGGGAACGCAGTACCGGTCGGCGATTTTTTTCCATACGCCGGAGCAGCAAGTGGCGGCTCAGGCTTCGAAGGAGGCGCTGGAGAAGGCACATCGCTATTCCAAGCCGATTGCCACGCAGATCGTTCCCGCGGTGACGTTCTTCCCCGCCGAGGATTATCACCAGCAGTATTTGGAAAAGCGTGGGCTGGCCAGCTGCCATATTAAGGCGTAGTCGAAAGCAATTGCAGGCAATCTGACGCGCGGGACCTCGGGATGACGCCAAGTGAATAACAGCGCTCAAATTTCAAACTGCGCCACTACCCCGGACCGGGCTCACTTGGTTCCTGAAGAGAATGAGCATAGGCTATTGGGGAGGCGTGTCATCGCGCCCCCGCCTATGAAGAGGTTTCCTAAATTCGCCATGATCGCGGCGTTCCTGATGGTCGGAGTTTGCTTCGCTCGAGATTCCGGCCAATCTAACGAAAGCTCGAATTCCAAGAACCCGACCGAACTGTTCGTGCCCGGCACAATCATTCGGGCTGAACTTACAAAATCTGTCGATGTGAAGAAAGCGAAAGTTGGCGACATAGTAACCGCCAGGCTTGTCGAAGATTATCTGCCTTATGCGAACAACGCTCCGACGCCAAAGGGATTAAAAGTTGTTGGCCATGTGGCGGAGGTTTCTCTGCACCATGGGGAATCCGCATCCAAGATCGGTATCACGTTCGACTCAGTTGTTCTCAAGAATGGGACGCATGTTCCGCTCAAACTGACGATTCAGGCGATCGGCAGGCCGGAAGCAGATGCGGCCGGGAATGATGGCACATCTCCTATGTCGGCGAAGGCTCCAATGTCTCTAAAGGGAGCGATGAGCACTGGGACCAACGCACCTGTTCCAATAGAGAGGCCAGCGGGCGCTGACACGGCGAAGGATGCGATGCCGGGGATGGCTGCCAACGGGCGATTGACTCGCGAGGCGCAAGGCGCGGTGGGAATGTCCGGAGTGTCGCTTGCTTCGGGAGGCGCGGAAGATTCGGTAATCAGCTCTCAGAAACATAATCTCCACTTGATCAGCGGAACGCAAATGATTCTCTGCGTGGTCCCGTAGCAGCACTAAGAAATCCTTCGGAGCAATCAGAGCCACCCTCATTCGGCTAAAGCCACATTGATTTTGCGCGACTTAGGGCATGAGTGAAACTCGTGCCCTTCCCAATCGTGCTCGATGCAAGAGTTTTTCAGCGGCCTGCCAGGAGTTCGTGTGGAAGAAGACACAAAATGGAGGACGGCGAAGTGCACCGTCACTCCATCTTGCGGTGATGCAAAGCGTTTTTTGAGCTGAGTTGGAGTTGGTCTAGTGGGAGTCGCCGTCATGATCGACGTCGCCGGCGCTTTTCAACGTGACAGTGTAGGAGGGCTGCGGAGCGCTCTGCTGCTGCGGTTGAGGAGGTTTTGGCGCCGCGGGCTTGCCGGCTTCACTGGCTTGGCTGAATTGGCTGTTGCTGATTGGGTTCACCATAAAGACTTAAATCGGCGCATCCTGGGGAAACTTTAGTCTGAGGATGCGGTGGAAGATTAATCTTCTGTAATTTTCTTTTGTAAGCTTCGCGGGCGCTACTCCAGCACACTGTCGTCGAGTTTCTTGCGCTCCCAATCGGCGGCGGCCTGCACGAAGGCGAGAACGACGGGGTGCGGATTTTTTTCCGTGGACGATAGCTGCGGCTGGAAAAGAGTAGCAATGAAGAAGCGGTGGGTGGGAGACTCGATGGCGCGGATCTCGCCTTGCGCGCCACGGGCGACCACGGGGAAACCCGCTTCCATTGTGGCCCATTCGTAATCGGGATTGACTTCGAAGTTGCAGAAAAATTCTTCGGTGACGATTTCTTTGTCTTTTCCGTAAAAGGATTGCAGGTAGGAACCGGGGCGGAGGCGAATCTCGGGCACGACACCAGATAATTTTGGGGCGTTGCCTTTTCGATCGGGAACGGCACAGGCCACGGGATAGATAATGATGTTCTTCGATCCGGAGTTGTTTTCGGCGCTGTCGGCATCGGCGATGCCGAGGACGTTGCGCGCGAATTCGATCAGGGCGTACTGAAAGCCTGCACAGGTGCCAAGAAATGGCCAGTCGCGGCGACGGGCGAACTCGATGCCTTTAAGCATGCCGTCGAAACTCTTGTAGGGACTGCCGGGCGAGGCCCAGAGACCGTCAAAGCTCTCAAGGATCTTTTCCGCGCCGGAAGCGATCAGCGAAGGCGTTGGGATCCATTCCGACTCGATTTTTAAATCGAGCTTGCGGGCAGCATGCTGCAGGGAGTCCGGGGTGGCGCGGTGGGAACGGAATTCGGGATTAAAGTCGCCGAGGATTCCTATGCGAACGGCATTACTCACGCGAGCATTGTACTAGACGAACAGTTCGTTTCCACACAGGCTAGATCTGGTGAGTGAGTGTGAGCAGGCCGTAAAGGCAGAGCAGGGCAAGCACGGGCCCGCCCCAGATCTGCAGCGCGCATTTCCAACCGAGCGAGCGGGCGACCTCGCGCTGGCTGCGCCAAGAAATCAGGAAGGTTGGATTATTTTTGCCCTTCATAAGCACCACAGAAGGACGTGTGTCGAAGCCTTCGGTTGGAGATGTGGTTCCGTTCGAGGTGTTCGCCGGGACGGATGGAGTTGAAGGAATCGTGCCGGCGGCGGCCCACGCGGCTGGATTCGTGATGCCTGCTTTCATCAGGGCGTCAGCAACTTTCTGCGGCGCGGCATGATCGGGCGTTCTTGTTGCAGAAGGAACTGGCGGAGGATCGAATTTTCTTGTGGAAGCAGAGGGCACTGAACTGCTCAAAACAGGGGGTTGGAGACTCGACTGTTGAGCGTTGGGGCTGCGAAAGGTACTGGTGCCGATGAGGAGTTCGCTGACTGAATGGTGCTCCAGCGAGGTATCGTCGGCACGTCCCGCTGTGAACGAAAATCCTAGGCGGCCTAGAGCCGATTCTGCGGGGTTGGACCAGAGCGTTTTTGCGAAGGTGAGCGTGTTGTTTTCGTCATCCTGGATGGGTTGAGGGTTGAGTTCGAGCCCGGGGTTTTCGCCCAGCGTTCCCAGAACAAAGAGCGCATTTTTCGGCTTGATGCAAAACTCTTCGACTTTGATTTTGTTAGTGGTGTTGATGCCGTGGCGCAGAAGAAGAGTGCGCACATTGGACGGCACTTCTTCCTTGGTGGTGAAGAAAGAATCGCAGAATTCCTGCTGGAAGTCGCGGTGGAGGTCGAGTTCGGCGCCGCGCGGGTCGACCATGACTCTGCCGGTATTGTCATCGAGGAAGAACGGGACGTGCATGCACTCGGCGGCCACTTTAACCCACTGACTGCTGCGACCCTGGCGTTTCCATTCCCAAACGACGGTGCGGAAGTAGTAGGAAGGACGCTCGGTTACAGGGGCGATGACGGTGTACGGTCCCACCGCCTGGCCGTTGAGCTCGACCATCCCCATGGATGCGCTGCGAATTTTCGAGACTGGAGTATCGAGGATGAGGTGGCGGCGCTGCAGCAGGCGGAAGCCGTTGAAAAAAAGATAGAGGCCGACGCAAAGTCCGACTGCGCACCAGAAGATTGGGCGGACGTCAGAGGAATAGAACAGAAGGATTGAGAGAATCAAAGGCTTGGCCCGTTGGTGATTCTGAAAGATTCTTCCGTATCGAGGCTAGCTGAGTGGAGGAGATGCGGGCAGCGGAAAAGCGAGAAATCGGCTTACGTTGGTAATGTTCAGCCGTGCATTCCTGAGTCGGGGTTGTGGTTAGGCTTGTGACCGAGCAAGCAAAATCAAAAGCAGGTTCCTCACGATAGGCTGTTCGGAATGACAATGCTCTTAGGCTCGACGGCGATGTTTCAGAAGAAAATAAGCGAGGGTGATTCCTGCGAAGAAGACGAGGCCACCGATTTCGTTCACGTGCGATGAGAGAAGAGTGTGAAAGACGGCGATACAGACGAGGACGAAGCCAACCATCGATCCCCATACACCCAGAGGAGAGCGCATGGGCAGAGCAGCGACTTGTTCCCGAGTGAGAGGCCAGCGGAAGCTGACGTGAGCGGCGAGGGAGACGATCCAGGAAAGAATCAGGCCGGAGAATGAGGCTCCCAAGATGTAAAGAAAGGCTTGTTTCGGCGCCCAGTTTTCGATGACGAGCGCGGTCACGATTCCGTAGGAAGACACGAACAAGGCGAGACGCGGTGATCCCGCGGCGTTCAACTTGCCGAGGCTTGCAGGAGCCCACCCGGTGCGGCCCATGGAAAACAGCAGGCGCGAGGCGACGTAGAGCTTGGCGTTAGCTCCGGAGAGCGCGGTGGTGAGGACGACGAAATTCATGAGGAAGGCCGCGGCTGGAATCCTGGCGAGACGCAGGACAGTAACGAACGGGCTCTCAGAAGGGCCGACGTGATTCCATGGCATCACGCCGGCCAGCAAGGTGATGGAGCCGATGTAAAGGAACGCGAGCAGGAAGTAGGTGAGGCGAGCAGCGCGGGGAATATCCCTGGCGGAACGGGATTCACCTGTGGTGACGGCGAGCATCTCGACACCGCCGAAGGTATAGATGGCGATGAAGACCGCGAGCAGCGGTGCGATGGGACCCTTGGGCAGAAATCCTCCGTGAGCGGTATATTGCGGGGCTATGCGGCCGCTAAGCAGCAGGGCGCTCCCCGCCAGAATAAACACTACGATGGCGGCGAACTTGATCATGGAAAGCCAGAACTCAAAGCGCCCAAAGGAACCGACGCTGAGCAAGTTGACCAGGACGAGCACGGCGGAAAAAAGGACCACCCAAATCTCACCGGGAACGGCTGGGAACCAGAAGGCCATGTAAGTGGCGGAGGCGACGAGTTCGGCTCCGATGGAGAAGGCGATGGAGGCCCAGTAGCCGGCGCGGCTGAGAAATCCGAGATATGGAGAGAGATAGAGTTCGCCGTAGATGCCGAAGGATCCGGCGGCCGGATGTGTGCTGGCCAGTTCCCCTAAAGCCATGGTAACGGTGTAGGCGATGAAGGCGGCAATGATATAGCTGAGGATAACGCCAGGTCCGGCAATCTCGAGAGCCGAGGCCGAACCGAGGAGAAGGCCGGTGCTGATGGAGCCGCCGACTGCAACCATGGTCATTTGGCCGGCGGTGAGTTGATGATGGAGGCCTTCTTCGTGGGTTTGTTGCTGGTTGTTCTCCCCGACAGACGGAGCGAGAGGC
>Ga0074045_10000723_pt1 | contig 32357 bp, 31 predicted proteins | sample BogForMeECP23OM2_FD_94442 | JGI IMG/M metagenome (GOLD analysis project Ga0074045, IMG submission 94442) | Bog forest soil microbial communities from Calvert Island, British Columbia, Canada - Bog Forest MetaG ECP23OM2 | ecosystem: Environmental > Terrestrial > Soil > Wetlands ...
CACGATTGCCCGCGGCGTAGTCGGCTCGCGTCTCCTCGGGATAGTAGGTCGTGAGCGCGCCTTTGCGCAGCGTCATCCATCGTCCCATGTTCTTGAGGAACACCCCACCGGTGATGCCCAGGCCGCGCAGGATTTCGGGCAGGTACGCGCGCTCCCACCATGACATGGTGGGCCGATTCCAGTATTGCTTGCGCGGGTAAGGTTTCATGCTTGCGCGACTCGAATAGGCGGCTAGACGTGCAACGCCCAGACGATGACGCTGGTCACCGCCAGGTTGGCCAGCGCCAGCGGCAACATGAACTTCCAGGCGAAGCGCAGCAGTTGATCCCAGCGAAAGCGCGGCAGCGTCCAGCGAATAAGAATCTGGAAGCTCGACATGAGCAGCACCTTGACCAGGAATACGACGAGCTGGATCGCGACGATTGCCCCGTGACCTAGCGGCACGGCATGATTCCCTGGCAAGACAAAACCGTCGTCGTTCATGAACGGCAGGTTGTAGCCGCCCAGGAAGAGCGTGGTGAACAGCGCGCCGATGATGGCGATTTCGATGAATTCGGCAAACATGAACAGGCCCATCTTCATCGCGCTGTACTCGGTGTAGTAGCCGGCGATGAGCTCCGACTCCGCTTCCGGCAGATCGAAAGGTATGCGCTTGTTTTCGGCGATCGCCGCGGTCAGGAACAGCGTGGCGGCAAAGGGCTGGAGCACGATGCCCCAGGCGGGCAGGAAGCCCAGCACCACTCCGGACTGCTGCCGCACCATAGAGGTCAGGTCGACCGTGCCGTAGATGAGGATGAGCCCGAGCACGGTGAGCCCCATGATCAGCTCGTAGGAGATCATCTGCGAGCCGGCGCGCAACGCGCCCAGGAGCGAGAACTTGTTCGACGACGACCAGCCGGCGAGCATGGCACCGATGATCGTCAGGCCACCGAAGGCGAATATCACGAGCAGGCCGGCATCGATGCGCGCGATCTGCATCGGGTAGGCGCGGTCGCCGAACCAGGCGGAGATCGCCGGCAGCGCGTGCAGCAGCTTGGCCGGAACGAGCATGCCGCCGAAGGGGATCACGGCGAAGGCAAGCAGCACCGGCGTGAACACGGCCCACGGCGCGAGCGCGTAGGCGAAACGGTCATATGCGTCGGGCCTGAAGTCCTCCTTGAGCATCATCTTGACCCCGTCGGCGAGGCCGTGGAACAGGCCCCACCACACCAGCTTGACCTGGGTGAATGGAATCCGCACGTAGGCGCGATTGGCGCCAATGCGGTCGGCCATGATCGCGGCCTGTTTGCGCTCGACCCAGGTCAGCACGGTCCCAAACAGGAGCAGCACCGCGACCGCGTAGCCGATGAAGACCAGGTAGACGACGAGATCCTGCATCATGCCGGCGTGCTTTCGGTCGCGACCATGGCGGCGAACAGCGTCTCCGCGTCGGCCACCGCCGCGTTCTTCGGGAAGCACGGCTCGAATGCGCTCACCACCCCCTCGAAGTTGGTGTAGTGCCCCAGCCGCTCGGTCTGGATGCTGATCGGAATGAAGACGTCGGCGTGGCCGTTCTCCGGCTGCAAATAGGAGTTGAGGAATATCGTCCGCGCCTTGGCGGGGAGGCAGGCAAAGTCGAAGCCCTCGCCCCAGATCAGCACCAGGTCGGTATCCGCGTCCAGGGCCCGCGTATCGTCGTAGGTGTGGGGAAACAGCGCGCGGGCGGCGGTGGTGTTGGGATTCTTATCGGCGCGGATGAGCAGGTCGTCGTCGAGCCGTTCCCCGGGCTGGGGCTCCCAGTCTTGTTTGACCAAACAGGTGAAGCGCGCGCCGAGCGCGGCCTTGAACGCCTCGAGCTCCTCGTTTGAGCCCCAGCTCGAAACCAGCGCAACCGCGTGTCGGGCGCCCTCGAGCAGAAGCCGCGCGGCATCGACCGCGGCTGCCAGGTCGACGGCAACACCTTTCCGCATCGCCTGCTCCGCACGGGGGCGTTCGAAGATCCGCGCCAGGTCGCGCCCCTTGTTGCAGATCCAGAGGCCATTGACCTGCCGGTTCTCCAGTGGCGTCACGCGCTCGATGCTGACATTGCGCCGCGGGTCGAGCACATTGAGCTTCCATTCGGGCTTACGATGCCAGATCTGCACCGTACAGCCGCGCGCGCAGCCCGGACAGACCGATGGCGTGGGCTTGAGATACCAGACCCGCGTCTTGTACAGAAACGAGCGAGAGAGCAGCGCCCCGACCGGACAGAGGTCGACGATGTTGTCGGAATACGGGTCGGCGTCGAGCGGGTGGTCCTCGGCACCGCGGACCATGGCGGTGTCACCCCGCTGCACGATGCCGAGCGCGTACGACTTCGATATTTCCCGGGTGAAGCGCACGCAGCGCGAACAGAGGATGCAGCGCTCGTTGTCGAGGATGATGCGCTCGGAGAGCGGGTGGAACTTGGTCGAACGCACCTTGGCGTCGGTCGATATCGAGGGCGTGCCGTTGAACTTGTAGTGATAGTCCTGCAGCTTGCACTCGCCGGCCTTGTCGCAGATGCCGCAATCGACCGGGTGATTGAGCGTCAGCAGCTGCATGATCGACTTGCGGTACTCCTTGACCACGTCGGAGTCGGTCAGCACGCGCAAGCCCTCCACCGCGGGCATGTTGCAGGTGATTTCCGCCCAGCTGCGGCCCTCGACCTGGACTTCTCAGATGAGTCAGTTGCCGGCCACCGACAGCTCCGGATGCCAGCAGAAATTCGGAATGTAGAAGCCGTTCGCCAGCGCAGCCTGCAGGATGCTCTGGTCGCGCTCGGCCTGGACCGGTTGTCCGTTTATGAAGATCTGGGGCATTCCAGAGTTCCATTGCAGCGCGACCGCTTGTGTTCGATGTAGTACTCGAACTCGTCGCGAAACTTGTTCAGGATTCCGCTCGTGGCGTAGCCGGCGGCATCGCCCATGCCGCAGATGGTCGTGCCGTCGTTCCATGCCGAGATCTGGTACAGGCGCTCGATGTCCTCGGGACGCCCCTCGCCGGCGACGATGCGGTCGATGATGCGATGCAGCCAGCCCATGCCCTCGCGGCAGGGCGTGCATTGGCCGCAGGACTCATGGTGGTAGAAGCGCAGCAGCACCTGCAGCAGGCGCACCATGCACGTGCCCTCGGCGATGACGATCATCCCACCGGAGCCCATGGAGGAGCCCGCGGTTTGCAGCGACCGGTTGTCGAGCGTGAGCGGCTCGATATCGCTCGCGGTCAGTATCTTGGTCGAGATGCCGCCCGGGATGACTCCCTTGAGCGCCCGGCCGCCGAGAACGCCGCCGCAATCTTCGTGGATGAACTTGGCGAAGGAGTAGCCGATCTCGATCTCGTAGACGCCCGCGCGGGCGATATGGCCGGAGATCGAGATCAGGCGCGTGCCGGGCTCCTTTTCCGTCCCCACCTTGCTGTACGCCGCGCCGCCGTGGGCGATGATCCAGGCGATGTTGGACAGGGTCTCGACGTTGTTGATGACGGTGGGCTTCTGGTACAGGCCGCGCACAGTCAGCCGCGGTGGCCGATTGCGCGGATATCCCCGCTTGCCCTCGATCGAAGTGATCAGGGCCGAGGCTTCGCCGCACACGTAGGAACCGGCGCCGCGATAGATCACCAGGTCGCAGGCAAAGCCGGTGCCGAGAATGCCTCGACCGAAATAGCCGGCCGCGTAGGCTTCTTCCACCGCGGCGGCGAGCCGGCGGTACGGCCGATCGAATTCGCCGCGGATGTAGACGAAGGCATGGCGCACCTGCAGCGCATAGGCCGCGATGAGCATCGACTCGAGCAGCAGATGCGGCGCATATTCCAGGATCCAGCGATCCTTGAATGTCCCCGGCTCGCCCTCGTCGGCGTTGGCGCAGAGGTAGTGCGCCTGACCGTCGTTCGGATGCACCACCGCCCACTTGCGGCCCATCGGAAAGGCAGCGCCGCCGCGCCCCTGGATACCGGACGCATTGACCTCGGCGGCGACCTGCTCAGGCTTCATCTGCCGCAGCGCCTTCTCCAGCGCACCGTAGCCGCCGCGCGCCCGGTACTCGGCGAGCGTGTGCGAGGTCGCCGTGACCGGAAAGGTCATCAGGAGCTTGGTGTCGGGCATGCTAGCGCAGCGCCCCGAGCAGTGCGTCGATCTTTTCCGGCGTCATGCTCTCGTGGTAGGTGTCGTCAACCATGATCACCGGTGCGGTGCCGCAGGCGGCCAGGCACTCGACCGTCGACAGCGTGAAGCGACCGTCAGCGGTGGTCTCGCCCGGCGCGATGCCGAGCTTGCGGCTCAAATGGTCGAGGATGCGCTCTGCGCCGAGCAGCGAGCACGACAGGTTGCGGCAGGCCTGGATGTGGCAGCGGCCGATGGGCTTGCGCCGCAACTGGCCGTAGAAACTCAGCACCTCCTCGACCTGGATGCGCGGCACGCCGAGGTATTCGACCAAGCCGTCGATGTCGCTGTCGGCGACATAGCCGCGGTCCTCCTGAATGCGGCGCAGACATGGCAGCACGAGCGACGAGGTAAAAGCTTCCGGGAAGCGGGCCCGCAGCTGCTCGAATTCCGGAATCAGGTGCTGCATCGATTGCTCACAGGGCTGTTCATCGATCACACTCGCCGCCAATCATGTTCACCGAACCGAAGGTCGGGATGATGTCGGCGAGCTGGTAACCTTCGAGCAGTCGCTTCAGGCCGCCCATGTGGACGAAGCTCGGCGAGCGCACGTGAAGCTTGTAAGGCGTTCCGCCGCCGGTGCTCACCAGGTAGAACCCAAGCTCGCCGTTAGGCGCCTCGTGCGCGGCGTAGACCTCGCCGGGGGGGACATCCGGCCCGTCCATGATCAGCTTGAAGTGGTTGATCAGCGACTCGATTTCGGTGTAGACGAGGCGCTTTTCTGGCAAGGTGCAGCGCCGGTCGTCGACGTTAAGTGGACCTTCCGGAAGCAAGTCGATCAGCTGCCGGATCATGTATACCGACTCGTCCATCTCGCGCATGCGCACGTAGTAGCGATCGTAGTTGTCACCCTTGATGCCGACCGGAACGTCGAAATCCAATTCGCCATACGCAAGGTAGGGTGTGTCCTTGCGCAGGTCGCAGGCGACGCCCGTCGAACGCAGGATCGGTCCCGTGAAGCCCCAGTTGAGCGCGTCGGCGGTCGAGATCACGCCCACGTCGCGGGTGCGGTCGATGAAGATGCGATTGCGGTCTATGAGCCCGTGGATGCGGGCCACGAACATCTCGTACTGGTCCAGGATTTCACCCAGTCGCTTGAGCCAGCCGGCGGGCAGGTCCCGGGCGAGGCCGCCAACGCGGCCGTAGGTGTAGGTGACCCGTGCCCCGGTCAGATCCGCGAGGTGTTCGTAGATGTAGTCGCGGATCATCACCAGATAGAGGAACGCCGTCATTGCCCCGAGCTCCATCAGCGATGCGGCCACACAAGTCAGGTGATCGGCGATACGCGAGTACTCGGAGAGCAGCGTGCGCAGGTAGCGGCAACGGGGCGTGATCTCGACACCGAGCAGCAGCTCGACCGCCTCGCAATAGGCAAAGTCATTAATCAGGCCGGAACAGTAGTTGAGCCGGTCGATATAGGGCATCAGGTTGTGCCAGGTGTGGTCCTCGCATTCCTTTTCGAAGCCGCGGTGAAGGTAGCCGCAGTGAACGTCCACGCGCCGCACTGTTTCGCCGTCCAGCTCCGCAATGACCTGGATCGTCCCATGGGTGGCCGGATGCGACGGACCGATGCTGACGACGATCGCATCGTCGCGCTGGCCGCGCTCGAATGCCGGACGGATCGGATTGGGCAGCGGCGTGTCAACTCGAGTATCCATCATGGACCTCGTCAGCCCCGATAGGGGACCAGGGGCTGCTCGTGATCCTTGCGATAGTCCTTGCGCAGCGGGTGGCCCTGGAAACCCTCGTAGAGCAGGATCGGTCGCAGGTCGGCGTTGCCGCGAAAGACGATGCCGTACATGTCATGGCACTCACGTTCCATGAAATGCGCCGAGCCGTAGAGAGGCACCAAGGAGTCCACCACCGGCTCCGCCTCGGGAACGCAGGTCTTCAATCGAACGCGCATGCGGTGGCGCGTGGAATAGAAGTGATAAACGACGTCAAAGCGAGGCGTTCGCTGTGGCCAGTCGACTGCGGTGACATCGAGGAATAGGTCAAACGCGAACTCCGCCGCCAGACGACGCGCCACGCCGAGCAAGGCGTCAGGGGGAACCATGAGCACGAGCATGCCGTGCGACCGGCTTGCCTCGCCGCCCGCAGGCACGAGTTCGCGCTGCAGGATGTCAATGATCGGCTCCGTCATGATCAGAAGCTCCCGGTGAGGATCGGGTGGTGCGCGTGCGCGATCCGGTCCTGCAACTGCATGATCGCGTCGATTACGGTTTCCGGCCGCGGCGGACAGCCCGGTACATAGACATCCACCGGGATGATCTTGTCTATCCCGGCGAGTGCGGCATAGTTCTGATAGAAGCCGCCGCTGGTCGCGCAGGCACCGAACGCCATCACCCACTTCGGTTCACACATCTGCGCGTAAACCTTGAGCAGGACTGGAGCCTGCTTGTGGGTTACCGTTCCGACCACCATGAGCAGGTCGGACTGGCGCGGCGAAAAGCGCGGCAGTGCGGCGCCGAAGCGATCCGTGTCGTAGGGCGTCGAACTCACGGCCATGAATTCCATGGCACAACAGGCGGTGACAAAGGGATACGGAAAGAGCGAGAACTTGCGCGCCCATCCGACAAACTCATCCTTCTTCGTCGAGATATAGTCGAACGCGGCGGACGGCGCATGCGCCGTCCGGATCGGGATAGTGTTCCGGCTCATGGCTATTCCGTCGCCATGTCCAGGAGCCGCGCCTGGTAGACGTACAACAGGATCAGGACAAGGAGGAACGCAAAGAGAAAGAACGTAAACAGCATGAACCCGGTGAGTGGTTGCGCCCCGAGCGCCCAGATGAACAGAAACACCGTTTCCAGATCAAAGAGCATGAAGGCGATGGCCACTCCGTAATACTTGATCGGAACTGCCCTGGTGTTCCGCGCGTCGACTGGCGTGGCGCCGCACTCGAAGGGTTCCTGCTTCAAGGCCGACGCGGCCGGCTTTGGACCGAGGTAGCGATTCATCACCAGCGTGATGAAGACAAACCCGAGAATCGCCAGCAGATAGAGCAGGAACGCGACGTAGGGATTCATTGCTGGCCAAGGCGTGTCGGTCGCGACGGGCCCGGTCGCTGGCGTTGCGTTGTAGCAACAGGCCCGGTGGCCGCGCGGCTTCGCTCGTCAACCCGGTTTTCCTCTCGCGGCGGGACGATATGTCTCATGGCCTCGGAATTTTCGTAGGCGTAGCCGGCGACGAGGTCTCTACAGCACAAAGACGTTGCGCCCGGCTTGCCTTCGACAGTTGCCATACAGTAAGCGCGCCGCATCCGCGTCCGTTTGACCTGGATCAACGGTCGTGACGGGCCTCTCGCCTCGTGCCTCCTGACATCGTGATCGCGAGCGGCGTTGCACAGTCGACATGGAGTCGCAAGCCGGCTCTACTGCCCAGACGGGCGGCGCAGGCGCCCGCGCGGTGGGACGGACAACCAGCCGACACCTGCACGTCCGGCTGGCTTGCCGCCGCACCGTGAGCGCCAGCGCTATGGCCCAATGGCAATTGCGGGCCGCAAACCCTTCCTACATGGGCAATGACCTAGATCAAACTCGGAGCGAAGGGCAAAGAGTAAGTTGCAGGAGCTTTTCGCGCCCATGCTGGATTGGGCTACGTAGAGAATGCGCGGCGAGGACTGCGCCTTGGCGAGAGGGGCGGTCGCGAAGATCGCCCGGCCCGGCACGCCAATCACGGGTCGGGGGGGTGAACCGGAGGGGCAACGATGAGCGGGCCACGAACGCACGCCGCTTTGGCCAGCACCGCGGCTGTCGGTGGGGCATCTGCTCGTCCGTACGCCGAGCTCTACCGCGAGGCAGCCGCATTTATCCCTGCGCAACGCCTGATTACCGATCCCTTGCGCTTGCTGACCTGGGGGACCGACGCAAGCTTCTATCGTCTGGTCCCGGCGATCGCGGTGGTGGTCGAGAGCGAAGAGGAGATCGTACGCCTGCTGGCGGTTTGCGCGCGATTCGGCGCGTCCGTCACGTTCCGCGCCGCCGGTACCAGTCTTTCGGGGCAGGCTATCACCGATTCGGTGCTCGTGCTGCTGGGCGACAATTGGCGGCGCTGCGAGATCGGCGCAGATGGCGCGACGGTGACGCTCCAGCCGGGGGTGATCGGCGCCGCGGCCAACCGGCGACTCTCGGGCTTCGGCCGCAAGATCGGGCCCGATCCTGCCTCCATCGACACGGCAAAGATCGGCGGCATCGCCGCCAACAATGCCAGCGGAATGTGCTGCGGCACGGCACAAAACAGTTATCGCACAATGGGCGCAGTGCGGGTCGTACTTGCCGACGGCACGGTTCTCGATACGCGCGACGTAGCGAGCAGGACTGCCTTCCTGGAACGAAAACAGCAACTCGTGCGCGGGCTCGACATGCTCGCACGCGCGACCCGCGCCAACGCAAGCCTGGCCGCACGCATCCGGCACAAGTTTCGCCTGAAGAACACGACCGGCTACAGTCTTAACGCGTTGGTAGATTTCGAGGACCCGATCGATATCCTTGCGCACCTGATGATCGGCTCGGAGGGCACGCTCGGATTCATTAGTGAAATCACGTACCACACGGTTCCCGAATACAGCGACAAGGCAAGCGCGCTCATTCTCTTCGTTGATCTTGCAACCGCGTGCCGGGCAGTCACGGCCCTAAAGAGCGCGCCGGTTGCGGCCGTCGAGCTGGCCGATCGTGCCGCCCTGCGCTCGGTCGAGGCAACGCCTGGCTTGCCGCAAGGTATCCGCGCGCTAGGCCCCGGGGGGGCGGCGTTGCTGGTGGAGACTCGTGCGGCGGACGGCGCCATGCTCGCCGACCAGGTGCGGTCGATCCACGCGACCCTGTCGGGCATCGAGACCGCCGAGCCCATCCGCTTTTCCACCGACGCGCAAGAATGCGCGCGCCTGTGGAACGTGCGCAAAGGCATGTTTCCCTCGGTGGGCGCCATGCGCAAGGTCGGCACCACCGTCATCATCGAAGACGTTGCGTTTCCTGTCGAGCGATTGGCCGAAGCGACCCTCGATTTGCAGCGGCTGCTCGCCACACATGGCTATGCCGACGCCATTATTTTCGGGCACGCGCTCGAAGGCAACCTGCACTTCGTATTCACACAGGACTTCAATGTTACCGCCGAGATCGAGCGCTATCGGGGCTTCATGGATGCATTGTGTCCCCTGGTCGTCGAAAAATATGACGGATCGCTTAAGGCCGAGCACGGCACGGGGCGCAATATCGCGCCCTTCGTCGAATTGGAATGGGGTGCCGAAGCGTATGCCCTGATGTGGCAGATCAAGCGCCTGTTCGACCCCGAAGGCTTGCTGAACCCCGGAGTGATTCTCAACAAGGACCGCGAAGCACACCTAAAGAACCTCAAGCCTCTGCCTGCCTGCGATGCAATCGTCGACCGCTGCATCGAGTGCGGCTTTTGCGAGCCCAAATGCCCCTCGCAGGGGCTGACGCTATCGCCGCGGCAGCGCATAGTCGGCTGGCGCGAGATCACACGGCTCGAAGTGAGCGCGGGTCACGGCGCCGAGCTCTCCGCATTGCGCGCCTTGTACGATTATCACGGCATCGACACCTGCGCTGGCTGCGGACTGTGCGCGACCGCGTGTCCAGTCGGCATCGAAACCGGTCTCCTTATCAAGACACTGCGCGGACGGCGGGCAGGACCATTGACCAAATACGTCGCCGAAGTAGTCGCTAACCATTACGGCGCCGTTACCGGCGGCGTGCGTGCGGGACTCGCAGCCGCGGACCTGCTGCATGGCCTGTTGGGCACGAAAACGATGCGGGCCTCGCTCGATGGCGCGCGCAGGCTCTCGGGTGGAGCGATTCCCAAATGGTCACCGGCGTTGCCGCGGCCGATCCACTTTCAGCCGATTCCGCAGACGACGTCTTCGACGGCCGATCGCATCGTTTACTTTCCTAGCTGCGCCGCGCGCAACATGGGAGGACAGCGGGGCGACGATACGGAGGCTTTGCCCATCAGCGCCGAACGCCTGTTCCGAAAAGCACGGTTCGAGGCCATTTATCCGCGGCGGCTTGCCGAACTCTGCTGCGGCCAGCCGTTCGAGAGCAAGGGTCTCGCGGCGGCAGCCGACGGCAAATCGGCGGAACTGGAGGCCGCATTGCGCGAGGCGAGCGAGAACGGGCGTTGGCCGATCGTCTTCGACACGAGCCCGTGCACCTATCGCATGAAACGTTATCTCGACGGCCGACTCGCCGTGCAGGACGCCATCGAGTTCATTCACGACACGGTCCTGCCGCGGGTGACCTTCCAGCCGACAGATACGCCGATTGCGATCCACCCGGTGTGCAGCGTGCGCAAGATGGGGACCGTCGACAAGCTCGCCGCCATCGCATCCCGCTGCAGCAGCAGGATTGTGCTGGTGGAAGATGTATTGTGCTGCGGCTTCGCCGGCGAAAAGGGCTTCAATCGTCCGGAGTTGAATGAGTTTGCGCTCCGACATCTACAATCGGCGCTACCGGCAGAATGCACTGTCGGCTATTCATCAAGCCGCACATGCGAGATCGGCCTGTCCGAGCAAGCAGGCTTCCCGTATCACTCGATTATCGACCTGGTTGATTCCCGCACCCGAGTGGGCTAGTGCCGCCATTCGATTCGTTCGCTTCGACGCATTGAGGAGAAACAATGGAAGCCTGGACCCAGGTTTACAACCCGCTCGGCACCCTGTGGCTATCCGCGCTCGTCGCGGCAGTGCCGATTGTGTTCTTCTTTGTCACGCTTGCCGTCCTGCGCTGGGAAGGCTATCTCGCGGGGCTAGGGACGATCGTGGTGACGGTCATCATCGCGCTCACCGTCTACGGCATGCCGGCCGGGCTCGCGTTGCGCGCCACCGCCGACGGCATGGCTTTCGGCCTGTGGCCGATCTCGTGGATCATCATCAATGCAGTGTTCCTGTACAAGTTGTCGGTGAAATCCGGGCAATTCGAGATCATCCGCTCCTCGGTGGTTTCGATTACCAAGGATCAACGCCTGCAAGTAATCCTGATCGGTTTTGCCTTCGGCGCCTTCTTGGAGGGCTCGGCTGGCTTTGGCGCGCCCGTCGCGATTACGGCGGCGATTCTTGCCGCCCTGGGTCTGAATCCGCTGTACGCCGCGGGCCTTTGCTTGATCGCCAATACCGCGCCCGTGGCGTTTGGCGCACTCGGTATCCCCATTCTGGTTGCCGGCAAGACGGCCGGGATCGATCCGATGCTCATCGGCAAAATGGCCGGGCGGCAGTTGCCGCTGCTCTCGGTGTTCGTACCAATCTTCCTCGTGTGGCTAATGGATGGCATGAAGGGTGTGCGCGAGACATGGCCGGCGGTACTGGTTGCGGGCGGGACATTTGCCGTTACGCAATTTTTCACGTCCAACTTCATCGGTCCGGAACTACCGGATATCACCTCTGCGCTCCTGTGCCTGGTGGCAACCACTGCGTTTCTTAAATTCTGGCAGCCCAAGGAGGCATTTGTGTTCAGTGCCACCGGCAGCGGTGGCGCGGCGAGACACGTACCCATCGCCGCGCAAACCGTTGGACACACGCGTTACACGACAGGCCAGGTCATCAAAGCGTGGTCGCCATTTATTATCCTGACGGCCGTCGTGGTCATCTGGAGTCTACCGGCGTTCAAGGCAATGTTTGCTCCCGGCGGCGCGCTTGCCAGTACCGTCCTCAGCTACAAGATCTCCGGCCTGCACGAACTGGTGATTCGGACGACGCCGGTCGTGGCCAAGGACACACCTTACGCGGCGATATACAACCTGGATCTGATCTCGGCAACCGGTACCGGAATCCTGCTTTCGGCCGTCCTGTCGATGTTTGTCCTGAGAATGCCGATACGCGAAGGGCTTGGCGTGTTCAAGGACACGCTGACCGATCTGGTCAAACCGATCTTCACGATCGCGTGTGTACTCGGCTTCGCGTTCATCGCCAACTATTCGGGCATTTCATCCACCTTGGCGCTGGCATTGGCCTCAACCGGGCAACTGTTCCCGTTCTTTGCTCCGGTGCTCGGCTGGCTCGGCGTATTCCTGACCGGTTCGGACACGTCAAGCAACGCGTTGTTCTCCGGTCTGCAAAGCATCACGGCCCACCAGATCGGTGTCAGTGATGTGCTCATGGTGGCGGCGAACAGCACGGGTGGAGTTACTGGCAAAATGATTTCGCCTCAGTCGATTGCCGTTGCCTGCGCTGCCGTCGGCCTGGTCGGCCACGAATCGGAGTTGCTGCGGTTCACCGTAAAGTGGAGCCTGCTGTTCCTGCTCATTATTTGCGTGGTTACCTTCCTGCAGGCGTATTTCCTTACCGGCATGCTCCCCTAGCCGAATGCCAGGCGTCCCAAGCGACTTACGAAGCGATTTGCCGCCCGGTGCGGGAGGAACATTGAACAAGCAACCTTGCGCGACGCCCTTCCCCGCCGATCCGCGCATCGGATTGGCAGACACGCACCGCGCGGAGGCCTCTTGCGCCACACCGGTCATCTATCAACGTGACAGCGAGGCATTGCAGCGATGAAAGTAGCTCTTTTCGTTCCCTGCTACGTGGATGCGTTCTTCCCGGAAGTCGGCATCGCAACCCTTGAGCTACTTGAGCGCCTGGGTGTCGAAGTCGCTTATCCCTTGGAACAGACGTGCTGCGGACAGCCGATGGGCAATAGCGGCTGCGAGAAGGAGGCAGCCGCCACGGAAGCCTTGTTCGTGAAGAATTTCGCGGGTTTCGAATATGTCGTCACGCCTTCCGGCAGCTGCACTCATCACGTACGCGAAAACCTGACGGCTGTCCGTCAAACCAAGCAAACGAAGGAAGTGCGCAAGGCGACATACGAACTGGTGGAGTTCGTACATGATGTCTTGAAGGTGCGGGAATTCCCGTGGGCGGAATTTCCGCATACGGTGGGCCTGCACAACGGCTGCGCATCCTTGCGGGCACTGCATACGGCCAAGATGTCCGAGATCAACGAGCCGTTCTTCTCCAAGCCGATCGACCTCTTGTCCAAGGTGAAGGGAATCCGATTCGTTACACCGCGGCGCCCGGACGAGTGTTGCGGATTCGGCGGCACGTTTTCCGTGTTCGAGGAGCCAGTCTCGGCAAAGATGGGTTACGACAAAGTGATGGATCACCAGAAGGCTGGCGCGGAATACATCGTATCCGCTGACATGTCATGCCTCATGCACCAGCGTGGATGCGCCGAGCGGATGGGGCTTCCGATCAAATTCATTCATATCGCGCAAATCCTCAACGGGGCACGGGCATGAAACGCATCGACCACGCAGAAGCCTCGTCGAAGTTCATCAAGGCGAAGGATCATCTCGACTTTCACGATCAGCGGCTTTGGGACCTGCGCCAGAAGCGCGACCGGGAGAGCGAACATATACCCGAATGGGAGGAGCTGCGCGCACTCGCGTCGGCAATCAAGGAACACACGCTCACGCACCTCGCCGACTACCTGGAGGAGTTTGAGCGCAAGGCGACAGCGAACGGCGCGCACGTTCACTGGGCGAAGGACGCAGCCGAACACAACCAGTTCGTCTTCGACATCATGTGCGCACATGGCGCGAAGACATTGGTCAAAGCCAAGTCGATGCTAACCGATGAATGCGAGATGCGACCCTTTCTCGAAAACCGGGGTATCGACGTCATGGAAACCGACCTCGGCGAACGCATCCAGCAACTCGACAACGAACCCCCGAGCCACATCGTTGTCCCGGCCGTGCACAAGCTTAGAACCGACGTTGCCCGGGTGTTTGCACAGACGATCGGCACGGACCCCAAGAACAGCGACGTGCATTACCTCGCGGAAAGCCAGCGCCAGCACACGCGTCCGTACTTCCTCAAGGCGGACGCCGGCATGACGGGTGCCAATTTCGCGGTCGCTGAAACCGGCACGGTAGTCGTCTGCACCAACGAGGGCAACGCCGACCTGAGTGTGAACCTGCCCTCGCTCTATATTGCCTCGATCGGCGTCGAGAAGATCATTCCCAAAATCGAGCATCTCGGCGTGTTCGTACGGATGCTGTCGCGGAGCGCCCTCGGTTCGCCGATCACGCAACTCACCTCGCATTTCCGCGCACCCCGCGACGGCACGGAAATGCACATCATATTGGTCGACAACGGGCGCTCGGAGCGGCTCGGCATGCCCGATTTCTGGTATTCGCTCAAGTGCATCCGCTGCGGTGCCTGCATGAATACCTGTCCGGTATACCGGCGCAGCGGCGGGCTATCCTACGGAGCAACCTATTCGGGACCGATCGGCGTGATCATCGATCCCACCTTCAATCTGCGCAAGTACAGCTCGCTGCCGTTCGCGTCGACACTCAACGGCAGTTGTACCAGTGTCTGCCCGGTCAAGATCAACATTCACGAGCAGATCTACAAGTGGCGTCAGGTGATCGCCGAGCGCGCCCAGTTACCGTTCGTAAAGCAGGAAGCGATGCAGGTAGCGGGGAAGGTCCTGGCGAACCCGAAGCTCTATCGCGCCGCGGTTGAAACCGCCGGCGCCGGCATCGAACATCTGCCGCGGTTCATGATGTACAACCGGTTGAACGCTTGGGGGCGCCAGCGCGAAGTACCCGCGGCGCCTGCGCTTACCTTCCGCCAGTGGTACTTGAAGAATCGGAGCAAGCAGTGAGCAGCCGTGACGATATTCTGGGGCAGATCCGGAAGAACCAGCCGCCCCCCCGAGCGCTGCCCCCAATACCGGCCTTCGACGCGCCCACGGGTTCAATGCTTGAGGGTTTCAAGGCTGCCCTAGTCCGGATGGGCGGCAAGCTCGCCGCAGCGCCCGCCGACGGCGATCTGGACAAACTCATCCGGGAGCTCTTCCCGGATGCCAGGATCGTGTGCTCGGCGACGACGGAGGTCCTTGGAAACCTGCCGCTCGACCGTGTGAGAAGCCCGGGAGAGGTTGGCGCCGTCGATGTGGGGGTCGTGCGGGCGGTGTATGGGGTGGCGGAGACGGGTTCGGTGTGGCTGACCGAAAAAGAGTTCAAAATCAATAGCCTCGGCTTTCTTTCGCAGCACCTCGTCGTTCTGCTGGATCCCGAGCGCATTGTCGGCAACCTGCACCACGCTTATCGCGAACGCGCGCAGTTCGACGCCCGGTACGGTGTGTTTATGACCGGACCATCGGCCACCGCGGATATCGAAGGTGTGCTGATCCACGGCGCTCAAGGTATCCGCACGCTGACGGTGATTCTGCATGCGACAGGTTCCCCCAAGTAGCCTGCGCCCAATCGACCCGCGGACATGACCCGCATCGCGCGCCCAGGCAGGAGCCGCGCCTTTCAGTTCATTGGGCCCCCGGGGGGAGGGGTCAAGCGTTGTGCCATTTTTGCAACAACCTCTTCGGATATCGGCTAGTTCTTTGATATTGGTCAGCATTGCGGCCGCAGAGCCATAAGACATTAACCTAGTAACCAGCTGCCAGCCGCGCCCCCGGCGCGGCTGGAACGGTTGAGCACGGCAGGGAGAGCACGTGTTGCCAACGTCGCAGTTTGGCCTGGAGCTTCGCCAGATCCCGGCGCACTTTCGCCAGAGGCTGTTGCTCAACCGCGCGCAGCCGTTTGCAACTGAGAGGGTCCGTGGCAGCATGGGCAATGCAAGCTGCTCAGCCATCGCAGAGGCGCCGTCCACGCAACTGCGTGTCGCAGCAGGATTGCGGCCATGGCTGGGAAGGCATCAGAAGACATGGGGGTCGCATCGGCGGTTGCCCATGCGACGGAAGAACAAACGAGGGGAAGACATGGCTCAGCGCGCGATCCTAAGGTTTGCCTTCGCGGTGATATTGCTGGTGGTCGGCATGGGCTCGGGCATTGCGGCAGACGACAAAGCTGCCAGCGCTCAACCTGGTGCCAACGCGGCCAGTGCGCGGATGGATCAGCCGTATTCCGAGCAGGGGGAGAAGACCTGCCTCGCATGCCATAACTCGCACCCGGTCGATTACATCCTCCAGACGCCGATGGCGGTCAAGGGCGACCCGCGGTCTCCCTTCGGCCAGGAAGGTTGCGAATCCTGCCATGGCCCGGCCGGGGATCACGCCAAAGGGAAAACGGGGCCGGACGGAAACCTGATCCTGCCGCCGATTCTGTTCAGCAAACCGCACGTCCCGTGGGCAGACGTCTCTCCCGTCGCCGAGCGCAATACGGTCTGCCTGAGCTGCCACGAGTCCGGCATGCGCATGAACTGGAAGGGCAGCCAGCACCAGAGCAACGACATCGCCTGCACCGATTGCCATGTGGCGCACGCGAGGAAGGACCCGGTGCTCGTGCGGGCGACGCAGTTTGAAACATGCTTCAGCTGCCACGCCCAGCAGCAGGCCGAATCGCTCCAGTATTCGCACCACCCGATACGCGAAGGCAAGGTTGCATGCTCCGATTGCCATAACCCCCACGGCTCGCCGGGAGGGCCCCATCAGGTCAAGGAATTCACCGTCAACGAGACCTGCTACAACTGCCACGCCGACAAGCGTGGACCGTTCCTGTGGGAACACCAGCCGGTGCGCGAGGACTGCAGCATCTGTCACAACCCGCATGGCTCGAACCAGCCGCGCCTGATGGTTGAGCCGCAGAACTTCATCTGCTCTTCCTGCCACAGCGCCCAGTCCAACAACAGCGGCGGCGCGTTCGGCGGCAAGGCTTCGATCCCGTACCACTCGCAGACTGGGAGCACCGCTTTCAATTCGGCGCTGGCGAACCAGAGAACATGCGTCAATTGCCATTCGCAGGTCCACGGCTCGAACAGCCCGAGCGGGACGTACTTCTTCCGGTGATGCGGCGAACCAAGCAGATGGGGGATGAGATGGTCTATCGAAACATGCTCAGGGCCGCCTTAGTGGCTACCGCCTGCGTGTCGTCGTGCGGCGCATTCGCTGGCGACATGCAATACGACAACGAGGCCAGCGTCGGCTTGATGGGGGTTTTCGGCACCAACGCCAATCAGGCGGGCCGCTACAACGGTCTCAATACGACGGGTGTCGACATCGTCGGTGACTTTGCCTGTTACGGTTATCCCGAAGGAGGCTCCCAGGATACGTGGTACTTCGATGCCGTCGGCAACAACCTGGTCTTCCAGACCGGCCGGGGTCTCGCTTACTTTGGGTCGAACCCGGCCAATAGCTCCAACGATCTGGTGAACAACGGCTCGGTGGAGTTCGACTTCGGCAAGCAGGGCAACTGGGAGGCGGGGCTCTGGTACGACGCGATTACCTACACCGGCAACGTTATCGACTCGATCTATAACGTCAACGGGGGCCAGGCGACGCTCAACAGCGGCTTGATCCCGTATGGCGGGGCGACGGCCGGCGCGGCCGGGCCCATCACCAAGCCCACCCTAACGATCCCCGTTCTGAATGCGTCCGGCGCCATGCAGCCAGTCCAGACGGGTACGCGGCGCAACATCATCGGCGGCATCTTCAAGTACATCACCGGCGATTGGACCTTCAGCGGCACCTTCAACCACGAGTACAAGGAAGGCTCGATGGAGGAGTCGTTCTATGGGCCCTGGGGCGGGACGGCGTTTGCCCTGCCCATCGACTACACGACCGACCGCTACGATCTGGTGGCCTCTTACGCCACGCGTGTGAACCAGGTGTCTCTGCAGTACACGTTCTCGCGTTTCCATGACAGCAACACTTTCGTCAACCTTCCCTACCCCTTCTCGAACACGGCAGTGCCCTATCAGCTGGGGGCAGCCTATTCGACCCCGCCGACGAGCGACGCCCAGTACCTGACGTTCATGGCGGCGACCAACGCCGTGCCCAACACGCGTCTCAATCTTAATCTGCGCCTCGGCCTGGAAACCCAGGACGACCAGTTTGCGCCGGACACGGCCGACCCCAACCCCCAGGGCGCAGCCGGATTCGGCAATCTCAACGGCGCGCTGCAGGGAACGAGTGCCAATTCCCTCGACGCCCGAGCCAAGGTTATTCAGGGCAACGTACGAATGAATACGCAGCCGATGGCCAATCTGGATGCCAATGCGTACTACGGCTACGATCGACGCCTCGTCAGCGAGAACCAGTATCAGGTCTTCACCGGGAACACCGGCGGTGGGGGTGATGTGAATTTCACCAGCTCCTATTTCGTCGTGCCGCAAGAGTGGCTGAAGCAGAACGCGGGCTTCGACGTGGGGTATCGGATCGACCAGAAGTCCAATACCAAGCTGACCTTCGCCTACCGCTACGATGACCTCGAGCGTAGCAACGCCCAGGTCGGCAGCAGCAACACCAATACCGAATCCGTTACGCTAACGTCGAATATGGGGGCCCTCGTCTACGGCAGGCTTTCCTACGAACACGCGGAGCGCAGCGGCGTTCTCAATTATCTGACACCTTGGGAGAATCTGGAGGGGGGCGGCAGTAACGCCTCGCTGGCCTACTCCGGCGCCTACTACCAGGCGCCCCTGACATCGAACGCGGTCAAGTTTCTTGCTGACTACCCTGCGACGCCGCAGCTGTCCGCCAGCTTGTTCGTTCAGTACAAGGAGGACAACTACAGCTACTCGCCCGCCACGGCCATCGGCACCAACGTTCCACCCTTTACGGGCAACGCCGGGGGCGTCAAGAAAGACTCCAACGTGACGGTGACGCCGAGCATCAGCTATCGGCCTCGCGATGATCTGCGCCTGTATGCCTTTTATACCTTCGAGCAGATCTATTTCAACAACATCGGCAACGGTGCCTGCTCGACCGCCGCCCAGGCGGCCACGGCGCCCTGCACGGGAAGCGCCGGGTATTTCCAGAACAAGTACACCAGCAACGTCAATACCGTTGGTGTGAGCGCCGACTGGACGGCCAACGACAATCTGAGGCTCGCGCTCCAATGGACGTACGCCTACGGCACCGTGATGTTCGGCCAGTACAACGGCGTCTTTGTGCCAGCTCCGACCCAGTCGTATCAGAATGTGAGTAACTATCCCGACATCAATTCGACGATGACCAACCTCAGGTTCATCTCCGATTACAAGCTATCGCCAAAGATGGACTTGCTGTTCGAGGCCAGCTGGAGCTACTACCGCGACAACAGCTGGTACGACACGGCTCAGTCGATCCAGGGCGCCGGCAGCGCGACTACCGTCTCGATCCTGACCCCGGGCTACACGTCGCCTAACTACAACGTGGGAACGCTGATGGTCGGCGTGAAGTTCCATTTCTAGCCGCGGGTACGAATCGTAGAGAAAACAGCGATGAATGTGGCGCCCGCCCAGGAAAGTGGTTCGAGTCCGAGTCAGGCGGTGCCAACCTGCTCGACGGGCAGTGATGGCGCGGCAGATTGGCCAAGCCTCCGCCCATGCTCGGCATGGGCGCGGCCGTGGGTACCCCAGAACAGTGTCTGGAAGCGTTAGTATTTTCCGTGTTGCTTGTAGATATAATTGCTAAGTTCGACCGATTGCATCGACAACCGGCGCTGAAGCTGGTGTACGGCACGGATGATCGCGCACATGACGCGATAGACAATTTCAGAGTGATGCGGCAGCAGTGCTTCGAGCTTTTCGCGTTCGAGTCCGAACACGAGTGTCGGACCGATCGCGACCAGGGATGCGTAATGAGGAGTCTCGTCGATAAACCCCAACTCCCCTACAAGGTCCCCGGTGCTCAGCGCAAACAGTGTGAGCGCCTCGGGAGTCCCGGCGCTTTTGACGACGCCAAGAGCGCCCTTGACGATGACGTATAAATGGTCGTCGGAAGTACCTTCCCTGACGAGAATTTCGCCGGGTGAGAGATCGCGAAACGCGAGGCTGTCCGCGAGCGTGCGCGCCTGCGCTGCTGAGAGCGCCGCGCCCAGGCACGACTTGTGCAGGGCTTCTACCAAGGCTTGATCGGTCATGATTTTCCCGGATTGGAACCGCGTGCTGGTCGTCTTTGCCGGCCTGAGTCCCTGGCTACGGAAACATCCGGCACGAGGTTGCAGTGCACGTTATCATCGAGTTTCCCGTCGAGACTGAAGGAGGTTTTATGAAGCGGATTGGAATCGTAGCAGTAGTCGCATCGATTGCACTGAGCGCTGCAGGTGGAGCCGCCGCACAGGAGGATCTCGCCAAGAGCAGCGGCTGCCTCAACTGTCACGCTATGGACGCCAAGAAGGTCGGCCCGTCGTTCAAGGATATCGCCGCCAAGTACAAGGGCAAAGCCGATGCCGAAGCGACCCTGGACGCCAAGATCAGCGGCGGCAAGGGACATCCTGCGGTCAAGGCTTCCCCGGATGATGTGAAGACCTTGGTCAAGTGGGTGCTCTCGCAGTAGGCCTTCGTCGCCCAAGGCGGGGAAAAGCCGGCGCAAGCCGGCTTTTCCCCGCTCATCGGGGCAAGAATCCTGTCCCGGGAATGCTTGCGCCGCGCGCGAGCCAGCGATCGCATGGTGCTCCGGGAATTCATTGAGTTCTCTATCTAGGGGCATTCAAGCCGCCGTTCAGGTCCTGGGCCACGAACCATGGACCCCCCAATGCCACGGCTCGCGTCGCGACTGGATTCGGACAACCTGACCTAGAATAGCGTGGGTTTGGCTTGCCCGGTTTGATCAGGATTAATATCGAGCGCTGGCGTGGCCCCCGTGACCGGTCGACGGCGGAACCCCTCTCACTCGTCGGGTGCCGTATGGGCAACGCCCTTATGGCAATCGATGCAGGTCGCTGTGTTGGCCAAGAATTGTTGATGCATTGGCCGAACGAAATCTGGCTGCTTGGCCACGACCTCCGGGCTAAACTTGTGGCAATGCTGACAGTTGGCCGAGTTGCTTTCCTTGAACTCGGCCCACACCACCTTGGCGAGGCGCAGCCGTTCCTTGTTAAACGCGTCCTTAGTTGAAATAACGCCGCGCATCTCCTGGATCATGTCGTGCAGGCCGGCCTGAGCCTTGTACCATAGCAGTTGGGGATACCGGTCCGGGACGTGGCAGTCGTGACAGCCGGCCGCGACGCCGACGGCGTTCGTGTGGTGCCCGCTTTGCCGATATTCCTCGGCGGCCCATTGCATCGAATGGCACGCGCCGCCGCAGAATTCGCTCGTGCTGGTCGCCTCTACCATCACCTGCGTTCCGATAACTCCGCCGGCGCCGATCAGCAGCCCGACGACCAGAAGCGCCAGCGCAGTCCATCGCGCACCGGGCGTCGAAAGCCACCTTCGCGATCGGCTAAGAGAGCCGACTTCATTCGGGGTGTCGGGCTGCTTTTCTGTTGTCATGGCTTCTCCCGTCGGATGGCATCTACAAAGGTCAATCGCAGGACTGCTCCAGGGTCCATCTTACGGCACGGCGATTCGCCTGCCTATGGGCGGGGGGTCACCGGAGACCTGCGCAGGGGAAGACCGGCGCGGCCGATGGTTCGGACAGCAACGCCGGGTCGGCCCTCGCGACCGCAGGTGCGGTCAACCAAATCCTTGACGGACGCCAGGTCGAGGAGCTTCACGGCGCGCCCATGTACTTGAAGGAGACCCTCGCGCTGAAAGCGCGACAACAACCGGCACACCGTTTCGAGCTTCAACCCAAGATAGCTGGCAATGTCCTTGCGCGTCATCCGCAGCACGAATTCGCATGAAGAATAGCCACGTGCCTGATACCGATGCGATAAATCAAGGAGGAATGCGGCCAGGCGCTGCTCGCCGTGCAATGTCCCGAGCAGCATCATAACGGACCGTTCGCGCGCGATTTCCATGGCCAGCAACCGGTGCAGGTTGTGTTGAAACTGGCTATTCTGCCGGCTCAGAGTCTCTATGCGCTCGAAGGGGAGCGAACAAACCTCGGTATCCTCGAGCGCGATCGCCTGGCAACAGTGACTTCCCATGCCAATGCCGTCGGTGCCAATAATCTCGCCCGGCATGTGGTACCCCGCAACCTGATCGCGCCCTTCCTCAGATAGCGAGACGGTCTTGCAAGAGCCGGATCGGATTGCGTACAACGCGGTAAACCGGTCACCGGCGCAAAACAGCCGCTCGCCTTTGCGCAGTTGGGTCCAGGCACTCACAAGCTGATGCATTTGTTGCAAGGTCTTGGCATCGAGCCCGTCCGCTGAGAACAGGACCTGCAACTTGAACGTCGGATTTGCCGCCGGCGGCCAAATGACGTCAAGCGTCGCCAAGGTCGGAGGACTCGCAGCGTCCCCAACCGTCCTAAGCTTCTGAAAGGCGACGGCGGCTCTCAAATCGCTCTCCAATTGTTGCCTGCCCTTGTTTCCGGGCGCCTTTAGGTGCGTCTGGATACATGAGGTATGAAATTTGGAGCTTGCCCTACGAGTCGCTATGCTCGGCCAGAAGGAAGCGCCCGAATTACGATAATCGCGACCGGTGCCACCAGTATGTGCGCTACCGTACGCAATAGGTTAGCAGCCCTCTGGCAAAAAGGGCTGTCGCTCGGGACTACATGCAATTGCGTCGCATTTTCAATTACTTATGTTTCCTCTCGCGTTTGCCGTCCTGCCGGATTCAGCGCCGCAGCGCCGCCGGCCGCAACGCCAGCCGCGGCAAGGGGTGGCGAAAATTTGCAGATCGATGCCGAGGCTCCTCAAGCCCCAAGGAATATTTTCAAAGTCTCGGCTACATTATCGTCACGATGTCGAGCCTGATGATCGGATGCAAGAATAGTCCCCTATCAATATCCCGACGAAGACGTGTAGCGACTCGATTTACTCTCTAAGGATTGTCACGATGTTGAGCATGTTGCCGCCGGACTGGTTGATTCGCCTAGCAGTTGCAGCCGTTTGGCTCTATGAGGGACTGTGGTGCAAGCTCCTCCGTGGTCAACCCGATCAACTCGAGGTCGTTGAAGCTGTACCTAAGTTTGGGCCCCTTATTGGGGCACGCTTCCTGCAACTGCTTGGGGCAGTCGAGGTCACGCTGGGGATCTGGACGCTAAGTACGATCGCACCACTGCAGTGTGCGATTGCGCAGACCCTGCTCCTGATCGCCCTGAACACGAGCGGCCTGCTCTGGGCTCGTCATATCATTCACGACCCGGGCGGCATGGTGGTTAAAAATTCGGCTTTTCTCGTGCTGGTATGGGTTATGGCCGGCTTGCGCGGTTGGGCGTGACGACGTCCGCTGCCAAGACCCCTTGGGAACGCGGCCGTTTCGACGGGCGCAAGGGGCCGCGCAAGCTACTCTTCGGGCGCATGTACGAGGACGCGTCAATCGAGTGCAGCGCATTTCGGCCTGGAGGACGCGTCTTCTGCATCGCCTCCGCGGGATGCACGGCAATGAAGCTCGCGCCCGGCCGCGAGGTTGTGGCGGTCGACATCAACCCTGTCCAGCTCGAGTACGCGAGTCGCCGATTCTCCGGTGACCGTGGCGGGCGCGGCGTTGCAGAGCACGTAATGGCCTTCGCGCGGGCGTTTTGGCCTGCAATGGGCTGGTCCCCGTTACGTCTGCGAATGTTCCTCGAACTTGACGATCCGACGGCACAAATCGACTACTGGCGTCGGTACCTCGATACGTGGCGACTCCGCGCCGCGCTCAATGGTTTCTTCTCCATCGCCCTGCTGCGTGCGGTGTACGCGTCGCCGTTACTCGACTTTCTGCCGACGCACCTGGGGGCAGTCATGCGAACGCGCATGGAACGCTGTTTTGCGCGACACTGCAATCACTCGAACCCCTATGCGCGCGCACTGATGCTGGGGGAGTTTTCCGATGAGCCCTCGCCTCCGGAGGCGAAAGCGATTCGACTTGTCGAGGCCGATGCGGCCGATTTCCTTGAGCGCGCGCCCGCGGCGAGCTTCGACGGGTTTGCGCTCTCGAACATCTTGGACGGAGCCAATTCGGCCTACAAGGAGCGGCTTGTGGCAGCAGTGAAACGGGCGGCCGCACCGGACGCGGTCGTCGTGCTGCGCAGCTTTCGCGAGCCGCCGGTCGCCCTCGCGACTAACCGTGCCGCCGAGGACCGGGCAATGCTCTGGGGGATCGTCGACGTTCGGGCCGTGGCCACTTTGTGAAGAAGACGTCATGTTCGCTTGGCCACGTATCGATCACATTCTAGGATCCTGGGCACTCCCGGCTACACTAACTCTCAAAGAGAAAAACGAAATGTACCGTAAGAAAATGATTCGCCAATCCGTCGCTGACAAGCGACTGGAGGCTCAACGATGAAACCTCCCGCCACGGAGCTCAATGCTCCTCCCCGAGCGGATGCCGGCACAGCGAAGCCACCCCCCATGGCCTCGCGAGAGCCCACGTCAATCGTAACCAGGATGACGTTCGCGGCGCCGCCGACGCAAGTGTGGAGAGGACTGCTCTTTTACGAGCAGATCACCGAACGTCCGCCGCTGCATCTGCGCCTGCTTCTGCCAGTCCCGATCGGGACCGAGGGCTCGAAAGTCAACGTCGGTGACAGTGTGAAGTGCTTATACGAAGGCGGACACTTGCTGAAGCGCATCACACAAATCAAGTTGAACAATCACTACGGGTTCGACGTTGTCGAGCAGAACCTTGCGGTCGGCGGCGGATTGACCCTTTCGGGTGGCAGCTACGTGTTACGGGAGCTTCCAGACGGTGGCACCGAGATCGCGGTCGCGACCAGGTATATGAGCCTCAGGAACCCCAAATGGCTGTGGAAGCCAATCGAAGCGATCGTCTGCCACATGTTCCATCGCCACCTGCTTTTGGCGATGCGCCGCAGGATCGAGGGTCGCAGCCGCGTCGCTTCCGCATGAGGGCAATTCGCTTCGCCCCCTCCGTTTCGTGCAGCGTTCCGACGCGCCTTCCGGCAACGCCTATTGCACCTTGACCTGCAGCAGCTCCTCACCGTTCGGATCGACGACGTGGAAAGCACAGGCCAGGGAGGGATCGAAGCTATGAATCGTGCGCAGGATTTCCAGCGGCTTTGTTGGGTCGAGAAGCACCTGCCCTTTCAAAGCAGTCACGTAAGGTAGCGGGTTTCTGGCCCCGCACTCCCTCCTGCCCTTCGGGCTCTTTGACCTGGAGCTTGCAGTTGCCTCCACGCGCCCGCATGCGGCGTCGCCACCGATTCCTTGGCGTGGCGTGTTCGATACCGCACAGACCGCTCTTCAGAGATGGGCTTAAATCAAACCTCTTAGGCCCATCGACAACTGGAGACAGCCATGAAAGTGGATTCAAGAAAAAGCGCGCGATTGATTGTTGTCGGCACGCTAGCCGGGATCCTGATCGCAGGCACGGTGTGCTTGATTACCTCTCGGCCTGCGCAGGCAACACCGAAATTTGCTACGGATACCGGCAAGGCTTGTGCAGAGTGTCACGTGGCTCCGGCCGGCGGCGGCAAACTTACGTCGTTCGGAGAAGCTTTCAAAGCAAACGGGAACAAGTTGCCCTGAGTTGACTACTTGCGCTTGATGACCAAGAGCGCAACGCCCGCGACAATTACAACGACACTCGCCCAACTCGGAATGACCGTCGTCTCCTTTTCGGCAACCGAGAACTTGAATGGCCCGAAATTGCCTTCATGCGTTTCTTTAGTGTAATCGAAGTGGCCATAGAGCAGTCCAAAAATGCCAACAACCAAGAGGACGATCCCGAGTATTCTTGTGCCAGTCATTATCTGTCTCCACTAAGTCAAATTCGTTCGCTCCAAGACGTCGCGCAGATCTGAAGCCAATCTACGCCGCCTGATCAGGAGGGTCAACCCAGCGTTGCCGTTCGGAGCGCGGACAATCGGTGCGGCCGAGTTTTGGCACGCCGCCTGAAACGAGCGTGAATGCGTTCAATCGCCGTGTTGTTCAGCTCAGGCGAGTTGCGCAAGTTTGGCGCGGGCATTTTTGAAGTACAGCGGATGCTGGATGGACCGACCGCCGACAAAATGCAAACCCGCCCGGTCTCGGGAGATCCCGTTTGCAACGATACGCTACAGAGAGTCCGCGTCCGGGATCACGCTGGTGGAGTGCGCTTCGACTTCGCACTTCCTGCTGGTCTTACGTCGAGCGTTTCATCGTCGACAGGGTGATGCTCTTCCAGCGCGGCAGGCGGGAAGTGGGCGGCTATTTCTTCCCCTCTGTCGGTAAACCAAGTGGTGTGAACCAAGCTCGGCTTCTTGTCGACGTGGGTCACCGTCATGATCGGACCCCCAGATTTCAATACCACCCTATCGCCTGCTTTGAAAGCCATTGCTTGAGTCTCCAGGTTACATACCAGCTTCAAAGGGCTCTGGATCTCGGGCACGACTGCCGAGTACATCCGCACTATGAAGCCTTAAATGCCTTGGGCGATACGCCAATTCATGAACGAATCAGATTAAGTGCATCAAATGGATCGTAATGTGCTGGTCCGTATCGCCGACATCGACGTGCGACTCCTCGAAGGTCGGCTTGCGCGTCATGCTGGGATCGTTGCTGATGCCGAAATCTTCCTTGGGAATACCGAGGAAATTCATGTCCAACTCGCCATTGTCATTCGCATCGTGATATACGCCGACCGCGTAACGTCCAGACGGCAGGCCCTTGAACGTATAGGTGACGGCGCCGATGACCGCAGGTGTGCTACCCAGCGCGGTTGGTTTTTCCTTGTTATCCCAAGCGGCTGCAGAGCCATCCAGCTCCAGCCGGATCGTCCCCCTCGCCTCGCGGATGCCTTCGACCTTGACGGTAAGATCGGTCGCTGTTGCCGGCGTACCAGTGGCCGCCAAGCAGGCAATCTCGATTGCGGCGGCGGTGCACCAGAGCGCGCGCTTGAGCGACGGTTTCGAGTCGCTTGGTGAACGGACAGCGAAGAAAAAAGCAGAGAATAGCGGGTTGCACATCGAAGTTACTCCACAATATTTGGCAACAGAACCACGCCCCATGGGCTGTCAGATCTGATGATACTTCGTGCTAGCCCATTAAGGAAATCCGCATCGCGAGCGGGCGCCGAGTTTCCGCATCAATGAAACGACAATTTGAGCAGGCCTCCATGCGACGGGTGATCGATCAACAGGCGCATCCTTGAGGACCTGCGGATGTTTCTCGAGTATCTAACCCGACGGTCGAGTAACGACGCTTCCAACCCTGCACGCGTGATTGGTGGGTACCGAGAGCTGAAGAAGGCTCCATCCTGTTTGCAGCGGAGTGCGGCAGGCTATCGGTGAGTAGGGTCGATTTCACCTTTGTGCACCGCCGCGGGCTCGATTCGTTGCCTGGGCAGCGCGACGCGGGCTTGGCTGAGGGTGATGAAAATCTCACGCACGCCGAGGATTGGCAGCGCAATTGCCAATGGTGCAATGTAATAGAGCAGCCGGAACATCAAAAGGCCTGCCAGCAGTTGGTCAGTATCAAAATGCCATAGGGCAACGAGCATTGCGGCGTCAAACACGCCTAGGCCGCCCGGCGCGTGGCTGGCAAACCCGAGCAGCGTCGCCAGCACAAATATGACCGCAAGCTCCACAAAATCAACGCCTGGACCGCTCGGCAACAACACGTACAAACGATGTTGTGCGCCTGAAGCGCTATCATTACCGGTTTTAAGCACACGAGTCCGCCCCATGCTTGTCAATTGCGTCGTCTACCAGAACGGCCGCAAACTTGCTGATATTCCGATCGACGATATCAGCGAGTATGTGAGCCGGCCCGAATGCTTTGTCTGGGTCGCGGTGGTCGAACCCTCGGCGGAGGAACTCGAACACATGGCTACGGAATTCGGTCTGCATCCGCTCGCAGTTGACGATGCAAGAATGGGCCATCGTCGCCCGAAAATAGAGGAACACGAAGATTCGCTCTTCGCAGTGCTCCAAACGGTCGACTACGATTCGGACGGCGCGAACATCCTCGTAGGTGAAGTGGCGATCTTCGCCGGCAAGAATTACCTCCTTTCCGTACGTTCGAAGACCGAGAAAGGCTTCGCCGAAATACGCGCCCGGACCGAACGCGAGCCGGACATGCTGCGTCACGGTTCCGGTTATGCGCTCTACGCGCTGATCGACGCGGTGGTTGATCGGTATTTCCCGGTGCTTGATGGCCTTGAGAGTGAGCTCGAGGAGATTGAGAACGAAATCTTCGCCCATAACGCAGCGCGTTCGAATATCGAGGCGCTGTATGAGCTGAAGCAGAAGCTGATGACGCTCAAGCACGCGGTCGATCCGCTAAGAGCAGGCACCGGCAAGCTCTACGGAGGCCGCGTGCCACCGCTCTGCGCGGGATTGCAGGAATATTTCGCCGATCTCTACGATCACCTGCATCGGATTCACGACTCGATCGACGGAATCCAGGAAATGATCGCCACCGCCATCCAGGTTAACCTCGGAATGATCGGCGTCAACGAGAACGAGAACGTGAAGAAACTCGCGAGCTGGGCGGCCATCATAGGGGTGCCTACTGCGATCGCTGGCGTGTATGGAATGAACTTCAAGTACATGCCGGAACTCGATTGGGCGTGGGGCTATCCCTTTGCGCTTGGCTTGATGGTTGGCGTCGACGTCGTTCTCTACTTCTGGTTCAGAAGAATAGGATGGCTATAGGGACCGATACACAGGAACTGAGCGTCTCTAACGCCGCGCAGATCCGTTCGCCTTGTAACCTGGTGCCGCGCGAACTTCTGGGTGTCAAACGATCGGGACCTGGATGATAGATGGGCTTGGCATGGCTAAGGGCGTCGAATTGGCTCTGGGCGCCATGATGTTCTATGGACTGGCGGACTGGGTCTACAAGCGCGCCGCTGCAAGCGGCGTGCGGGCGCATCACTTTATGGCGCTGCAGGCCATTTTCTTCGCGCCAGGCATTTTTCTCTACGGGCTCACGACCGGAACGCTCGTCCTGGGCGTGCCCTTCGCATGGGGCATGACGGCCGGCGTGCTGGTCTTTCTCGCCCTTTACAACTTCGCGCGTAGCCTCGCAAGTGGCGCGGCCAGCATCGTTGCGCCCGTCTTCCGATTGAGCTTCGCGCTCACGGTAATGCTCGCGGTGGGGCTACTCGGCGAGCGCCTTACGGGCTGGAAGATCGCAGGCCTCGCGGCCTCGCTCGCGGCGGTGTGGCTTCTGCTTGCGGGCGGCCCGGTGTCGGAACCGCGCATGACCAAGTCGTCGCTGTTGCACGTCCTCGTCGCGACGGTGGCGATGGGAATCGTGAACTTCCTCTATAAACTCGGCGCCATTGCCGGCGGCAGTCCCGCCACGGTGCTCGCCGGCCAAGCCAGCGTGTTCCTGCCGCTGGCGATGCTGTTCGCGCTCATGCGCGATCGTGGATTTCACCCGTCGCCCCGCGCTTGGCGCCATGGCGCCACGGCCGCAGTGCTGCTGTTGTTCGGACTCGTCATGCTGCTTGCGGGCCTGGCGCACGGTGAGGCGAGCGTGCTCGTTCCGGTCGCACAAATGAGCTTCGTTGTCACGGCCGGACTCGGGTTCATCTTCCTGCATGAGGCACTGACGCTTCGCAAGGGCTTGGGGCTAGCTTTTGCAATCGCGGCACTCTTCTGCCTCGCACACAGCTGACAGGGCGGTCCCGGGGCACACGAGCATGGGCAACCCGCGCATCCCGGTAATCAATCCATCTCGGTGCCACTCTTCTTGATGGGTCGTGCCACGTCGATGCGTTCGCGGACCGCGCGCCACGCATCCGGCTGGGCCGCCCACTCCAGCGGCGCTTGAGAATCATAGGCGACGACGAACGCCTGCTCCTCCGGCGCAAGCGGTTCGCGCGTGCGCAGCTGGTGATCGAGCACCGCCGCATCGGCGTCCGAAGCGTCGCAACCTTTGGCGCCACGCTGCATGACGCGCTCTCGCAGGATCAAGTCGCTCGCCACGAAATCGATGATCACAAATGCCACACCAAGCTCGATCGCAAGATTGTGGAAGAGCTCTCGCTGCCACCGTTTGAGGAAAGTCGCGTCGACAATCGCGATCAGGCCGGCCGCGATGATCTCTCGCGCCAGCGCGGCAAGCTCTCCATATGTCTCCTCCGTCGCGTCGGTCGCGTACAGGCCGCGATCAACGCCAGTGCGGCCACGCTCGAGCGCTCCCAGGCCATGCAGACGCTTGCGCTCCACATCGCTGCGGATGCGCACCGCTCCTGTCATCTCCAGTAGTGCTTGCGACAGACTGGTCTTGCCAGAACCGGCGAGCCCGTGTGTGACGATGAGTGCAGGCTGCATCGGCTCCGCATAGCTTCGCGCGAGGTTAAGGTGCGCGCCGTACTCGACGAGCAGCGCGCGCCTCGCGCTGCCGGGCCCGAGCTGCTCCGCGCGCAGGCGCGCGATCTTGGCGCGGACGAGTGCTCGGTACACGAGATAGAAGCGCAACACGGGCAAGCCCCGGTAGTCCCCCGTCCGCTCCAGGTACGCGTTGAGGAAGCGACCGGCCAGATCAGCACGCCCGCGATAATGGAGATCCATGATCGTGAACGCCACCTCGCTCATGACGTCGATCCAGCGCATCGATTCGCTGAATTCGATGCAATCGAAGATGATGAGCTCGCCGTCGATGCGGACGATGTTGTTGAGATGCAGGTCGCCATGGCACTCGCGGATAAAGCCTTCCTCGTGCCGCCGCAGGAATGCGTCACGGCGGAGGGCGTGCTCGCGGTCGGTCCAGGCGCGGAGCTCCTCGAGGTCGTCGCGTTCCGCCGTTGCCACCAGGTGTGGCCGGAGTTGCGCGAAATTCTGCCTCGCGACGCGCAGAATCTCATCGGCCGTGCCCAGTGCGCTGTCGCGAGGAGCAATGCCGATCACCGCGTGAAAGGCGGCGACTTTTGCCGCCAGCGCATCGATGTCGGCGGGCGAGAGATCGCCCCTCGCGATGAGTGTGCTGGCGAGCGCGTCCTGTGGAAACTCGCGCATCCTGACCGCGTACTCGAGGGCCGGTCCGTCGCCGCCGAGAACCGGGGTGCCGATGTTGCCGGTGATCGCCACGACGTCCAAGTAGAGCGTCGGCGCAAGCCGGCGGTTGAGTCGCAACTCCTCTTGACAAAAGAATCGCCGCGCCGCGAGCGTCGTGAAATCGAGAAAGCCGAAATCGACCGCCTTCTTGATCTTATACGCGTACTGTCCTGTCAGCAGGATATAGGAGATATGCGTTTCCAATCGCTCGACGCGCATGCAACCCGGCCCGAAGACGGCCGGACATGCAAGAGCCGAGAGCAGCCGAGCCTGATCCGCCTTGCATTCAACGACGGTCATGGCCCGGCTGCGGGTGGTCGAAGACGGGAGGCGGCATGCTTCCGCCTGGCTGCCTCAGCCAGGGGACTCGTGCGTCTTGACCTGGCCGTGCTGCCGTCGCGCAACGTCTTCAAGCCGTCGGGTGAGGCTCGCGAAGGCGTCGCGCAGCGCAACGTACACGTCCTCGTCGTGATCGCGATTGACGATGAGCTCGTGCCCCGGCACGTTGACGACGATACGGACGTTGAACCAGCGGCCCTGCTGCTGGTGCCGGCCCTGCTCCTCGACCACGACGTGGCAGCTGATGATGCCCCGGTAGAATTTCTCCAACCCGGTCGCGTCCGCGCGGATGCGCGCATCCAGCTCCGGCGAATGCGCCATGTGGCGAATGGTTATCTGCAGCGGTACTCGCATGCTAGCGCCTCCAGCTACATGCGGTAGGTTCCCGATGCGTGCCTTTGGCGTGATAGGAAACCTCCCGCAGTTCGTCAAGAATGCGGTCGCGATCACGTGCAACGCTTCCTGGCGGCGTATCGGGGGTCGGGGTCGAATGTCGTCGCGCCATGATTCGTTCTCGATTGCCACGCCACTACCCGGCGGGCCGATCAATACAACCATCATAGTATTGCCGGGAAACCGGGTGGTTGATCCACGTCAACTTGACATGCGCGAATGGCGTTGGCTTGCCTCCAGGTAGCAGGAAGGCCGCGTAGCGGGTAACGGTCTACATCAGAAGGCGATCATCCTGTCCCGCTCGATTCCGCTGCTCTAGCCTCTGTTTTGCCCACAGAAGTAAAATGGCTCCATGGGATCAGTAAGTACCTGGCAAGTCGTCTATGCGGTAATTTGTCTCGCAGGTTTGGCGGTTGGCCTGTGGGTAGCAAGCCGTCGGCGGCGAGGCAAATCGCCGCCCAGAACTAAGCGACCGCCCGCGTGATTACCGCTGCGTCAACTGGCTTGCGAGACTTGGCTAGAAAATTTGACCACGCGAACCCCGTTAACAATGTGATCGAGGATCTGCTCACCGTGCACTCGTCCCGCTAGAAACTCACAAAACACCGAGTAGAAGTCAACGGCGTTGATGAGGCTTACTGATATCGCGCAGTGGCGCCGCTCGTCCAACGCTGCTTCGCGTTTCCTCGAGGTCCACCCTCACTTCCAAGCGATTAGAATCGCTCGCTATCCCTCGGTCTGAACGGTGACTTTGCGCG
>Ga0074045_10000724_pt1 | contig 32323 bp, 25 predicted proteins | sample BogForMeECP23OM2_FD_94442 | JGI IMG/M metagenome (GOLD analysis project Ga0074045, IMG submission 94442) | Bog forest soil microbial communities from Calvert Island, British Columbia, Canada - Bog Forest MetaG ECP23OM2 | ecosystem: Environmental > Terrestrial > Soil > Wetlands ...
CGACTGGCGCCGGCGGTTGTCGGCCGGGATCTCCGGGCTGCACGAGTGGCTGTCGCAGCAGGACCTGGCCGACGCCCAAGCCGACCTCAAGATTCAGCACCTGCTCGAGCGCCTGCACCAGGACAAGCTGGTGGTGGCCTTCGTCGCCGAGTTCTCGCGCGGCAAATCGGAGCTCATCAACGCCATCTTCTTCGCCGATTTCGGCCAGCGCCTCCTGCCGTCCTCGGCCGGCCGCACGACGATGTGTCCTACCGAGCTGCTCTACGACCCGACGCGGCCGCCGTCGATCCGCCTTTTGCCCATCGAGACCCGGGCCAAGGATGGGTCGGTCGCGGAGTTCAAGAATTACGCCGACGAATGGGTCACCCTGGCGCTCGACCTGTCGTCGGCCGACAAGATGAGCCTGATGCTCTCCCAGGTGTCCCAGACCAAGCGCATCCCGATCGCGCTCGCCCGCAAGTACGGCCTGTACGACGACGGCGACGTGCTCACGCCGCTGTCCGGCGACGACGAAGGGGCGGTCGACATCCCTTCCTGGCGCCATGCGGTGATCAACTTTCCGCATCCGTTGCTGCAGCAGGGGCTGGTCATCCTCGACACGCCGGGCTTGAACGCGATCGGCACCGAACCGGAGCTCACGCTCAACCTGCTGCCCAACGCGCACGCCATCCTGTTCATCCTGGCGGCGGATGCCGGCGTCACCCGTACCGACATCGACGTGTGGCAGAACCACCTGGTCGGCATCGATCCCTCTTCCAAGGAGGGACGCCTCGTGGTTCTGAACAAGATCGACGGGCTCTGGGACGAGCTCAAAAGCGCGGCGGAGATCGAGGCGGAGATCGCGCGCCAGGTCAAGAGCTCGGCGCAGCTCCTCGCCATCCCGCCGGCGCAGGTCTTCGCCGTGTCGGCGCAGAAGGCGCTGCTGGCCAAGGTCAACGGTGACGACGCGCTGCTCGCCAAAAGCCGCCTGCCGCAACTCGAGCAGGCCCTGTCGAAGGAGCTGATCCCGGCCAAGCGCGACATCGTCGGCACGGCAACCCGGAGCGAGATTCGAACGCTCGCCGCGACGGTGCGCTCGATCCTCGATGCGCGCAGCGCCGGAATCCAGGAGCAGCTTGCAGAGCTGCGCGGCCTGCGCGGCAAGAACCAGGATGTCGTCGAGCACATGATGGACCGCATCAAGCAGGAGAAAGAGCTGTTCGAGCGCGGGATGCAGCGCTACACCGCGCTTCGAACCGTGTTCACGCAGCAGACAACCGCGCTCTACGAGTCAATCGGCCTGCAGACCCTGCGCGATTCCGCCGGCGAAACCCGCAAACGCATCGAAGCCAGCCCATTCACCAAGGGCGTGCGCATGGCAATGAGCGATTTCTTTGCCGCCATTCGCGGCAACATCGAGCGCAGCGCGCAAAGGACCCTGGAAATCCACGACATGATGGAGGCCATGTACACGCGCTTCGCCAAGGAACACGGCCTGGAGCCGTTCACGCCGCCGCCGTTTTCGATGCTCAAGTACCAGAAGGAGATCGACCGGCTCGAGCGCGCCTACAACGTGCACTTCAACACGCTGTGGAACATGGTGAGCAAGGCGAAGTTCACGTTGATGAAGCGATTCTTCGAAACGATCGCGATCCGTGTCAAGCACGTCTACGATATTGCCAATCGCGACCTCGAGTCCTGGCTCAAGGCCGTGATGGCGCCGCTGGAAACACAGGTGCGCGAGCACCATATGCAACTGCGGCGACGGCTCGAAAGCGTCAAGCGCATCCACCGCGCCAGCGACGAGCTCGAGGAGCGCATTGCCGAACTCGAGCATGCCGAGGCGGGTGTCAAGGCCCAGATCGACGCGCTGGCGCGCGAGATCGCGGCGATCGACGCGGTAATCGAGCAGCCCGAGCTGTTGCCGCTGGCCGCAAACGCCTGAGCGTCCGGGCTAGCGCGTGTCCGCGGCGCTCTTTGCCGCCATCAATGCTTCGTATTTGGCGCGCAGCTGGTCCTGCGTTTCGATCCGGTCGGGGTCGACCGGGATGCAATCGACCGGACAAACCTCGACGCATTGCGGGCGGTCAAAATGACCGACGCATTCGGTGCATCGAGCGGGGTCGATGACGTAGATCTCGACCCCCTGCGAAATCGCGTCATTGGGGCACTCCGGCTCGCAGACGTCGCAGTTGATGCACTCGTCGGTGATGATCAGGGCCACCGCGATCCCTTACCCGGCGCGCACGGCGGGGGGCCGTGCGGCGAACTTGGTGGCCAGGCGCGCCGCGACCGGTGGGCTCACGAAATTGCCGACGTCACCGCCGAAGCGGGCGATCTCGCGCACGATGGTCGAAGAAATGAACAGGTGCTCCTCGGCCGGAGTCAGGAACAGTGTTTCGACTTCCGGGTGAAGCTTGCGGTTCATTCCGGCCATCTGAAACTCGTATTCGAAGTCGGAAACGGCACGCAAGCCACGCAGCACCACGGTGGCACCGACCGAATGGACGAATTCCATGAGCAGGCCGGAGAAGCTCATCACCCGCACGTTGGCGTAGCCGGCGAATACCTCGCGCGCCATGACAACCCGCTCGGCGGCGGTGAACAGGGGGCCTTTGCTCTCGCTGGCGGCGACGCCGATGATGATCTCGCCGAACAGCCTCGAGGCCCGGCGCACCACGTCCTCGTGCCCCCGCGTGAACGGGTCGAAGGTTCCCGGATAGACGACCTTGAGCATTGCGCTTAATTCCCGCCGGCGTGGCGCAGCAGATGATAATGCACCTGCCCTGCTTTGTCGCGGCGCCAGACCACGAACCCTGGAGGGGCATCGATCGGGCGCGACGCCTCGACATAGAGCCGGCCGCCGGGAGCGAGTCGCGCCGCCGCGGCTGGAAGCAGCCGCGGCCACGGCTCGTCCGCGAACGGCGGATCGAGGAAGATGACGTCATAGCAACGCGCGTCGTGCGCCACAAAACTCTGTGCCTCGGCGCAGTGCGCCTCGAATCCCTGCGCGCCTAACTTCTCCGCGGTTGCGAGGAGCGCGCGCACCAGCGCCCGGTCGCGATCGACCGCGACCGCGAGCGCCGCGCCCCGCGACAGGGCTTCGAAGGAAAGCGCGCCGCTGCCGGCGAACGCATCGAGGGTGCTAAGACCGGTCAGGTCCTGGCCAAGCCAGTTGAACAGCGTTTCGCGGACCCGGTCCGGGGTCGGGCGCAACATCGGGGCGGCGGGAAAGCGCAGCCTGCGACCGCGCCACTGGCCACCGATGATGCGAATTGCGTTGGCGGCCATGGACGGAGGGGGCCAGCGTGGCGGGACGGTAGAATTATATCGTTCGCCGGCAGCAAGCTCCGATGTTCGACCTGTTCAAACGCAAACCCGACGCCGATGACCGCTCCTGGGGCGAGCGGCTGCGCGCCGGACTCGCCGCTTCGCGCGAGCGCCTGACCCGACCGCTCGCCGCGATAGTCGGCCGCAAGGCGCTCGCCGATGCCGACCTCGAAGCGCTCGAGTCGGCCCTGCTCATGGCCGACGTCGGCGTGGCGACGACCGAGCGCGTGCTCGCCGATCTGCGCCTGCGCTGGAAGCGGGCCGACGCCGAGGCGGACCCGAGGCAGCTTCTCAAGGCCACACTCACCGCCCTGATCCTGCCGCTCGAAGCGCCGCTTATCGTCGGACCGCAGCGACCCTTCGTCATCATGCTGGCCGGCGTCAACGGCGCCGGCAAGACCACCTCGATCGGCAAGCTCGCCAAGTGGCTGCAGGGCCAAGGGCTGTCGGTGCTGCTGGCCGCCGGAGACACCTTTCGCGCCGCGGCGCGGGAACAACTCGAAGCCTGGGGTGAACGCAATGGCGTTCAGGTGATCGCCCAGAAGGGCGGGGACCCGGCGGCGGTGATGTTCGACGCCATCGCCGCGGCCCGGGCGCGCCGCGTCGACGTGGTGCTCGCCGACACTGCCGGCCGCCTCCCCACGCAGGCGCCGCTGATGGAGGAACTCAAGAAGATCCGCCGCGTGATCGCCAAGGCCCAGGACGGCGCCCCGCACGAAACCTTGCTCGTCGTCGACGCCAACACCGGGCAGAACACGCTCGCCCAGGTCGAGGCGTTCGACACCGCCCTGGGCTTGACCGGCCTCATCCTGACCAAGCTGGACGGCACGGCGAAGGGGGGAATCGTGGCCGCCATAGCCGGGACCAAGCCGGTGCCGCTGCGCTTCATCGGGGTCGGAGAGGGGATCGACGACTTGCGCCCCTTCCGCGCCTCGGAGTTCGTCGACGCCCTCCTCGGCTAGCCGCCTTCAGGAGCGGTAGCGAGCGCTGACTCCCGCGGTCGGCCCGGGGAAGTGAGGGCAGGTCCCCGGCCACGCCCGCCGCCGGAACTTACGACCCCTTTAGCACTCATAATATCCGAGTGCTAAGATACACTAATGCGCTCCTTAGGAGATCGACATCGATGATGAGCACTACGACTACGCTGGCCTTTCCGACCCCGGCTTCCCTGGGAAGCGTCGACCAGTACATTCAGGCGGTCAATCGCTTTCCGCTGCTGACGGCGGAGCAAGAAGTTGAGCTTGGCCGAAGGTTGCGTGACAGCAATGATCTCGACGCGGCACGGCAGATGGTGCTGTCGCACCTGCGGCTGGTGGTGGCGATCAGCCGCAATTACCTCGGCTACGGGCTGCCTCAGGCCGACCTGATCCAGGAGGGTAATGTCGGGCAGATGAAGGCGGTGCGCCGCTTTGACCCCGAGCGGGGCGTGCGCTTGGTGTCCTTTGCGCTGCACTGGATCAGGGCCGAGATCCACGAATACGTGCTGCGCAACTGGCGGCTGGTCAAGATCGCCACCACCAAGGCCCAGCGTAAGCTGTTTTTCAACCTGCGCAGCATGAAGACGGGTCCTGGCGCGCTCACGCGCAAGCAGGCGTCGAGCATCGCCAAGGACCTCGGCGTCAAGCCGGAAGAGGTCTTCGAGATGGAAACCCGCTTGTCGGGGCAGGATGTCGCGCTCGACCCGCAACCCGGCGACGAGGGCGAAACGCTGACGCCGATCGGCTATCTGACCGACTCCGAGGCGGAGCCGGCACAGATTGTCGAGCGCGCCGAGACGGCGCGCAACCGCAGCCAGGGCCTGCACGTGGCGCTCTCGAAGCTCGACAGCCGCAGCCGGGACGTCATCGAAGCGCGCTGGCTGCGCGAGGACGACAAGGCGACCCTGCAGCAGTTGGCCGACCAGTACGGCGTGTCAGCCGAGCGGATCCGGCAGATCGAAAACAAGGCGCTGAAGACCATGCGCGGCGAGCTCGGTGAGCTGTAGGCGAAGCCTCGCCACACCCGCGCAAGGCCGGCCCCGAGCCGGCCTTTTTTATGGCTCGTCCGACCGGCGCGAGAAGCGGATGTTGAGCTGCTTGAGCTTGCGATAAAGATGAGTCCGCTCGAGTCCGGCCCGCTCGGCGACGCGGCTCATGTTGCTCTGCTCCTTGCCCAGCAACTGCTCGAAATAGATGCGCTCGAAGGCCTCTCGCGCCTCGCGCAGGGGCAGCTCGAAGAAGCGCGCGGTGAGCTCGGGGGCGACCGCGGCCGGCGGCAGCAGCGCGCTGTCGCCGAGCAGCCTGCGCACGTGATCGGCGGTGATCTCGCCGTTGACAGTAAGCGCCAGGTTGGCGATGACGCTGTGCAGATGATCGAGATTACCCGGCCAGTAGGCTGCGGTCAGCGCCATGACCCCGCCGCCGTGAAGCGTGGCCTGGGTGCGCTGGCTCGACGATATCTCGCGCCAAAAGCGCTCCACCAGGGCTGGAATGTCCTCGCGCCGGTCGCGCAGCGGCGGCAGCATGACCGCGCCGGCGGAAAGGGTCGCAAGCAACGCCGGATCGAAGCGGCCGTCGGCGGCAAGGTTGCCCAGTTGCTCGCTGCTGGTGCAGACGAGCTGCGTGTTGTGCTTCTCGAGCTTGGGCAGCAGGAAGGAGAGTCCTCGCTGCTCGGTTCTCGAATAGCTGCCGATCTCGGCACAGTAGAGCACGCCTTCGCGCGCCTCCTCGAGCAACTGCAGGGGATTGGTGGCCAGGCGCAGGCCGCCCTGGAGCGCGACGAACGGCGTGTCGGGGACGTGCACCGCGCGGGCGACCAGCTCGTGCCCGGTCCCGGCCTCGCCGATGATCAGGATCGGCCGCGCGGCCCGCAGCAGCTGTTCGATTGCCCGCTCCGCTTCGATCACCGCGGTGCCCGTTCCCAGCGACGTCAGGCTGATGCGCCGCGGGCCCTGTCCCGGCCCGGTCTTGAGCGCGCGCGTCACCGTCGCCAGGAGCTTTTGCAGACCGACCGGCTTCTCCAAAAAATCGAACGCCCCGATCTTGGTCGCCTCCACCGCCGTCTCGATGGTTCCGTGCCCCGACATCATCACCACCGGCATCGTCAGCTGGCCACCGGCAGCCCACTCGCGCAGCAGCGTGACTCCGTCGGTATCCGGCATCCAGATGTCGAGCAGAACCAGCGCCGGCTGGTTGCGTGCACGGTAGCTGCGCGCCTCGCCCGCGTTCTCCGCCAAGCTCACACGATAGCCTTCGTCCTGAAGGATTTCGGACAGCAGTTCGCGGATGCCGACTTCGTCGTCGACGATCAGAATCTCCTTCGGCTGCAGCATCACGTCTCGCTCCCTTCCAGCGGGAAGTGCAGGGTTACCCGCGCGCCCCGCGGCCGCCGGTTCTCGATCGTGACCCGGCCGCGGTGCTCTTCGACAATCTTCTTGACGATTGCAAGTCCCAGGCCCGTGCCCTTGGCCTTGGTCGTCACGTAAGGCTCGAACGCGCGGCGCAGCATGGCCTCGGGAACCCCGCTGCCCGCATCGGCCAGGGACAGTGTCAGCTCGTCACCTCGCGCCTCGAGCACAAACTCGTAGACCGGCTCGGCGACGTCCGCCTGAGCGTCGAGCGCATTCTGCAGCAGGTTGTGAAACACTTGGCGCAGGCGCGTCGGTTCACCCTGGATGACGGCGCCGTGCTCGGGGAGCTTCAGCGACAGGTGGGGCCGCAGATTTTCGTACAAGGCGAGCACATCAAGCAAGAGGGATTTGACGTCGACCGCCTGCATCTTGCCCGGTCCAGGCTGCCGGGCATAGATGGCAAAGTCGTCAACCATGTGCTTCATCGCGGTTACCTGCGCGATGATCGTGTGCGTCCCCCGCAGGAGCGCCTCTTCGTCGGCGCTGCCGAGCTTGCCGGCGAGCTTGACGGCCATGCGCTCGGCGGAGAGTTGAATCGGCGTCAGCGGATTCTTTATCTCGTGCGCGAGCCTGCGCGCAACCTCGGCCCACGCCGCGTCGCGCTGCGCCTGGACGAGTTCGGAAACGTCGTCGAACACCACCACGCACCCGGGCGCAGGCTCCCCGGGCAATCCGGACCCGCGCATGAGCAGCACCCGCCTCTGGTGCGACACCGATAGCTCGGCCTGCCGCTGCCACTGCCCGTCGCGGCCGCCGCGAAAGCCCTCGGCGACGAGGTCGGCGAAGACGGCGAGCGCCGGCATGCGACGGCCCCAGTCGGCGAGCGGAACCCCCATCAGGTCTGCCAGCGGCTGTTGCAGGATCACCGCCGCGCTGGGATTGGCGGTGCGCAGCCGGAACGCGTTGTCGAAAGCGAGCACGCCCGCGGACAGGTTGGCAAGCACGCTCTCGAGGTAGGCGCGCGTCGTCTCGATCGCAGTCCGATTCTCTTGTTCCTTCTGCTGGGCATCCGCCAGTTGCGCCGTCATGGTGTTGAACGACTCGGTAAGCACGCCCAGCTCGTCGCGGCTCTGTACCGGGTGGCGCCGGCTGAAGTCGCCCTGGGCGACGGCGCGCGTGCCCTCGGCGAGCAGTCCAAGCGGCCGGCTGAACTGCTCGGAGAGCACGACTGCCAACCCCAGCGCTGATAGCAACGCAAGCAGCAGGGTCATGGTGAGAGTCAGTGTATACAGTTGCTTCAATGCCTGCCGCGAAAACGAGATCTCCTGGTAATCGCGATAGCCCCCCTGAACCTTGTCGGCTTCCATTTGCAGCTGCTTGGGGACCGGCTCGACGACCTGCAGCACGCGCACCGGCTCGAGCGGATCGGCGCTGTTGACCGGAACGACCACCCGCAGCATCAGTCCCTGGTCGCCCATCTGCTCGATCACCGAATAGGGCTGCTGCAGCCGCGCCCGACGCAGCGCCTGCGCCGGCGGCGGCTCGGGGGTGAGCATCGACCCGGAGACGCCCGCGACGGCGAGCACGGCACCGGAGGATGAGAACAGCGCCGCCTCATAGATGCCGGCTTGCTCGGTGGCACGATTAAGACGCGCGGCGATGTTCCCCGGCTCGCCCTCCTGCAGCGTCAGCGCGAGCTGGGTTGCCTTGTTCGTCGTCTCGTCCAACAGGTAATCGAGCGCGCTGCGGGCGAGGTTGAGTCCTCCCTCCAGCGCCCGGTCGACGCGCACGTCAAACCACGATTCGATGCTCTTGCCGATAAACTGCACCGAAACGCCGTACAACAGCGCCCCGGGAAGCACCGCGACCAGTGCGAACAGGAGCACCAGGCGCATCGCCAGGCGCGAGCCGAATACGCCGGCCTTGAGGTTCTTGCGCAAGCGCAGCAGCTGATGACCGACGAGCCCGGTCAGCACCGCCAGCATCGTGCCGTTGACCGCCAGCAGAAGGTTGTAGCTGCGCGCGAACAGCGCGCTGTTGGCGCTCGCCGTCGCCAGCAGAAACAGGAAAATCACACCCAGACAGCCGCAGACGAGAAGCACGTAGCGCATCACCCGCGGCGAGAGCATGCCGCTCATGGCACGAAGCTCCAGCGGTACCACTCGGATTGCAGGGACCAGTCGCGCGAAGCGAGTGCGTTGACCTGGAACGGCTTGGGCAGCTGCGTGACGTCGAGGCGCAGCCGCACCGCGGCCTCATAGCGGGCTCCCTTCGTCAGGGCATCGATCGCGACCACCGGCCGCGACACGACGCGGGAAAGCAAGTGCTCGACTTCCTCCAGCGACTCGAATTGCTGGCCGAGCAGCCCGGTTGCCACGCGATACTGCCGGGTCAGCGGCGAGTAGCTGATCCGGTACTGCACCGACTCCGTGACCACCTTCTCATCGAGCCAGTACCAACGCGGGCGCAGCAACTCGAATTCGAGCACGAAGTACAGTGATACGCCTTTCTGCAGTGCTTCCTCGAGCGTGGGGTTGAAGGCGACGTCGAACTGCGCGTTGAGCACGTAGGCGTCGTCCTGCGGATGCAGTTCCGCCGACTTGACCGGGATCGTGTCGGCACGCGTTGCCGGCGCGCAGGCGAGCCACAGGGACGCGGTCAGGCACAGCAGGCCTAGGAAGCGATGCTTTGGCGACATGCCACGGGCGGCGGCGAGCCGCGCACTGGTGGAGATTTAGTTCTTCTGCAGGAGGGCGTAGAAAAACCCGTCGTGATTGTGCTCTGCGGCGCCCTCCGCTGGCAAGAGTTGTCCATCGGCGTCCAGCCACGCGCCGGCGGGCTGCAGCTGCACTCGCGCCGCATCCGGATGACGGGCGAGAAAGGCGTCGATTTGCTCCGCGTTTTCTGCCCGGAAGATCGAGCATGTCGAATACAGCAGCCTGCCGCCGCCGGCGAGCAGCGTCCACAATGAGTCGAGCAGGCGGCGCTGCTGCGCGACAAACCCGGCGAGGTCGCTTTCCCGGCGCAGCCATTTGATATCGGGATGGCGGCGCACGACTCCGGAAGCGCTGCACGGCACATCAGCCAGAATGCGGTCGTAAAGCTCTCCGTTCGACCACGCTCCGGGCACGCCCGCATCGGCGGCGACGAGCCGCGCCGACAAGCCGAGCCGCTCCAGGTTCTCGGCGACGCGGCCGAGCCGCGCGGCATCGATGTCGACTGCGGTCAGGTCGAGCTCGGCGAGCTCAGCCAGATGCGTGGTCTTGCCGCCCGGCGCCGCGCAGGCATCGAGCACGCGCATGCCGTCGCGCACATCGAGCAGAGGTGCGGCGAGTTGCGCCGCTGTATCCTGGACCGAGAACCATCCGCTCGCATAGCCGGGCAACTCGGTCGCCGGGCGCGGCCTGGCCAGCACCACGGCGGCGGTGCCGACGCGTTCTGCCGCGAGGTCCGCCTCAGCCAGTAGCGCAGCGTAGGCATCAGGGGCAATGCGCCGAACGTTGACGCGCAAGCTGAGCGGCGGCCGTGCATTGCCCGCGTCGAGCACCGCCGCACTGCACTCCGGTCGCTCCGCCTCGATGCGCTCGATCCACCAGCGCGGATACGAATAGCGTGCCTCCGGCTGCCCGCTCACCGCGCTCAGCACCGCTTCGCGCCGCCGGAGGAAGTTGCGCAGCACGGCGTTGACCAGCCCCTTGGCCGAGGTCCGGTTGAGACGCGCGGTGGCCCGCACGGCGCTGTCGACGACGACATGGGGCGGCGCTTGGGTATGCGCCAGCTGATACACCGCAACCCAGAGCAAGGCCTCGACGCTGGCGTCGACGAGCGGCCGGTCGACCAGATGACTCACGCTCGCCCGCAGTTGCCCGAGGAAGCGCAGCGTGCCGTATGCCAGCTCGTGAACGAGCGCGCGCTCGCCGCCCACGGCGCCGTGTGCCTCGGCCAATGCCGCGGTCAGGTTGGCGCCCGCCAGGACTCGCCGTACGGCTCTCGCTGCGATGCGCTGCGCTCGCTCCATCGCAGGGCGGGGAAGGCTTGCCTACGCCGCCATCGCGAGCAGGCGGTGGATGCGCTCCTCGGTCGGCGGATGGGTGCTGAACATGCCCGCCAAGGCCGAGCCCGAAAGCGGGTTGACGATCATCAGGTGCGCCGTGGCTGGATGCGTCTCGGCGGTCTCGAGCGGCAGACCCTGCGCGTAGCGGTCGATCTTCGCCAGCGCGTCGGCGAGCGCGTGCGGATCACCCGACAGCTCGGCGCCGCCGCGATCGGCCTCGTATTCGCGGCCACGAGAGATCGCGAGCTGGATCAGCACCGCGGCGATGGGCGCGAGTATGAGCACCAGCAGGGCGACGAGCGGATTGCGCCGCTCGCCATCGCCGCCGCCGAGGAACATGCCGAAATGCGCCAGTGTCGAGATCGCCCCGGCAATCGATGCGGTGACGGTGGAGGTCAGGATATCGCGATGCCTGACGTGCGAGAGTTCGTGCGCGAGCACCGCGCGCAACTCGCGCGCGGTCAGCAGCTGCAGAATTCCGGCCGTCGCCGCCACGGCCGCGTGCTCCGGATTGCGTCCGGTTGCAAACGCGTTGGGCTGCGCCTCGTCGATCAGGTAGACCTTGGGCATCGGCAGGCCGGCTCGGCCGGCGAGCTCCGCCACCGTCGAATAGAGTTGTGGCGCGGAGTTCGCATCAACCTCGCGCGCACGATAGAGCTTGAGCACCATCGTGTCGGAGAACCAGTACGCCCACAGGTTCATCGCCGCCGCGAGCAACAGCGCGAGCAACATGCCCTGGCCTCCGCCCAGCAGCGCGCCGACCACGCCGAAAAGCGCCATGATCGCCGCCATCAACACTCCCGTCTTCAAACAGTTGCCCAGCATTCCGGTCCTCTCCAGCCTGTCGCGGCCACAGGCTCTCAGATGGCGGCTGCAGCTACCGATTCAATCACTGGCGCCCGCGAACCGCGTCCCGATGGCCACGCGATGGCCGGCTAGAAACGCGGCGGCGGACAATCTCCTGCCGCCGCTGCGCTGCAGCGCGGTGATGTTGAGCGTGCCTTCGCCGCAGGCCACCGCGATCCCCTCGGCATCGGCGCGAACCACCGTTCCCGGCGCGGCGCTGTGCGTCGGCAGCGGCGAGGCTTCCCACAGCTTGACCGTCTCGGCCCCTAGCGTCGTCTGCGCGCCCGGGGCCGGATTGAACGCCCGGATGCGGCGGTCGATTGCGCTCGCGTCCTGGCGCCAGTCGATGGCTGCCTCGGCGCGGTCGATCTTCGCCGCATAGGTCACGCCGTCTAGCGGTTGCGCTGCCGCAGACAGCCGCCCGTCGCGCTGCAAGTCGTGCAGCGCCTCCACGATGGCCCGGGCGCCCTGCCCGGCGAGCTTGTCGTGCAGGCTGCCCGCAGTTTCGCGGGGGGCGATGGGCACGGTGCGGCGGGCGATGATGGGGCCGGTGTCGAGACCGGCATCCATGCGCATGATCGAGATTCCGCTTTGGCTGTCGCCGGCGAGCAGGGCACGCTCGATGGGTGCCGCGCCCCGCCAGCGCGGTAGCAGCGAGGCGTGGATGTTGATGCAGCCGTGCCGGGGCCAAGCGAGAAGCGCCCCGGGCAGAATCAGCCCGTAGGCAGCGACGACGAGCACATCAAGCGGTATGGCGGTGAGCTGCGCGCGCGCCGCCAGGTCGCCAAGCCCGGCCGGCTGCAGCACCGGGATGCCACGCGCACAGGCAAGCGCCTTGACCGGCCCGGGTGCGACCTTCATGCCGCGGCCGCGCCGCCGGTCCGGGCGGGTGAGTACGACGCTCACCGCCAGACCGGCGTCGAGGATCGCGCCGAGTGCCGCCGCGGCGAACGCAGGCGTTCCCGCGAACCCGATATGCATCAGAGCGCCCGGCTCTAGCCCGCGAAGCGTTGCTTTTTCACCCTCGTGGCCAGTCTGGCGCGCTTGAGCGGCGAGAGGTAATCGACGAATACCTTGCCCACGAGGTGATCGATCTCGTGCTGGATGCACACGGCGAGCATGCCTTCGGCGGAGAGCTCGAACGGCCGCCCGGATTCGTCCTGGGCGCGTACCGTGATCCGCGCCGCGCGCCGCACCGTGTCGAAGAAACCCGGCACCGACAGGCAGCCCTCCTCGCTTTCCGCTTCGCCCTCGGCAGCGACGATCTCCGGGTTGATGAAGACCCAGAGCGCATCGCGGGCTTCGCTGGCATCGATCACGATCACGCGCTTGGCGACGTTAACCTGGGTCGCGGCAAGTCCGATGCCGGACGCGGCATACATGGTTTCGGCCATGTCGCGAACCAATTTCCGGATCTCTCCCGTCACGACGGGCACGCGCGCAGCCATCTTTCTGAGCCGCGGGTCGGGGTATTCAAGGATGTCGAGGAGCATAATTGCTTGCAAAATGCAGGTTCGGGATGCAGAATCACGCCTAAGCCCTTATTTTGCGGCGCTTTAGGACGTTAGCAAGGCCGGCTCAACCTTTCGTTGCGGAGAGGCGTCATGCGCGCGAAGTCTATCACGGCGTCATTGCTGGTCTCGGCCTTCATGTTGGCGCTTCTGCTCGCGCCCGGAGTGCTGCGCGCGCAGGCAATCGAACTCCAGGACAACCCGCCGGAGCGTTACACCGTGCAGAAGGGCGACACCCTGTGGGGCATCGCCGGCAAATTCCTCAAGCAGCCCTGGCGCTGGCCCGACGTATGGCGGATGAACCGCGAGCAGATCAAGAATCCGCACTGGATCTATCCGGGAGACGTCATCGTCCTCGACCGCAGCGGAGCCGAGCCACGGCTGTCGCTTGAGAATTCCGCCGGGAACGCGACGCGGCTGTCTCCCACGATCCGGGTTGCCCCGCTCGAGGAGACGGCGATACCGAGCATACCGCCGGGGGATGTCGAACCCTATCTGTCGCGTCCGCTGGTCACCGACACCAGCACCCTGACCGGCGCTGCCCAGTTTGTCGCCGCGAAGGATGGTCGCCTCTCCCGCGGCGCCGGCGATTCCCTCTACGCCGTCGGCGTCGACCAGAAGGCTGGCAACCTTTGGTACATCTACCGCCCGGGCGCGGTATTGCGCGAGTACGGCAGCGGCGAGTTTCTCGGCTACGAAATGCGCTACCTCGGCACCGCCGACGTCGAGCATTTTGGCCCGGTCAGCACCATGCTGATCACGGCGGCGCGGGAAGATATCTTGGTCGGGGACCTGCTCATCCCGGCGCCGCACGAGCAGATCATCAACTATGTGCCCCACGCGCCGGCGCGGCAGGTCGAGGGGCGCATCATCCTGCTCGCCAACGACGCGACGGAATCCGGCCGCGGCTATATCGTCACGGTCGACCGCGGCACGCAGGACGGCCTGGACACCGGGAGCGTCCTGGCCATCTATCATGCCGCTCCGGTGATCGAGGATCCGCAACCCTACCAGGGCCCCGACGTCATATCCAAGCTGGCTGACCAGACCCGGCCGGTCATCCCCCCGACTCGCTTCCTCGAGCTGCCGTCGGAACGCACCGGCCTGCTGTTCGTCTTCCGCGTCTTCGACCGTGTGGCCTACGGCATCGTGCTCAGCTCGACCGAGCCGATCGTCGCGGGAGACATCGTCCGCAAGCCCTAGCCGATAGCCCGGCGATGGACGTCGACGCCCGCGTCGAAACGTGGGCGTGGCTGCAGCTCGTCCCCGGGCTCGATCCCGAGTCGCTGTTCACGCTGCTCAAGGCCCTCGGCGATCCTGCCGCCGTGCGTGGCGCCTCGCGGTCCACCCTGCTGCGCTATGTGTCTGCCGAGGTTGCCGCTGCGCTGCGACGCGGCCCGGCCGCCGGGCAACTCGAAAGCACGCTCGCGTGGCTCGCAAACCCCGGCCACTGGCTGCTCGCCTGGGGTGATGCGGACTACCCCGCGGCGCTACTTGCCACGACGGCCCCGCCGCCGGTCCTCTACCACATCGGCCGGCCCGAACTGCTCAACCGCCCGGCAATCGCCATCGTCGGCAGCCGCAACGCCACCCCTGAGGGAGTCGGCCACGCGCGCGCGTTCGCCGAAGCCCTGTCGGCGGCCGGTTGGACCATCTTCGGCAGGCTCGCCGGCGGCGTCGACGCCGCCGCCCACCGCGGTGGCTTGGCCGCGGCCGGCAGCAGCGTGGCGGCGCTCGCGGGCGGGCTCGATCGCATCGACCTCCCGGCCCTGCGCCCTTTGGCCGCACAGCTTGCCCGTGGCGGCGGTCTGTTGTCGGAGTTTTCGCCCGGCACCGCGCCGCAGCCCGCCCATTTCGCCCGCCGCAGCCACCTGATAGCCGGCCTGTGCCGCGGCGTGCTGGTAATCGAGGCGACGCTCGGGAGCGGCGCGCTTGGCGTGGCTCGCCACGCCGTTGCGCAAGGGCACGAGGTATTCGCGATACCCGGATCGATCCATTCGCCTTTTTCCAAGGGTGGCCACCGACTGATCAAGGAGGGCGCCAAGCTGGTCGAAACCGTCGATGACGTGCTCGACGAGCTCCGCAGCCAGCTGCCGGCGGGTGTTCCCGCGCCGCCCCAGGCCGACGGCACCATTCGGCCGCGGCGGACGCCGCGGGCTTAGAGCTTTCTTGTTACCCTCGCGCTCCTTGCTTATCATTCACCCCCTTGCGTTGGGGGCAATCATCCCCCATACAGCCTGACCAGCCGATGGGCAAGCACCTCATCATTGCCGAAAAACCCTCCGTCGCGACCGATATAGCCCGCGCGCTGGGCGGGCTCGCGCGCCACGACGACTACTTCGAAGGCGAACGCTACGTTCTGTCTTCGGCCATCGGGCACCTGCTCGAGATCGGCATGCCCGAGGAGGAGGAGGTCAAGCGCGGTAAGTGGACGTTCACTCACTTGCCGGCAATACCCTCCAAGTTCGCGTTGCGGCCGCTGGAAAAGACCGCGTCGCGGCTGCAGTTGCTGCTGCGGCTGATCCGCCGCAAGGACGTCGTGGAACTGATCAACGCCTGCGACGCCGGCCGCGAGGGCGAACTCATCTTTCGCTATATCGCGCAGTACGCCAAGACCGCCAAGCCGATCAAGCGCCTGTGGCTGCAGTCGATGACTCCGGGGGCCATCCGCGAAGGTTTCTCGGCCCTGCGCAGCGATGAAGCCATGCGCCCGCTCGCCGATGCGGCGGTCTGCCGCTCGGAATCCGATTGGCTGGTGGGGATCAACGGCACCCGCGCGATGACGGCGTTCAATTCGCAGTCGGGGGGGTTCCAGCTCACCACGGTGGGGCGGGTGCAGACCCCCACCTTGGCCATCCTGGTGGAGCGCGAGGCGAAGATCCGCAGCTTCAAACCGCGCGACTACTGGGAGGTTCTGGCTCGATTTCGCGCCGCCGGCGGGCAATACGAGGGCCGCTGGTTCGACGAGAAGTTTCGCAAATCCGACGACGATCCGGACGCCCGGGCCGAGCGCATGTGGGAGGAGGCAAAGGCGCAGGCGATCGTGGCCGCTTGCACCGGCCAGCCCGGCACGGTCTCCGAGGAATCCAAGCCATCGACCCAGAGCCCGCCCCTGCTCTATGACCTCACCAGCCTGCAGCGCGAGGCCAACGGCCGCTTCGGCTTCTCGGCCCGCAGCACGCTTTCGCTCGCCCAGGCTCTCTACGAGAGGCACAAGGTGCTCACCTACCCGCGCACCGACGCGAGGGCGCTGCCGGAGGATTATCTGCCGACCGTGAAGGACACGCTGGAGGCGTTGCGGGAGCAGAACGCGTACGCCGGATTCGCGGCGCAGGTTTTGAAGGCGAAATGGGTCAGGCCGAACAAGCGGATCTTCGACAATGCCAAGATCTCGGATCACTTCGCCATCATTCCCACGCTGCAAAAACCCAAGAGCCTGACCGAATCGGAAGCCAAGCTCTACGATCTAGTCGTCAAGCGCTTTCTGGCGGTGTTCTATCCGCCTGCCGAGTACCTGCTCACCACGCGCATCACGCGGGTGGCAGGCGAACCGTTCAAGACCGAGGGCAAGGTGCTCGTCAGTCCCGGCTGGCTTGCGGTGTACGGCAAGGAAGCCCAATCCGACGACGAGCCGATGCTGGCGAAGGTCCAGCCGCAGGAGAAGGTGGTCACCGAAGAAGTGCGCCGAGCCGGGAGCCAGACCAAGCCGCCGGCTCGGTTTAACGAAGCGACCCTGCTTTCCGCGATGGAGGGAGCGGGCAAGCTCATCGAGGACGACGAGCTGCGGGCGGCGATGCGTGAAAAGGGACTGGGCACGCCGGCCACCCGCGCGCAGATCATCGAGGGCCTGATCCAGGAGAAGTACGTTCACCGCGACGGGCGCGAGCTCACGCCGACGGCGAAGGCGTTTTCGCTTATGACGCTGCTGCACGGCTTGGGCATTCCGGAGCTGTTTTCGCCGGAGCTCACAGCCGCGTGGGAATTCAAACTCGCGCAGATGGAGCACGGCAAGCTCAAGCGCGAACAGTTCATGCGCGAGATCGTGCGCATGACCAAGCGCATCGTGAGCCAAGCCGGAAATTACGAGAGCGATACCATCCCGGGCGACTTCGCGACCCTGACGGCACGCTGCCCGAAGTGCGGCGGCGAGGTGCATGAGAACTATAAGAAATTCCAGTGCCAGAACTGCGATTTCGGCATGTGGAAGATCATCGCCGGGCGCCAGCTCGAGATTCCCGAAGCCGAGGCGCTGCTCACCACCGGCTCGGTCGGGCCGCTGGAAGGTTTCCGCAGCAAGCTCGGTCGTCCGTTCGCAGCCCGGCTGAAGCTCAACGCCAACAACGAGGTTCAGTTCGATTTCGGCGACGGCAGCGACGGCGACTCGGCCGCCGTGGCGCCCGACTTCAGCACTCAGGAGCCGCTCGGCGCCTGTCCCAAATGTGGCGGACGGGTGTTCGAGCTGCCCGCGGCCTATGTCTGCGAGCGCGCCGTCGGCCCGACGAAGACCTGCGATTTCCGCTCCGGCCGCGTTATCCTGCAGCGGCCCATCGAGCGTGCCCAGATGCAGCGCCTGCTCGCCTCCGGCAAGACCGACCTGCTGCAGTTCGTCTCGGCGCGCACCCGCAGGCCCTTCGCCGCATACCTGGTGCGCCAACCCGACGGCAAGATCGGCTTCGAGTTCGAGGCCAAGCAAGCTGGCAAGGGCCGCGGCTCCAAGGCCGCCCGCGGCGGTGGCGCGCTGCGCGTGCTAGGGCCGCATCCCAAAGACAAGCAGCCCGTCGAGCTACACGCCGGCCGCTACGGGCCGTACGTCAAACACGGCGGAATCAACGCGACGCTGCCCGACCGGGAGCGGGTCGATGCGGTCACTCTGGGAGAGGCGGTCGCGCTGCTCGCCGCGAAGGCCGGAAAGACCAAGACCGCCAAGCCTACCAAGGTCGCCAAGTCGGGTGCAAAAACGGCCCAGCGCAAGCGGGCCGCCTGAAGGCGTTGCCGCTCGGGAGCGCTCGACTTTAGTCGGCCGACGGCGCGCTGCCGAACACGATCCCCTGAGCCAGGGGCAGCTCGCGGCTCCAGTTGATCGTATTCGTCTGCCGGCGCATGTAGGCCTGCCAGGCGTCCGAACCCGCTTCGCGCCCGCCTCCGGTCTCCTTCTCGCCACCGAACGCGCCACCGATTTCGGCGCCGGATGTCCCGAGGTTGACATTGGCGATGCCGCAATCGCTCCCGGCCGCGGACAGAAACCGCTCGGCCTCGCGCAGGCTCCTCGTGAAGATTGCCGAGGACAGCCCCTGCGGCACCGAATTGTGCAGCGCAATTGCTTCCTCCAGGTCGGCGTAGCGCATCACGTAGAGGATTGGGGCGAAGGTCTCGCGCTGCACCACCGGCCAATCGTTGCGTGCGTTGGCAATGATGGTCGGCTCGACGAAGAATCCTGGCCCGGGCCGCGCCTTTCCGCCGCACACCAGGTTGCCTCCTGCGGCAAGCGCCTCCTCGACCGCGCGCCGGAAGCCCGCGACCGCGGCCGCGTCGATGAGCGGCCCCATCAAGGTCGCCGCTTCGCGCGGGTCACCCACCCGCAGCTGGGCGTACGCCGCGGCGAGCCGCCGCACGACCTCGGCTTCGATCGACTCGTGCACCAGCAGCCGGCGCGTGGTCGTGCAGCGCTGGCCCGCCGTGCCCGCCGCACCGAAGACCACCGCGGGAATGACAAGGCCGAGATCGGCGTCCGCGGCAACGATGATCGCATTGTTGCCGGAGCACTCGAGCAGACAGCGGCCGAAGCGGCCCGCCACCACCTGCGCGATCTGCCGGCCCACCGCTGACGATCCGGTGAACGACAGCAGCGCGACCCGCGGGTCGGTGGCAAGCCGCGCCGCGGCCTCGCGTCCGGCATCGATCAGCAGCGTGAATATCGGCGGCAAGTCGAGCTCCGCCACGACCCGGTTGCACAGATGTTGCACCCCGATCGCGACCAGCGGCGTCTTCGGGGATGGCTTCCAAATGGTGGCATTGCCGCACACCGCCGCAAGCAGCGCATTCCACGCCCATACCGCGACCGGGAAGTTGAACGCCGTGATCACTCCGACCACGCCCAGGGGGTGCCACTGCTCGTACATCCGGTGCGCGCGCCGCTCGGAGTGCATCGTCTTGCCGTAGAGCATGCGGGCCTGGCCGACGGCCAGGTCGGCGATATCGATCATTTCCTGCACTTCGCCGTCGCCTTCGGCTTTGATCTTGCCGTTCTCGAGCGCGATCAGGGTTCCGAGCGCGTCCTTGTGCTCACGGAGCAGGACTCCCAGGCGGCGCACGGCCTCGCCGCGTCGCGGTGCGGGCACCTCGCGCCAGGCACGTGCCGCCGCCACTGCGGCCGCCAGCACGGCATCGTAATCGGCAGCCGTCGCCGTGACGACCTCGGCCAGCAGCGATTCGTCGCTCGGATTGATCGAGGCGAGGAGCGGGCCCCCGCCACGCCACGCCTGCGGGCCGGCGCAGGCGCCGGCGTTGCGCCCCTCCAGACCCAGACGCGACAGCAAGGCAGCGCCGACTGCTCCCATCGGGCAACCGGACTAGACGTCGAGGTTGCGCACGCCAAGCGCATTCGATTCGATGAACGCGCGCCGCGGCTCGACTTCGTCGCCCATGAGCGTGGAGAAGATCTCTTCCGACGCCACCGCGTCCTCGATTTGCACCCGGAGCAACCGGCGTACTTCGGGATTCATCGTCGTCTCCCAGAGTTGGCCCGGATTCATTTCCCCTAGCCCCTTGTAGCGCTGGATGGCGACGTTGGCTCGCGCCTCGGTGAACAGCCAGTCGAGCGCCTCCTTGAACGACTTGATGGCCAACTGCTTGTCGCCGCGCTTGATGACGGATCCGGGTTGAATGAGGCCATGCAGCACGTCGGCTGCGGCCCGGATCTGCGCGCCGTCACCGCTCGCCAGAAAGTCGCCGTCGAGCGCAGTCAGATGCGGCGTGCCGTGGTGGGTGCGCAAGATGACCAGGCGTCGAGTCTCCGCGGCGGCGTCGTAGCGCGCCTCGACCCGCACTTCCGGATCGGCGATGGCGTCCTGCAGCGCTTGTGCGCTGCGGGTAGCCGCGGCTTCCGATCCGAGTTCGACGCGCACGCCGCCGAGCATGGCGTAGAGCGCTGCCGGATCGACCACGCGGGCGACGCGCTCGACCACGGCCTCGGCCAGCAGATACTGGCGCGCGACATTCTCGAAGGTCTGCACGGCGAGCGGCGGCTTCCCCGTCCCCGGCGTCAGCTCCGCGCCGTTCATCGCCACCCGGAGCAAATGCTGCTTCAGTTCGTGGTCGTCCTTCAGGTAGGTTTCCTGCTTGCCCTGTTTCGCCTTGTACAGCGGCGGCTGGGCGATGTAGATGTGGCCGCGTTCGACCAGCTCCGGCATCTGGCGATAGAAGAACGTGAGCAGCAGCGTGCGAATGTGCGATCCATCGACGTCCGCATCGGTCATGATGATGATGCGGTGGTAACGCAGCTTGGCGATGTCGAAGGCGTCCTTGTCCTCCTTGTCGCCGGCAGCCTTGCCGAATCCGGTGCCTAGCGCAGTGATCAGCGTCACTATCTCCTGCGAGCTGATGAGCTTGTCGAAGCGCGCCCGCTCGACATTGAGAATCTTGCCGCGCAGCGGCAGGATCGCCTGGAACTTCCGATCGCGGCCCTGTTTCGCCGACCCGCCCGCGGAATCGCCCTCGACGAGATAGAGTTCGCAGAGCGCCGGATCGCGCTCCTGACAGTCGGCCAGCTTCCCCGGCAGACCCATGCCGTCGAGTATGCCTTTGCGCCGGGTCAGCTCGCGCGCCTTGCGCGCGGCCTCCCGCGCCCGGGCGGCCTCGATGATCTTGCCGCAAATGATGCGCGCGTCGCCCGGGTTCTCGAGCAGGAACTCGTTGAGTTTTCCGCCCACGATCTCCTGCACGATCGGCTGCACTTCCGACGACACCAGCTTGTCCTTGGTCTGCGAAGAGAACTTCGGCTCCGGGACCTTTACCGACAGCACGCAGGTCAGCCCTTCGCGCATGTCGTCGCCGGTCGTCTCGACCTTGGCCTTCTTCGCCAACTCTTCCTTCTCGATGTAGCTGTTGAGGGTCCGCGTCATCGCCTGGCGCAGGCCGGTCAGATGCGTTCCGCCGTCGCGTTGCGGAATGTTGTTGGTGAAACACTGCACGGACTCGGCGTAGGAGTCGTTCCATTGCATCGCCACCTCGACCGTCACCCCCTCCTTCTCGCCGCTAGCGTGAAAGATTCTCTGGTGGAGCGCGGTCTTGCTGCGATTCATGTACTCCACGAACCCCTTGATGCCGCCGGTAAAGGCGAAGTTCTCGCTCTTGCCGTCGCGCTGGTCGATGAGCTCGATCTTGACGCCGTTGTTGAGGAACGACAGTTCGCGAATGCGGCGCGCCAGTATGTCGTAATGAAACTCTATGTTGTTGAACGTCGCCGGCGAAGCCTTGAAATGCACTTCGGTGCCCCGCCGCTCGGTCGGGCCGACGACGGCAAGCGGCGCAACAGGGACCCCGTCGCGAAACTCCATCTGGTGCATCTCGCCGTCGCGCCAGATCTTGAGCTTCAGCCACTCCGAAAGGCCGTTGACCACCGACACGCCCACGCCATGCAATCCGCCCGAAACCTTGTATGAATTCTGATCGAACTTGCCGCCGGCGTGGAGCTCGGTCATGACAATCTCGGCCGCCGAGCGCTTCTGCTCGTCGTCTTCCTTGATGTCGGTTGGAATGCCGCGACCGTTGTCGACCACCGACACCGAGTTGTCGGCATGAATCACCACTCGGATCTCGTCGCAATAGCCGGCAAGCGCTTCGTCGATAGCGTTGTCGAGCACCTCGAACACCATGTGGTGAAGGCCCGTGCCGTCGGACGTGTCGCCGATGTACATGCCAGGGCGCTTGCGCACGGCCTCGAGGCCCTTGAGGACCTTGATGCTGGTCGAATCGTACTCGCCGCCGTTGCCGTTACCGTCCTTACTCATTCGCAGTCATCTCGCAACTCTTGCACTCCATTAAAAAGCCGACGCCGACTCGGAGTCGGCGCCTCGGCGGGTCGAATACTCGGTCCAAAACTCAGATCCGCATCGGCATGACGACATACTTGTAGTCGTTGCGCTCGCGCATGGTTATGAGCGCGCTTGAGTTAGCGTCGCCCAGGGACAGGACGACCTGGTCGGTGGCAAGATTCTGCAGCACGTCGAGCAGATAGGTGATGTTGAAGCCGATATCGAGCGCTTCGCCCTTGTACGCGACCTCGAGCTCTTCCTCGGCTTCCTCCTGCTCGCTGTTGGTGCAGATGATCTTGAGCTGGTCGGTGCCGAGCACCAGGCGAACGCCACGAAATTTCTCGTTCGACAGGATCGCCGCGCGCTGCAGCGCCTGCAGGAATTCGGCGCGCGACAGGTCGAGCTGCTTCGAATGCCCGCTTGGAATCACGCGGTTGTAATCGGGAAACTTGCCGTCGACCACCTTGCTCACGAGTTCGATGTTGGAGAACCCGAAGCGCACCTGATTGGCAAGGATGTCGATGGTAATCGGCTCCTCGCTATCCTCGAGCAGCTTGCCCAGTTCGAGCACCGTCTTGCGCGGCAGGATCACTTCCTGCCGGGAGTAATTTCCCGCCACCTCGAGGCTCGCGTAGGACAACCGGTGGCCGTCGGTGGCGACCGCCTGCAGCGAGCCCTTGTCGACAACCAGGAGCATGCCGTTGAGGTAATAGCGGATGTCCTGCTGCGCCATGGCGAACTCCGCGAGCCTGAGCAGCCCTCGGAAGTCGCGCTGCGGCAGCGCAATGGTCTGCAACTGTTCCTGCGCAAGGCTGATGCGCGGATAGTCCGACGCCGGCAGCGTCTGCAGGTTGAAGCGCGAGCGCCCCGCCCGAACGGTCATCTTTCCCCCGGCGGTGTCGATGGTGAGCGCCGCGTCATCGGGAAGCGCGCGCAGCAGATCCTGCAGCTTGCGCGCGCCGACGGTGATCGACTGATCCTGCTTGCCGGGCAAGTCGCTGCGCGCGGTGATCTGCATCTCGAGGTCGGTGGCGGTCACGAACAGCTGCCCGTCCTTCTGCTCCAGCAATACGTTGGCCAGGATCGGCAGCGTCTGGCGGCGCTCGACGATTCCGGAAACAGCCTGCAGCGGCTTGAGCAGCGCGTCCTTGGGAATTTGTTTTAATTGCATTATTCAAACCTAAGAATAGCTAATAGAACAGGATGGTTTAGGGTCCCAACCCTGGAAATGCCCATTCGTTCCGCGGCTTGGCGCAAGGACAACCCCGCAGACAACCTCTGTTCCACCTGTGGGCTATTTGGGGACAAAACCGTGGGTTTCACAACCAGACGCTTAATGCACAAATTATAGACTGCTTCGCACACGATTCATACCTCGGCGCGCGGAACGCGGCCGCGTGCTCAGTTGCGCAGCACCTGCAGCAGGAAATTCACGTCGTGGCTGATTTCGGGAACCGAGTCGCGGAGCTTCGCGATCTGGCGGCATGCGTGCAGGACCGTCGTGTGGTCTCGGCCGCCGAAATTGCTGCCGATTTCCGGCAGCGAAAGCTGCGTCAGCTCCTTGGCGAGGGCCATGGCGACTTGGCGCGGCCGCGCGACTGCGCGCGAACGCTTCTTCGAATGCATGTCGGAGACCCGGATCTTGTAATAGTCGGCGACCGTCTTCTGGATGTTCTCGACCGAGATCTGGCGGTTTTGAACGGCGAGCAGGTCGCGCAGCGCATCCTTGGCCAGCGCCAACGAGATCTCCTGACCATGGAAACTCGAGTAGGCGAGGACGCGCTTGAGGGCCCCTTCGAGCTCGCGCACGTTGGAGCGGATGTGCTTGGCGATGAAGAAGGCGACCTGCTCGTCGACCTTCATGCCGGTGGCCGCGGCCTTCGACAACAGGATCGCCACGCGCATCTCGAGCTCCGGTGGCTCGAGTGCCACGGTCAGGCCCCATCCGAAACGCGAAATCAGGCGCTCTTCGATGCCGGCGATCTCCTTGGGGTAGGTGTCGCAGGTGATCACCACTTGCTTGTGCGCCTCGATGAGCGTGTTGAACAGGTAGAAGAACTCTTCCTGGGTTCGGCTCTTGCCGTTGAAGAACTGGATATCGTCGATGAGCAGCAGATCGAGAGAACGGTAATAGCGCTTGAATTCGTCGAAGGCCTTGTGTTGGTAGGCGCGCACGACATCGGAGACGTAGGTCTCGGCGTGGATGTAGCGAATCTTGGCGTCGGCGCTGGCGTCGAGGATGTGGTTGCCGATGGCCTGGATCAGATGCGTCTTGCCCAGGCCCACGCCGCCGTAGACGAACAGAGGGTTGTATGAAGTCGGATGCTCGGCGACCTGGAGACCGGCGGCCCGCGCCAGCTGGTTGGCCTTGCCGGCGACGAACGAGGCAAAGGAAAAACCCGGGTTGAGGCTCGCTTGTTCGCTGCGCCGACCTCCCGGGGCGGTCGTGGCCCTGGCTGGCGTCGCCACGGCCGCGGCGGCCGGCCGGTCCTGCTCCTCGGCGACCACCAGCGCCATGCGCGGCGGACGTCCGAGCGCGACCGTCGCGAGCTCCTCGATGCGCCCGGCGAAGCGCTCCTTGACCCACTGCAGCACGAAGCGGTTGGGCGCGATCAGCACCAACCCCTCCCCCGCCTGCTCGAGGCGCAGCGGCCGGATCCAGGTATTGAACTGCTGCGGCGTGAGCTCGCGCTGGAACGCTTCCAGGCAGCTCGGCCAGAACGAGGCGGTCGACATGAGGCAGGAAAGTCCGCGGCTGGAGAAAAAATTCGGGCGCCGTGACGGTGCCCGTTGGCGGTGCATTGTACGCGCATTCCGCGCGACTTATCCACAGCGCCGACCGCCGGCGGTCGGTTGACTCGGGCCGCGATTTGCCTTGACAGGATGGTGCGCTAAACGCTCTAATACAAAGCTTTTTTTCAGCAAGGCATAGCCATGAAACGCACTTACCAGCCCTCGGTTGTCCGCCGCAAGCGGACCCATGGGTTTCGCGCCCGGATGAAGTCCGTCGGCGGCCGCAAGGTCCTGCGTGCGCGCCGCGCCAAAGGTCGCGCCCGGCTGGCCGTCTGACCAGCTTCGGGACACCCTGTTCGGTTTGACCCGCCGCCATCGCTTACGCGGCGCCGCGGCTTTTGCCGCGGTGTTCCGCGGCGGTCGCCGCTTCGAAGCGAGCCGGCTGCAGCTTCTGGCAATGCCGACCACGGCGGCCAGCGGCCGGGTTGGCTACGTCATCGGCAGAAAGCTTCTGGGTCGCGCCGTCGATCGCAATCGACTCAAGCGCATGCTGCGCGAGGCGATCCGCAAGCGCCGCCCGGCGATGAATGCGTACGACCTCGTCATCCGGCTGCGGCAGCCCTGTGCGGCCGCCGAACTCGCCGCGGTTGCCGCCGAGGCCGCGAGGCTGCTCGACGGGCTTCTTGCGGGGCTCCCGGCGCCGCGGCAATGAGAGCGCTGCTGCTCGCCCTGTTGCGCGCGTACCAGTACGCGATTAGACCGCTGCTGGGCGCGAACTGCCGCTTCTACCCGAGTTGCTCCGATTACGCCGTAGAGGCGATCGAACGGCACGGCGCGGGCAGGGGATCGTGGCTTGTCATACGCCGCCTCGCCTGCTGTCATCCCTACCATCCAGGCGGCCACGACCCGGTGCCCTGAACCGAGAGTCCGCAAGCCTCCCACCTCGCACCCGCCTCCATGGACACCCAACGCCTGATTCTGTTCGTCATCTTCTCCTTCTCCGCGCTGTTCCTGTGGGAGCGATGGCAGAGCGCGCACCAGCCAACGTTGCCGGCGCCGGTGCAGAGCACGCCGGGCGCGGCGCCCGCCCCGAGCGCGGTGCCGTCGGGTACGACGCCGGCGCTGCCGGTGCCCGGGGCGCCGCCCGCCAATGGCCCGACAGCGGCCCGGGGCGAGATCATCGCCATCAAGACCGATCGTTACCGCGCCGACGTCGACACCCTGGGCGCGGTCATCACCGAGGTTGCGCTCGCCGAGCATCGCGACACCGACAACGCCAACAAGCCCTACGTATTGCTGCAGAGGAGCGAAAACCGGACGTTCCTGGCCGAGAGCGGATTAATCGGCGAGGGAATGCCCAATCACCACACGCTGTGGCAGGCGCTTCCCGGGCCGCGCGAGCTCTCGCCGGGAGCAGACAAGCTCGAGCTCAAGCTCCAGGCGGCCACGCCGGCCGGCGCCAGGGTGATACAGACCCTGACCTTTCACCGCGGCAGCTACTTGATCGACGTCGGCTACGAGGTGACCAACACCGGCACGGCACCGCTCGCCGCGGAAGCCTATTTTCAGCTCGCGCGCGACAGCAAGCCGACCGGAACCCAGAGCTGGGGCGCGCCGACGGCGTTTACCGGTCCGGTGCTCTACAACGAAGCCGACAAGTACAAGAAGATCTCCTTTAGCGATATCGACAAGGGCAAGGCGAAATTCACCGACAAGACCGACAACGGCTGGATCGGCATGGTCGAGCATTACTTCGTGGCCGCGTGGCTGCCGCCCGACGCGACCAAAGAGCCGCGCGATTTCTACGTCAACAAGATCGACAACCTGTATTACGCGGGGGTGAGGATTCCCTTCGGCACCATTGCCCCGGGAGCAACGGCGAGCACGAGCGTGCCGCTGTACGTCGGGCCAGACGAGCAGAGCACCCTGAAGTCGCTGGCCCCCGGTCTGGACCTGGTGGTCGACTACGGCATCTTCACCGTGATCGCCGCGCCGCTTTTCCTGCTCCTCAAGTGGCTTCACTCGCTGCTCGGCAACTGGGGCTGGGCCATCATCGCCATGACGGTGATCATCAAGAGCGTGTTCTACCCGCTCAACCATGCCAGCGCGCGATCGATGGCCAAGATGAAAGTGGTCGCGCCCAAGATGAAGGCCCTGCAGGAGCAATACGCCAACGACAAGCAGCAGTTGCAGCTGAAGATGATGGAGCTCTACAAGACCGAGAAAATCAATCCGCTCGGCGGCTGCCTGCCGATCCTGGTGCAGATCCCAGTGTTCATCGCCCTCTACTGGGTATTGCTAGGCGCCGTCGAGCTGAGGCATGCGCCATGGATCGGCTGGATCCACGACCTGTCCGCGCCCGATCCCTATTTCGTGCTGCCGATCGTCTACGCCGTCACCGCGTACCTGCAGGTCAGGCTGTCGCCGACGCCGATTCAGGATCCGGTGCAGGCCAAGGTGATGCAGATCATGCCGATCGCCTTCTCGGTGATGTTCCTGTTCTTCCCCGCCGGCCTGGTGTTGTACTGGTTGGTCAACAACTCGATCCAGATCTTCCAGCAGTGGCACATGAACCGGCTGCTCACGCGCGAAGCCGCGGCTGCGGCGGCCAAGCGCCGCTGAGCGCGGGGACACCGTGGTGCCGGTGCCGGCCGACGTCATCGCCGCGGTGGCCACGCCCGCCGGGCGGGGCGGAATCGGCGTGGTGCGCGTATCCGGCCCCGATCTGGGGCGCGTCGTTGCCGGCATCGTCGGCCGTGCGCCCGCACCGCGGGTGGCGACACTGGCCACGTTTCGGGGGGAACACGGCGAGCCGCTCGATCAGGGCCTGGCGCTGCTCTTCCCGGCTCCCGCTTCGTACACGGGGGAGACGGTGCTCGAGCTGCATGGCCACGGCGGCCCCGCGGTGCTCTCGCTGCTGCTCAATCGCTGCCTCGACCTCGGCGCCCGCTTGGCGGCACCCGGCGAGTTCACCCAGCGCGCATTTCTCAACGGCAAGCTCGACCTGGCGCAGGCTGAAGGCGTCGCCGATTTGATCGAGGCGGCAACGGCCACCGCCGCCCGTGCCGCTGCCCGCAGCCTCACCGGAGCCTTTTCGCGCGAGATTCACCACGCGGTCGAAGCGCTTATCGAAATGCGCATGTTCACCGAGGCCAGTCTCGATTTTCCCGAGGAAGACATCGAGTTCGTGCGCGCGGCCGATGCCAGCGGCAAGCTCGCTGCCTTGCGCGAGCGTGTGGCGAGCATCGTCGCCCGCGCGCGCCAGGGAAGCCTGCTGCGCGAGGGACTGCGCGTGGTGCTGATCGGCCAGCCCAACGTGGGCAAGTCGAGCCTGCTCAACGAGCTCGTCGGCGAGGAGGTGGCGATCGTGACCGAGGTGCCCGGCACCACCCGCGACGCCATTCGCAGCCGCATCGAAATCGGCGGAATCCCGCTTCATGTCATCGACACCGCAGGCTTGCGCGCCACCGGTGACACGGTCGAAAGGCTCGGCATCGAGCGCACCTGGGCGGCGATCGCCGGCGCCGACCTGGCGCTGATCGTTACCGACGCCCGCGAACCCGACCACCCGGCCGACGCCGGCATCGCGGCGCGACTGCCCGCGTCGCTGCCGCGTGTCATGGTGCGCAACAAGATCGATCTCGCAGGGCTCGAGCCCAGGCTTGAACGCCAAGAAAAAGTGAGCGAGGTGTGGCTGTCGGCGAAGACGGGCGCAGGCATCGAACTGCTGCGCGAGGCCATCCTCGCCGCCGTCGGCGCGCAGGAGCATATGGAGGGCACTTTCCTGGCGCGCGAGCGGCACTTGCGCGCGCTGCACGCCGCAGCGGCGAATCTGGCCGCGGCGGCTGCGCATCTCGATTCGCCTGTGCCGCCGCTGGAGCTCTTCGCCGAGGAGCTGCGCGCAGCGCAGGAAGCGCTCGCAAGCATCACCGGCGAGTTCACCGCCGACGATTTGTTGGGAGTGATCTTCAGCCGTTTCTGCATCGGAAAATGACGGGGCCGCGGGCGTAGGACGATGTCCGTTTGCGACCTGACGCGGCAGGGGCCGATAATATTTGCTTACAACTGGTTGCGAACGTTGGCCCTAGAATCGGACTAACTGTTCGCCCACGCCAAAAAAACTTCCCGCTGCCATGAATGACACCCTGCCGCCGCAGGTCGACGCACCGCTTGCCGCGCGCTCCAAGCTCGCGGTGCGCACACGCCGCTGGGTGCTGCTGGCGGCAGTGCTTATCATCATCGCGGCCGTCGTTGGCTGGTACTTCCTGCGCACGCCGGGCAGCGCGCCGACCAGGGGGCGCGGCGGGGTGGGTGCCAACGCGCCGCCGCTGCCGGTCGTCGCGGCGACTGCGAACAAGGGCAATATCGACGTCTATATCGATGCGCTTGGCACGGTGACGCCGCGCAACACGGTCGTCGTGCATACGCGGGTTGACGGGCAACTCATGAGCGTGGCTTTCCGCGAGGGGCAGCTCGTCAAGGCAGGCGAACTGCTGGCGCAGATCGACCCGCGGCCGTACGAGGTCCAGCTCACGCAGGCCAACGGCCAGATGGCGCACGATCAGGCGCTGCTCAAGAACGCCCACATTGATCTGGAGCGCTATCGAACGCTGCTCAAGCAGGATTCGATTGCCAGCCAGCAGGTCGATACCCAGGAAGCGCTCGTGCAGCAGTACGAGGGCCAGGTCGAAACCGACCAGGGTGCCATCGACAACGCCAAGCTCCAGCTCGTGTACACGCGCATTACCGCGCCGATCACCGGCCGAGTGGGCTTGCGTCTGGTCGATCCGGGCAACATCGTGCACGCGGCCGACAGCAACGGCCTGGTTACCATCACGGAGGAGCAGCCGATGACCGTGGTCTATCCGGTGGCCGAGGACGACGTTCCGCGCATCGTCAAGCGCATGCAGAGCGGTCAGGCGGTCACGGTCGAGGCGTTCGATCGCAGTGGCAAGACCAAGCTCGCGACCGGCCACCTGCTGACGATCGACAATCAGATCGATACGACAACCGGAACGGTCAAGCTCAAGGCGGAATTTCCCAACCAGGATGGCGCCCTGTTTCCCAACCAGTTCGTTAACGTGCGCATGGCGGTCGAGGCGCGGCCGGACGCGACCCTTGTTCCTTCCGCCGCCATTCAACGCGGCACTCCGGGCACGTTTGTCTTCCTGGTCAATCCGGACCATAGCGTGAAAGTCACGCCGGTCAAGCTCGGGGCCGTCGAAGGCGAGACGACCCAAGTGACGAGCGGCCTCGAGCCCGGAAACCAGGTGGTCGTCGACGGTGCCGACAAGCTGCGCGATGGCGCGAAGGTGGAGCTCATCGACCCCAATGCCCGGCGCTCGGGCCAGCCCGGCAGCGGCTCCAACGGGGCATCCGGCGCCGACAGGGCGTCGAGCAATCAAGGCCGCCGCACCAAGGGCGGCGGCTGACCTCGAAGCAGTTGCGCGACCCTCGAGGATGAGCCAGCGATGAACCCCTCCCGTCCGTTCATCCTGCGGCCGGTGGCGACCTCGCTGCTGATGCTGGCCATCGTTCTAGCCGGGATTCTCGCCTATCGGCTGCTTCCGATCTCCGCCCTGCCTCAGGTTGACTATCCGACCATCCAGGTGGTGACCCTCTACCCGGGCGCCAGCCCGGACGTGACGACTTCGTCGCTTACCGCGCCGCTCGAGCGCCAGTTCGGGCAGATGCCGGGTCTCAAGCAGATGTTGTCGACCAGCTCGGCGGGCGCCTCCGTGATCACGCTGCAATTCGACCTCAACCTGTCCCTCGATGTCGCGGAGCAGGAGGTGCAGGCGGCAATCAACGCCTCCGGCAGCTTTCTGCCCGCCGACCTGCCGACCCCTCCGATCTACAACAAGGTCAACCCGGCGGACACGCCGATCATGACCCTTGCCCTGACCTCGCAAACGCTGCCGCTGCCGAAGCTCGAGGATTACGCCGACACGCGCTTCGCGACCAAGCTATCGCAGCTTCCGGGCGTGGGACTGGTCAGCATCAGCGGCGGCCAGCGCCCTGCCGTGCGCATCCAGGCCAACCCGACCGCGCTGGCCGCGTATGGGCTATCCCTGGACGACGTGCGCACCGCGATCGGCAATGCCAACACCAACCAGGCAAAAGGCGGCTTCGACGGCCCGACGCGGGCGTCGACGATCGATGCCAACGATCAGCTCAAGACCGCCGCCGACTACAAGGGCATGATCGTTGCCTACCGCAACGGCTCGCCGGTGCGCCTGAGCGACGTGGCGGGTGTCGTCGACGGAGCGGAGAACACCAAGTTGGCGGCCTGGGCAAACGAGCAGGCGGCGATCATCGTCAACATCCAGCGCCAGCCGGGGGCCAACGTCATCGACGTCGTGGACCGGATCAAGCAACTATTGCCGCAGCTGCAAGCCTCGCTTCCGGCCGCGATCAAGGTCACGATGCTCACCGATCGCACCGTGACGATACGGGCGTCTGTGCATGATGTGCAGTTCGAGCTCTTCCTCGCCATCGCGCTGGTCGTGATGGTGATCTTTCTGTTCCTGCGCAGCCTGTCGGCGACCGTGATCCCGAGCGTCGCGGTCCCGCTATCGCTCGTTGGCACCTTCGGCGTGATGTACCTCGCCGGATTCTCGATCAACAACCTGACCCTGATGGCGTTGACCATCGCCACCGGCTTCGTGGTCGATGACGCGATCGTCATGATCGAGAACATTGCCCGCTACATCGAGGCGGGCGACAAGCCGCTCGAGGCTGCGCTCAAGGGCTCGGAGCAGATCGGATTCACGATCATTTCGCTCACGATATCGTTGATCGCCGTCCTGATTCCGCTGTTGTTCATGGGCGACGTCGTCGGGCGGCTGTTTCGCGAGTTCGCGATTACGCTGGCCATCGCGATCCTCATTTCGGCGGTGGTGTCGCTGACGCTGACGCCGATGATGTGCGCGCGTTTCCTGCGCCACACCGAGAAGGAGCAACAGGGCAGGTTCTACCGTCGCAGCGGCGAGCTTTTCGAGCGCGGGATCGAGCGCTACGGCCAGATGCTTACCTGGGTGCTCGACCGCCAGGGGGCCACTCTGGTCGTCGCTGTCATCACGCTGCTGCTCACGGTCGTTCTCTACATCGTCATTCCCAAGGGATTCTTTCCGGTTCAAGACACCGGCGCGATCCAGGGCATTAGCGAGGCCTCGGAATCGATATCTTTCGAGGCGATGGCGGAGCGGCAGCAGGAGCTGGCGAAAATCATCCTCCAGGACCCGGCTGTGGAGAGCCTTTCGTCATTCATCGGCGTCGACGGCACCAATACGACGCTCAACAGCGGCCGCATCCTGATCAACCTGAAGCCGCTGGCGACACGCCACGTCCGGGCCGAGGAGGTGATTCGCAACCTGCAAGCCAAGATCGCCGACGTTGAGGGAATCACCCTCTACATGCAGCCGGTGCAGGACCTGACCATCGAAGGCACGGTCAGCAAGACGCAATACCAGTTCATCCTGCAGGACGCCGATCCGGTGCAACTCGCCGA
>Ga0074045_10000725_pt1 | contig 32277 bp, 26 predicted proteins | sample BogForMeECP23OM2_FD_94442 | JGI IMG/M metagenome (GOLD analysis project Ga0074045, IMG submission 94442) | Bog forest soil microbial communities from Calvert Island, British Columbia, Canada - Bog Forest MetaG ECP23OM2 | ecosystem: Environmental > Terrestrial > Soil > Wetlands ...
GCCGTAAGCTCATAATCAAGTCGGTCTCCGCCCATCAAAAACCCCGTCGCCGTGCCCCAAGGAAAGACCAGCCCTGAGGCCATCCCGCGGTCCCACTTCAAGTCGGGCCCAAGCTGATGGGCGGAAAAGATTCCATCTCGTCTTGCAATGCGGCGCTGGCTCCTGCCGAGATTTGAATGTCAATTGCCAGCGTGCCGGTGAACGGTCCCACTGTCGGCACAAAGCTGGCCAAGCCATTGGCGTCGCTTGCCACGCCGCTCTGGCTGGCGCTGAGAATCACCGGCATCCCGGTTTGCGTAGAGTTCGAGTTGCCCGCCGCCGCAGTTAGATTACTTCCCGTCGAACGGGTTACGGTCGATTGAAATAGCACGCTCGCCCCGAGAACCGGATTGGGCGGCGTAGAATAGTCCGTCACCCGCACCGTCAAGGGCTGAAACGCCCCTCCAGTGATCACCTGGCCGGCTCCGGCGACGGCCTGCAGGCTCATCTCCGCCGCCACCACGGCATTAGCTGAAACGGTCTGGCAGGGGCTGTTCGCCTGACCTACGCAAGCGCTGACCAGCACACTCCCGGTGAAATCGGTCAGAGTTAAAATAACGGTCGCATCGCCGGCGCTGTTAGTGGTGGCGCTCGCCGCACTCAGCGAGCCTGAGCCTTGCCGCACCGCGAAGTTTACGGCTTTGCCACTTTGCGGCGCCCCTTCATTCAGAACCTGCGCCGTAATCGGCACTCCAACGGTTACTCCTTGAGCGATCCAAAGATAAGGAGTGGTCATTGCGATGTCCGAAGACGTGGACGTGGCCAAAAGCGTCGCCAGCACTGACTGCGCCGGGTTGTAAACGCCCGGGGCGAGCGTGGCCGTTATGGTCGCGACCCCTGGAATCGTAGGCGTAACCCGAGTGGAAGCAAAGCCACTTTCATCGCTGATCGCCGAACAACTGAAAGCGCCGCCGCAGGCCGAGAACGCCGCGCTGTTCGTGCCACTCCATCCGACGGTCGCTCCACTCACCGCGGTTATTCCGTCGGCGGCCACCACCCGCACGATCACGGGGTTGGCGGCCTGGGCTCCTACCGGAGATGGAGGATTTCCCCCCTGTAACAGGATAAGACTGTCAGTGGCGGCTGCCCCGATCGTGAGAGCGTCTGTCATGATTGAAAACGCGCCGCTAACCGGGTCGGTGATCGTAATCGTCTGTGGCCCGTCGCCTTGCGCCGGAGCGGCGACCAGAATCTGGCTGGCGTTGGTCGCAACCAAGGGCACGCTCCCGCTTCCCACACTCACGTCGAGACTGGGAGAAAAGCCGATGCCCTGCAACGTGATCGCTCCCCCACTCACGGGAACGCGCGCCGGGATTACAGAGTCTCCATACAGCACGTGGGCGTGATAATGGTAATCAGGCCGGCCGTCCCCCCGCAGGTCCGCGATCCCCATGATAAAGCTGTTCGAACTCAACACCTGCGCATCCAGACGGCTCATCCCAAAGTTCCCCGAGTTGAACGGGACCGGAGTCAGCGTCGGCGGAGTTGAGCCTTGAACGTCGCCCAAACTCCACATCCCGACCACGGGATTTATCTTCGATTCGCTCGCCACGCCGGTTTCATCCAGCGCCGTAACGGCTACCGACAGAGTGCGGTTGGCCTGGGCGGGAATCAGGAAGTAGGCCACGTCGCCATAGCCGCTCAGCGAGCCCACCCAATCGCCAGGCGAGGGAACCACCGCCGGAGCGCTCCAGCTTTCCGTCGCAGCCCACGACGGCACCGCCTGCGCGCTCGCCGGCAAAACAATATCCTGTTCCACCTCGCCGCTGGCATCCACTGTGACCATAAAGGAAACGGACTGCATGCTTCCCGAAGGCTCAACCTGTGACAGGTCGTAGGGACAAACCCCTGCCGACAGATTCGGATCGATCGCCTCGACCGTGAGTTGATACTGCACGGTGGAAAATCCGTCGGGATTCGGAAGTCCTCCAAGGTCGAAGAATCCTTCCCACGTTTGATCGGACGAACCAAACTCACTGTAAGGATTACCCAGAGGATCAATCAGACCCGTGATGGGATTGCCGGCGTTTCCCGTGAACAGAAATCCAGAGACCGACGCGGCCGCATACCGATGCGACGGCAGGTTGGTCGAGGGATCAATCCACTGCGCGACCACGTTCACCCCCTGCATGGGTTGACCGGGGTTGCCGAAGTGATCGGCGAAGTAAACCGAGCCGTAAATCCGCACCGGCCAGTTCGGATTGCCCGACGGAGCAGCGGGATACAGACGCGAGATTGCCGCAACGTCGTCGGGAGCCAGTTGATAGGGATTGGGATAGCAGACCGTGATCGGCACGCAGCTCACCTGATCCATATAATGCATGACGGGAAAGCCGGCGAAGTCATCGGCGGTGGGCGCTGGATCGCCGGTGATCACGTTCAAGTTCATTTGCGACCAGCCCACTCCGAGGATGCTCCCAAGCACCCGCACCAATCGGTATTCCACGTCTGTCAGCTGCGAGGATTGCAGCGCGCACTGACCGTTGATCACTACCAGGGCATGCAGAAAGTTCGCTCCCGTGCCAAAGTTGTCGACGCCTCCGTACACCGCGTTCCAGAAGCACTCCGAAGGACTGCCGGCTCCGACCCCGAGCAGCGCGTCCGTCACGGTGCCGTCGTAGTCGTAGACAATTCCAACCGGAGTTTCCGTGGCGGAGGGTGTAATGTCGGCGGGAGCGGTAACCGTTCCACTCGAGTCGACTGCGATGTTGCTGCCGTTCACGTCCTCGGCAAGCTGGCCGGCGTTGGTGGCTGTGACCGCAGCCGAAAAAACCGACGTCCATTGACTGAAAGCATTGGCCACCAGCACGTTGGCGGGACCGCTGGGCAGTATGGGGCTGAGATCCCCCTGGTCGGTGTAATAGTTCACCTGGCCCTGCGCCCAGGTGAGGGGCTGGCCCATCGTCGACGAGTCGAAATAGCTCGAGCCCGCCACATAATCAGGTCCACCGCCGTGGCAGAGAGGCGCAAACAACACCATGAAAGCGAAAAGGGTGGCCGATGGGAAGAATCCGTGACCGATTATTTTCTGTACGGTCATTTGGTCCATTCTCCTGGGCTCGCGCTTCGCACAGCCCGGGCAAAATCGGCGTAAGCGACTGACGTCTTGCCCCCTAGAATAGGATGACCCGCGAATCCATTCACATGCTCTGCACTCAGGATGATCCGGTCTCCCGGGTCCATCGCGAATCTTCCCATGGCTCCAGACACCGTACTGGTCAGCCCCAGCTTGCTCGGAGGGTAGAGAAACAGCAGAACGCTCTCACCGACACGATACCGGTCGCCTCGTGACCAGAGGCCCGCCCACTCCCGAATGGTCACGCTTTGCCCGTTTACCGTGCCGCGCATGGCGTGCTCCACCTGGAACGTGATCGTCGTGGCCGCAGGAGCTTGCCCGGAAACCGGGCCGGCCCTTCCGACATGAGTGACATGGCCGGAGAAGATGATGCCCGCGGCTTGCACCATTTGTGTCAGATGAGTCGGGCCAGGAGAAACCGGGCCCCGCCACGGCGGGCGGGGTTGCGGCGGAGTTGGCAAAGGTGTAACCGGCTCAGGATATGGGAGCGTCCCAAGGGTTGGGGCGGGCAGCCGGCGATCCAGGGGCAAAGCGAGTTCCGCCGGGGCATCCTGCGCGCGCAGTGGCACTGAGTTTGCCAGACTCAGTGCCAGCAGGCCAAAGGTCAACCAAACCAGCGCGCAGTCGATCGGCGAAAAATCGGCGAGCAGACGCCTTTTCATAAGCACCGCGAAGAATGTCTGCTCGAAAGGTTCGGGAAACCGAGGTCATCCTAAGCTCGGCGGCGAAAACAAAGCGGTGACGGATGTCACAATCAGTCTGTGGATTTCCGGGATCGACACTCACCCAACCCCGAACTCCGTCCCACTCTGGCAGAAGTCTGGTTTCGTTGACTTTGCTTCCACCCCGCCCCTAAGATGGCTGCCTGAGTACTTCGCCGGACGTTGCGGGCGTCTCCGAAATCATGATCGGCCAAAACATCTCTCACTACAAGGTGATCGAGAAGCTCGGCGGCGGAGGCATGGGCGTGGTCTACAAAGCCGAAGACACCCGCCTGCATCGCTTCGTCGCCCTGAAGTTTCTTCCCGATGACGTGATTCGCGACCCCGCGGCCCTCAGCCGTTTTCGCCGCGAAGCGCAGGCCGCTTCCGCGCTCAACCATCCCAACATCTGCACCATCTACGACATCGGCGAGGAGGGCGGACTCGCCTTCATCGTTATGGAGTATCTCGAGGGCGAGACGCTGAAACACCTCATCGGCGACACGCCGCTCGAGATCGACAAGCTCCTGGCAATCTCGATCGATGTCGCCGATGCGCTCGACGCTGCCCATTCCAAAGGCATCGTTCATCGCGACATCAAGCCGGCTAACATTTTTGTAACCGCGCGCGGCTCGGCGAAGATTCTCGATTTCGGCCTGGCCAAGGTCACGCAGGATAGCAGCCGGGTGCTGGATCCGGGCGAAGCTACCAAGACCGACGGAGACAGCGCCCAGCACTTGACCAGTCCGGGTTCCGCGCTGGGCACTGTCGCTTACATGTCACCGGAGCAGGTGCGAGGCAAGCCCCTGGATGCGCGCACCGATCTTTTTTCCTTCGGAATTGTGATGTATGAAATGGCAACTGGAGGTCTGCCCTTTCACGGCGAGACCTCCGGCGTAATTTTCGATGCCATCATGAATCGCGCGCCGGTAGCGGCCGTGCGCATGAATCCCGACCTGCCGCCCAGGCTCGAAGACGTGATTAACCGCGCCCTTGAAAAAGATCGTGACCTGCGCTACCAGCACGCCGTCGATATTAAATCGGAATTACTTCGTCTGAAGCGCGACTTGGATTCAGGACGGGTCTCTTCCGCCAGTTCTTCTCCGGCCGGTTCTTCCTCTTCGGTTCCCGTGCAAAGCGCCGCACCTCAACCAGACTCACCAGCTCCTGCTCCGGTTGTAGCCGCGAATAAAACCAGCGGACGCGCCGCCGTCGTCTCCGCCTCTTCGGTTCCACCGCCCGAAGCCTCTTCTGGAAGCATTTCAGCTTCAGCCACGGCGGTGGCAGCGCCGCAGGCTGCATCCTCTAAGCCATGGTTGAAGTTCGTAATCCCTGCGGCGGTGATCGTCGTTTTGGCCGCAATCGTCGGAGGCATTTTCTTCAATAAGCGCCAAACGGCGAAAATCACCGACAAAGACCTGCTGATCCTGGCTGACTTCACCAATCAAACCGGGGACACGGTTTTCGATTCCACGTTAAAAGAAGCGCTGGCCATCCAACTCGAACAATCTCCCATGCTGCGCCTGGTGAGCGATGCTGAACTGCACAACAACCTGCAGTATCTGGGTCAGGCCCGCGATCAGAAGATCACTCCCGATCTGGCGCAGCAACTGGGCCAGCGACTCGGCGTGAAAGCCTACCTTGCCGGAAGCATCGCTAATCTGGGATCGTCTTACGTCATCCAGATCAACGCTGTGAACTGCGGAACGGGAGAAGTAATTGCGCGCGAGCAAGTCACTGCCGCAGACAAAGCTGGAGTCTTGCAGGCAGTTTCAAACGCGGCTACTTCCATGCGGGCTGGCCTGGGCGAGTCGATGGCCTCGATCCAGAAGCTGACCACTCCCTACACGAACGTGACCACGGCTTCGCTACAGGCCTTTCACGCCTTTTCGCTGGGAGAAGACGAACACCGTATGGGCCGCGACTTTCCCCAGGCATCGTCCTTTTATCAAGAGGCAATCCGTCTCGACCCAAATTTCGCCATGGCCTACGCGCGTTTGGGTGTCTCCTATTCGAACGAGGGTGCACTGGCAAGAGCTCTGGAATATTTGAAAAAGGCCTACGATTTACGGGAGCGGGTCACGGAACGCGAGCGCATGTACATTGAGGCGCAGTATGCCCAACAGCAGTTCGATATGCCCAAGGCGCTCGATTCTTACAAGCTGTTCGTGGCGACGTATCAATGGGATGCTGCTGCCTGGAATAACCTCGGCACATCCGAAGCGTTCCTGGGAGACTTCGAACACGCCGCTCAGAGTTTCGAGAAGACCTGGCAAATTGCCCGCTGGGATAACACCGCTGCCAGTAATGCCGCCGAGATGCTGATTACGATCGACCGAATCCCGGACGCGGAGCGGTACTTGAAAGAGGCGCTCGACCAGGGCGGTGCCGACAGCACCGGTTATCGCAGCAGCGCCATTGTGGAGGACTTCATCGCCGGGCGTCCCGACTGGGAGAAGCACCTACAGTGGGCAGCCGGCCGTCCGGATGGTTTCCTCGTTCAAGGCAGTGCGGCGATGATCTATCTCTTTCTCGGCAAGATGCACTCAGCCGGCCAGCAATGGGGGCAGGCAGCGCTCAAGGCTGAGCAGCAGCACTTACCGGATGTGGCCGCGGGGTTTTACGCCACCATGGCGTTGCATTCTGCGCTTGTGTCCAATTGCTCCGCGGCTCGCGAGGCTGCTCACCATGGGCTCACCCTCGATCACTCTATGACCACAGTCCCTGACGCCGCTCTGGCCCTTGTCTTATGCGGCGAGGAAGCCGCGGCAGTGAAGGAAGCCGAGCGTCTGGCTGCCGACGCGCCTGCCAATACGCTGGTCAACGAAATCTACCTGCCTGAAGTGAAAGCCGGTGCTGCCCTTGCCGCCCACCATCCGGAACAGGTCTCCGGCCTTCTGAATTCTGCCATGGGCTACATATTGGTGACCAAAGCTCCCCATCTGCTCGGCCGTGCCTCGCTGGAAATGAATCACCCGCAACAGGCTGTAACCGATTTCGAGCCGGGCATCCGCTACCGCGGGCTGGGTCTCCAGGAGTCGGTCAATTCCAGTCAAGCCCCCGATTACGGTCTCTGCCTCTTGGGAACGGCTCGCGCCCAGGCCCAATTCGACCGCGCTGCGGCGACGCGAAGTTACCAGCAATTGCTGGATATCTGGAAGAATGCCGATCCGGATTTCATCCCCGCCCAGGAAGCCCGTCGCGAACTAGCCGCTCTATCGGCAAAACAGTAGCGCCGCAGGCTCCGCGGCCAGCAAAGACACCGCCGGCAATTCCAGAATCGTATCCCGACCTTCCCCACGCAATCCACTCCTAATGTCGCCTAACGTCGCCGCTCCATACTGCCGATAGGCACTCCAGAGAGGGCACTCCAACGTGAAAATTCTCTTAGTCGACGACAGCAGAACCATGCTGCGCGAGAACCAACGCGCGCTTGCCCAGGCCGGCTATGAAGTTATTTGTGCGGAGGACGGTTTGTCCGCTCTTAAGCTCGCCCGCGATCTAAAGCCCGACGTGATTCTCTTGGATATGATCCTGCCCAAGATGAGCGGACCCGACGTTCTGCAACACTTGAAGACTGATGCCGTAACCGCCGCCATCCCCGTGGTCGTGCTGAGCAGCCTTACCGAAAAGAACCGCGACAAACTGATGGAAGCTGGAGCTGAGGAATATGTCGAAAAGAACTCTCTGGCGCCGGTGCCCGGCGTAAACCTTTTGCCGAAGATTCTGGAAAACGTGATTTGCCGCATCAATCGCAGACGCGGAGTCGCCTTCAGCAGTATTCCGGTTGAGAAGTAACGAAAAGGAACGAGAAGGAACGAGAAGGAACGAGAAGTAACGAGCAGTAAGGACCTAGAAACACGGACTAAAGAAAGCTAGGACGCACGCCGCCCATACGCCACCGCGCTCAGGTTCGCCCCCGCAAGCAGCAGCAGCCCGGTCAAGAACGCCCAGAACATCAGGCTCACTGAAAGCGCGAAGGGTCCATAGACTTCCGCAAAATTCAGCCACGGCAAAGCCAGAATGTAGCCGTACTTCAGCGCCTCCGAAAGCAGCCCCATAATGATTGCGGTCGGCAACACCGCCCGCGCCGATACCTTTCCGTTGGGTAAAAGCCAGTAGATCAGGAAGAAAATGGCAATGCTGGTGGCGATGGCAAACACCTTCATCGCCACGAATTCCGCCAGTCGCACCGCGCCCGCAGTGTGTCCGTGCAGCAAAAACTCAAACGGACGTACGATCCCCGCGGTCATGGCAATCGAGAGCAGCGCCAGAACCCCGCAGGCAAACGCCAGCCCCAGGGAGATCAGTTGATTGCCCAGGTAGGAGCGATTCTTCGGAAAGCGCCAGATGCGGTTCAGTGCGACTTCCAGCGGTACGAATATTCCAGTCGAAGTCACCAATAAGATGATAAGCGAGACCACCTGCACCCGCTGCCGCGCCCCGACCACGGCGTTCAGGTTACGGATGACGAAGTCCTGCCCCGCTGGAAGGTAGTCCTTTAGCAGCTCGACCACTACGTCGTACATCACCCGCGAGTGAAAAACCCGCCGGATCAGAGTCATCAGCAACACGACAAAGGGAAAAAACGAGAGGATCGAGTTCGCCGCCACCGAGAAGGCGAACGTATGCACATCGGTGCGCAGCAGGTATTTGACCGTCGAGACGATCAATCCATCCTGTCCCGACTGTGGCAGTGGCGGGTCGGCCATCTCGCTTTCCGGTAGCCTTGGCGTGCGCACTATGGTCTGGTCAGGCACTTTGTCGCATGATCCTAACGGCGTCTTTCCCAGAGTAGCCCAATCCGGGTGGAGGGAACCGCACGAAAGTTTCGGTCTGAGGCATAAGCTTCGGCTCCTAGGCTCACTTTCCTCAAATGTGACCCGCGGTTACATTCAGAATCTAATTACTAATTTTTGTTGCGAAACCTTTCACTACTGCTTATTATTCGGTGCTCGTCAGTTCGGCGAAGCCGGATGGCGAGTTCGTAAAAGCAGGTTGACGTTTTGAGTAGGTCGGTAGAAAACAGCGCCGCTGGTCAAGCCTCCACAAGTTCTCGCCGCATTCTGTTCGCTCGGCGCTGAACCTGGGAGTCTTTTGCTTTGGGGTAAATTTCTTCGACGCAAAGAAACGCAGCCGAGTTCCACCGCTTTTCCTTGAGGGGGTACCCCGGTTCGCCGGGGCTACGTCGGGGACACCCGGGGAACTAATTCTTAGCGACCAGGCGAAAGGAGTTTTTCCGTGAGAGAGAAGGGAACTGTGAAGTGGTTCAACGGGGCGAAGGGATATGGTTTCATCCAGCGCTCCACGGGTGAGGATGTTTTCGTACATTTCTCCGCCATTCAGGAGAACGGCTATCGCTCGCTCAACGAGGGTGAGACCGTGGAGTTCGATCTGCTCAAAGGCCCCAAAGGCTTTCAGGCCGGCAACGTAGTCCGCGCCTAGCCCGCTTTACCGCGTTTACCAACCCTCCCGGCTCGCAGCGGGAGGGTTTTTTATCGCTTGCACGACAACCTCCTAGTCCGGATTTACTGCTGCATTTTCGCCTGCCGTTTCGAGCAACCAATTTCGGACTACGGCCTGGACCTGGAGGCGGGCTTCGTCAATAGTTACGTGCTTTACCGCCGCCTCTTTGGTTGCGGGCGCGGGCCTTGCGGCTGCGGACGGCAATGGCGCTGCGGCGGCTGGCGCTTCCTCATCGGCTTCGTCTTCTTTTTCGTCTTCCGCTATTTCCTCCGCTTCGCTCTCGCTTTCTTCCTCTTCTTCGAAATCTTCTTCGAACCACTGCGGGCCGCCGATGGAGGTGCGGTACACGTCGTCGCGGTCGATCACGACTTCGGTCGCGTCATTCGCCTCGAAATCCGCGTTGCGGAGGTTGGTGCTGGCGGTCTGCAGCGCGTAGAGCATGAGGCCGGCGGTGCGGTGGTCCATGCGGCCGGAGCCGAGCATCTGGATCACCTTCATCAAAGACACCTGCACGGAGTTCGCGTCTTCGAGCAGCGGAAGATCGAAGCGGCGCTGCTCCGTCGTGTCCTTGGCGATTTTCGCGCGCTCGCGATTGATGCGATCGTGAAAAAAGCAAAGTCTGCGCCAACGCAGCGCGGGCGAGCCGCATTGGGTCCCATTCATCTTTATGTGCTGGCAGCGTGGAACATTATCCATCCCCATATTCTTTGGTCACACCTTTCAGGTTGGTATTGGCGCCGAATTCACGGGTACCCTCCCCCACCCCCCTCAATCTCTGGAATCAGGAGGTTGGAGTGGAATTGGCCCGCAAAATCTAGAGGGCAAAGGCGTTAGATACTAAAATCTTTGCAATCAAGACTTTGGAGGCTTGGAATCGGTTCCAAAGTCATTTTTGCGCTGTTGATCAGAATCTCGCAGCGGGGCTGTGGAGGGCAAGGTTGGATGTCACATAAGGAGGTTGTGGAAAAGTGTGGGCGCGGTTCCGAGAAGGGTCTTGCGGACGTCAACGAGCCACGATCAAAGGGCTGCGGCGTTCGTGAGGCTCCCAGGTCTCGCAGAGGCGGCGAGACCTGGGGCACCCGGCCAAGTATTTGCTCATGGGTTGAGAACTTCTGGCTGACGTGAAGGATATCGGTCAAAATCCTTCGCGGTCGGGGTTCGTGGAATCCCACCTTTGCGCGAAGGGCGCGCAAAGATGGGCCACCCGCCTCTTTGCGCGAAGGTGGGACATGACGAAGACCTCGCGATGGACTTTGACTTCATCTGGTTGAGCAGCCGTTTTTCGCGCCGAACGTCGCCAAACCAGAGGCCTCACTCTCACCGGCGGCCAAGTCGTAGATGCCGATACCAATTGTCCCGGCGCTGGGGTTGGCGGGAGCGACGAGAACCACGCTGTCCTCCTCACCCGTGTCCGAGCCTACTCCGAAAGTCGCCATGAAGGTCTTGCCGATGACTTGGAAGTTTCCGTAGAGCGGGGTACTACCCGAGCTCTCCAGAATCGCCGGGCCGCTCTGCGGCCTCCCGGAGCTGCCATCATCCGTCAACTCCAAGCAGTAACTTTGGTTGCCGCATTTGATATTGCCAGAGATGCCGCACTTTGTCTCCGTCACAGACACTGTAAAGTTGCCGGTAAGGCTCTGCGCCTTGGCGGCGCTGGATGTCATTGCGAAGGCCAGAATTGCCAACGCAGTTGCCGTGAGTGTGCGAAAGTTTCCGATCATTATTCTTTCCTCCAGTCAGAAATCACAAGTTGGTGTGTGAACTCGGAACTTGGACGAGGCAAGGGTAATTTTTGGACGCTGTCAGTTTGTCAATAGATTGTCAAATCAATAGATTGTCAAACTCTTCTTGCAGAGCGTAGGGATCGGAATGCCGGAGAGCGGTGCTGGAGAGCGGTGCCGGTGCGCGGCTGCAGGGCGCCGAATCTTTGCGCGCCCTTTGCGCAAAGGTGGGATTCCACGAACGCCGACCCCGCTCGGGGCTGGCTCATATTTGCATGACTACGAACGACGGTATAAGGGCTTTCCCTCAGCCAGCCTCACTTTTGTGCGAACCCGGGCCGGTAGTGGTGACGACTAAGAAAGAAGTCGAGGTCAGTGGTTTCCCACTCGTCGAAAAGCGCGACGAGTGGGGCATCCTCGTTAGGAAATGGTACTAGCGATAAGAAATCAAAGGCGGGCCGGCTCGCATCCCACTCCGCTCAGGATGACATTTGCGTTTGGAGGCTTAGCGCAGCTCCAGCGACAACAAATCACCGCCGGAGAGTTCGTTGGGGCGGTAGTTCACGGAGACTGCGCGGTCGCTCCAGCTGCAGGAAAATGTTTCGGCGCCGATCAGGGTCAGCGACTTGTAATCGCCGGTGCGCAGTTTCAGAATATCTTTGCCAGCGCTTACGGTTAGGACGGCTGTGGGTGATTGCGAGCAATCTACGCTGACGAGGCGTCCCTGGACGAACTTTGCAGGTCGCGTGTCGGCGGGGCCGCCGTTATGTGCGGCCTGAGCTTCGGCGGCGCGCCTGGCTGCGTCCTGCTCGAGCACGTCGAAGGGCGAGGGCTGTGCTTTCAGGGTTTGGGCGGCCGCGGCCGAGGCCGCCGAGATGCCATATTTCTGCTCGGTAGTTAGCCGCTCCAACTCGACCCGGGCGAGCGCCGCGATTCGCGGATTGCCGCTGGTTTTGAGGCGGTCGAAGAGGGCCTTCGCCGCTTCCCACTTCTTGCCGGCCTCATAAATTTCAGCCAGGTGGTAGATATATTCCTGGTTGCGCGGACTCAGTTGCATGGCCGCGTGCTCGGCCTGCATGGCGGCCATTTGTCCGCCGCCGGCCATGCGAGCCATCGCCAGCAAATCGTAGGCGGAGGCGAATTCAGGATACCAATCGAGCACACCGCGGAGGTCCTGCATCATGTTGGGCAGGCCCTGAATATCGGTATGCTTCGTCTGGGCGATGCGATACTTCAGCACGGAAAGGTAGTAGCGAATCCACATGTCGCGCTGGTCGAGCGCGGCGGCGTCGCCGAGTTCTTCGGTGGCGGCGTCGAACTCGGCGTGCTGAATGTGGTCCCAGGCCAGGGCGCGGTGGGCGATCTCGTTGCCCTGGGCGGCGACGAGAGGTCCGGTATCTTTGTCGTCTTTTGCGTTTTTGTCTTTATCTTTATCTTTATCTTTATCTTTGTCTTTGTCTTTGTCTTTGTCTTTCTTGTCGGAGACCTTGGACTGCGGCGGAGCGGTGGCCAGCGCTTGCAGCTCGCGGAGTCCGGTCTCGCGGCGCTCGGGGATTCTGATTTTCACTTCGGCAGCGAGCGCGTCGGCATCCGCTTCGCGAATCGGCTTAGACGTGATGGCGCTGTCGTTAGGCTCGACGGGCGCGGGGAACTGGTAAACCTGCGCGGGGTTGGTCAGCGGATTCGGCTGCTTGGCGGCGTCCTGCGCGACGAACAGGGGCGTGAGCGAATGAAAGTAATCTTTTACCGCCTGGTCGAGTTGAGCCGAAGACATTCCATAGGCTTTCTGGATCGCCTCTTCCACCGGCACTTGCTGGTTCTCAACCAGATCGAAATAAGTCCCGGTCTCCGGCAGCTTTTTTTCGTGGAGCAGGTAATGCACCATGATCCAGGACTGCGCGTAGAAGAGCGTGTGGTGCGTGCCTTCATTGAAGGAGGAGGTATCGTGCTTCAGGGTAAGCAGGTCGGGGAGCGCGAGCCAGACTTGGCCGCTTAACAATTCGGTCAGCGATTTCGGCGGATTGCGCGCCTCTTGCTGGTTCCCCAGAAGATCCTGGGTGAAGGCGGAGCTGAGCTCGGGGTCGCTGCCGATCTCGACCTGTTTGTCGTCGACGCGAATCGAACTGAAGTATTCGGCGAAGCCTTCGTCGAACCAGCCTTCGACCGGGGGATAGTTGTAGTTCAGCATCAGATGGGCGAAGTCGTGGGCAACGGCTCGCCAGGATTCGGGTTCGAATAAGTTCAGCACGATGAAGCTCTGGTCGTCTCCGGGCACGAAGAAGCCTGGAACGGCGATGGGCTGGCCCTGGCGCAGGGGCGCGGTCTGGAAGAAATTCTTGTCGTTCTTGAAGGCAAGGACCGTGAGTGGCAGCGGTTCGTTGAGACGGTTTCTCATCAGCAGCGTGGCGAAGACCGCACGCATCTGCTCCAGGCGGAGGGCAACTTCTTTGCCTTTCTTTTCGCCCGCGTCGGTGACCACCGTGAAGTGCGTGGAGTGGATCTCAAGCCAGGGAGAAGGCTCGGCGGCTTGCACTCGCGCTGACTGGAAAAGAATCAGAAGTAGTACGAGTTGGAAGGAAGCCGGGATGAGGCGAGTCCGAGACATAATCCGAGGCGTAATCCGAGACATAGCCAGCCGCGAGGGACGACTACTAAAATGCTATCACGGGGTTGTGCGAGGCGAGAGGCGAGCTTGGCTCGCCGGCGAGCCCCTTCGGCTTCGCTCAGGGCAAGCGGGGGCGGCCTTCGGCGGTAGCTGAATTTTGGCCAGGATCTCCTTGGCGGCGCGGCGGGTGGTTTGGGCAGCACTCGCGCTATAATTGGCGCCACCGATGGCTCTTATTTCTGGCACGAAACTCGGACCTTACGAAATTGTCTCGCAGCTCGGCGCGGGCGGCATGGGAGAAGTGTATCGCGCTCGCGATACCCGCCTTGATCGCGAGGTTGCAGTCAAAGTTCTTTCCGGGCATTTCGTTTCCACGCCCAGCTTGAAGGAACGCTTCGAGCGCGAGGCGCGCACGGTATCGCAACTTTCTCATCCGAACATTTGCCGCTTGTACGACGTTGGCTCGCAGGATGGCTCCGACTATCTGGTAATGGAGTGCCTGGAGGGCGAGACGCTGGCGGATCGTCTGGCGCGCGGGCCGTTGCCGTTGCCCGAAGTGTTGCGCTACGGCACTGAGATCGCCGACGCCATCGATAAGGCGCACCAGCAGGGAGTGATTCATCGCGACCTCAAGCCGGGCAACATTATGCTGACCAAATCCGGCGCGAAGGTGCTGGATTTCGGCTTGGCGAAACAGGCGCAGGTCGGGAGTGCAAGCGCCAGCGTGCTGACGGCGATGACGGCGGGCAAGCCGCTTACGGTGGAAGGGACGATCGTCGGGACGTATCAATACATGGCGCCGGAGCAGATTGAAGGCGCCGAAGCTGATGCGCGCTCCGACATTTTTGCGCTGGGCTGCGTGTTGTATGAGATGGCTACCGGCAACCGCGCCTTTGCGGGCAAGACGCAGGCGAGTGTGATTGCGTCGATTCTGGCGACCGATCCGGCTCCGCTCTCGCGGATGATGCCGATGACTCCCCCGGCGCTCGAGCGGCTCGTCGCCTCGTGCATGGCGAAGGATCGCGAAGACCGCATCCAGAGCGCGCACGACGTCAAGCTGCAATTGCAGTGGATTGCCGAGGCTGGTTCGCAGGCAGGTGTTCCGGCGCCGGTGGTGGCACGCCGGAAAACTTCGCAGCGACTGGCTTGGATCGTGGCCGCTGTCGCTGCCTTAATCGCCATCGCCTTTGCCATTGGTTTTGTGATGCGAGCGCCGGCGCCGCCGCGTCCGTTGCGGGTGAGCATTCTGCCGCCGGATCAACACAATTTCGATCCTATTAGCATTGCTCTTTCACCGGATGGCAGCAAGCTGGCGTTTGTGGCGTCGGCCCTAGGAGCTTCGCCGCAACTCTGGGTTCGTCCGTTGGATTCGACTGCGGCCCAGCCTCTAGCTGGCACGGAGGATGCTGCGTTTCCCTTCTGGTCGCCCGACAGCCACAGTCTGGGTTTCTTCGCGGGAGGGAAACTGAGAATCATCGACGCCAGCGGCGGAGCGGTGCAGACCCTGGCCGACGCCGCGAATCCGCGCGGGGGCACGTGGAGCGTGGATGGCACGATTCTGTACACGCCCGATGCCGTCTCGCAAATGTTTCGCATTCCGGCGGCCGGAGGAGCACCCTCACCCGCGATCGGCCGGGAAAAGGAGGAATTAAGCGTAGGTTCACCGCGATGGCCCGTGTTCCTCCCCGACGGCAAACATTTCATCTTTTTCCAGTTCGCCCCCGACAGCGAGGGCGGAGGGAATCTTCATCTCGGAGCGCTCGATTCGAAGCAGGACACGACCCTGGTGCGATCGGAGGATCGCGGTCAATATGCGTCCGGTCATCTGGTTTATGTTCACGGCGGAAATCTGATGAGCCAGGGTTTCGACGACAAGAACTTAAAGTTGATCGGCAATCCGGTTCCGATCGCGGAGCAAATCCGGAGCGAATCGCGCGGAGCGGCGGCGTTCTCGCTGTCGAATGATGGCAAGCTGATTTTCGCCGGCGGGCAGGCGACCAGCCTCGACCTGGCCTGGTACGACCGCGCCGGCAAGAAAGGAGATGTGATCGACACCGGAACTTTTCAGGACGCGCACATTTCGCCCGATGGAAAGAAAGTTTCGGCAGCGCGCACCGACGCTGGCGGGCACCTGGAGATTTTCATCTACGACCTTGCCCGCGGAACTAAATCGCAGTTTAGCTTCTCGCAATCGAGAGATGACGATCCGGTTTGGTCTCCCGATGGCAATACGATCGTTTTCGATTCGGCGCGCAACGGCAAGATCGACCTCTATACCCGGCCCGCCAACGGCGCCCGCCAGGAGGAGTTGCTCTATCACGACGATCTGGATAAATACCCGAGCAGTTGGTCGGCCGATGGAAAATATATTTTGTATGAGACGATTGGCAACGGCCACTTCGATATCTGGGTGATGCCGATGTTCGGCGAGCGCAAGCCCACACCTTTCCTGCAGGAAAAATTCAACGTCCGCTACCCTGCATTTTCGCCGGATGGAAAGTGGGTTTGTTTTACCTCGTTCGAAGCCGGTCACCCGCAAGTCTACGTGGTGGCCTTCCCCAAGCCCGGCGGCAAATTCCTGGTGGGAGACGGTGCGGTGCCCGTGTGGAGTAATAACGGCAAAGAGATTCTCTACATGGACGACCACTCGCGGATCGCGGCGGTGGAAGTGACTGCGCACGGCGACAGCGTAGAGTTGGGAAAACCGCAACCTTTGTTTCCCGCTCAGCCCGGCAACTTCGAAGCCAGCACCGACGGTAAACGAATTCTCATGATGCAAGCGCCGGTGCAGAATTCGCCGAGCCTGACGCTGGTGGTGAACTGGCCGCAGGAACCCAAGAAATAGGGCTTAGTAATTGCGAGCATGGGCCGCAGCAGAGACCGGATGCTTTGCGCCGAACGCGAGATAGATAACCGAGCTCATTCTGTTGTCGTCCGGAGCTAATGAAACAACGAACCTTTCAGCTTCAATGCGCCAAATCTTTGCCCGACCGCGGTCGAGTCCCTGCACCGCCCACTTGCCATAACGATCATCTATGGAAGCTTTTACGACGTCGATTGAGATGGAGGGATCGTAGAGTGCCGTTAGTCCGCTGATGGTGCCGTCGGTGATGTCAACCGATACCTGCCAAGGATATATCGCGTGCGAATCGGCAATCGGATCGGGCATCACCTGGGAGCAAGTGGATACCTTACATCCGATGAGCTTGGAGTCGGGCAGAATTATGTTTTCACCGGGGTTGGGCGCAGCGGAGGATGTCATTCCCAATGTCACCAGGGCTGCCGCAACAAATCTGCTGAAGTTAGCCCGGGGGGCTGGGGGTAGTGGGTGCTTTGCGCCGAACGCGAGATAGATAACCGAGATTCTATTGTCGTCTCTTGATAGGCTAATCACAAAACGCTCAGGTTCGACACGCCAAATCTTCACTGGGCCGGTCTTGAAGTCTTGGGCTGCCCACTTGCCATAACGGTCATCGATGCAAGCCTTTATGACGTCTATTGACGTTGACGGATCATAAAGCGCTATCAATCCGATGATGCCGCCCTCGTTGATGTCAACCAATACTTTCCAGGGATATACCACGAGTGAATCGGCGATCGGATCCGGCAACAACTGAGAGCAAGTGGATACCTTGCATCCGATAAGCTTGGGGTCGGGCAGAATTATGTGTTCACCGGGGTTATGTTCTGCCGTAAGGGGAGATGTAAACCCCAATATCAGCAGGACTGCCGCAACAAATCTGCTGCAGTTAACCCACTCGGTGTGACACAGGCTGGACGGCCGACTCGGCATAGACTTCTAGTCGCCGCTGGCGTGGTTCTGCGTAGGCACCAGAACCAGCCGTGGGCGGGCCTCGGCGGGGCGCAGTTGTGAGACGTGGTTGCAAGCCTGCAAGATTCCGATCACTATAACGTAGGCTGCGAGAACGCCGATCCCCACCGAGACCGCGACGGTGAGGCAGAGAATCAGAGGCATTAAGAGCGAAATCACAATCGACCACCCTGTCTAAATTAAAGAAATATAAGGTCTAACCATCAGATGCCACATCCCCGGCTTTGGTCTATGCGGCTTCTTCAATCTACCTGCGTTTGAACTCGCCGCTAGTGACCATCGGGATGCGCGTGGCCAAATTACACAGCCTGCGGGGCCGTAGTAAAATACGGAGTAGAGCTGTGCAGTCCTAATGTCAGACATCTCCGGGGACCTGTCGACGTTACGGAAGGCCTATCCAGCCTGGCTTTTCAGTCCAATAACCAAATGGCTATTACCAAAATCTCGGTGCGCGGGGCGCGCCAGCATAATCTCAAGAACATCGACGTTGAGATTCCGCGGAATACGCTGACGGTGGTGACCGGCCTGAGCGGCTCGGGCAAATCTTCGCTCGCCTTCGACACGATTTATGCCGAGGGGCAGCGCCGCTACGTGGAAACTTTATCGACCTATGCGCGGCAATTTCTCGATCAAATGGAACGCCCGGACGTGGATGCGATTGACGGCCTTAGCCCGTCGATTTCGATCGAGCAGAAAACCACCAGCCGCAGCCCGCGCTCGACCGTGGGCACGATCACCGAGATCTACGACTATCTTCGCCTTCTCTTCGCTTCGATCGGAGTGCCGCATTGCCCCAGGTGCGGCCGCTCCATCAGCCGCCAATCGGCCGAGCAGATCGTGCAGCGGGTGATGGCTCTCACGCCCGAAGACCGTGTGATGGTGCTGGCGCCGATCGTTCGCGGGCGCAAAGGCGAATTCAAAAAAGAGATGGAGACGCTGCTCAAGCACGGCTACACGCGCGCCCGCGTCGATGGCGAACTGGTGAACCTGGACGACGATCTCAATCTCGACAAACGCAAGAACCACACTATTGAAGTGATGATCGACCGCCTGCTGGTGAAGCCGGGGATCGAGCATCGTTTAGAAATGTCAGTCGGTCTGGCGATGAAGCTGGCCGGGGGACTGGTGCAGGTTTCGGTGGTTGGAGGCGACGAGCAACTTTATTCCGAGAAGCTGGCCTGTCCGGATTGTGGCATCAGCGTGCCACAACTGGAGCCGCGGTCGTTTTCTTTTAACAGCATGTATGGAGCTTGTCCCGAATGTCACGGCCTCGGCAGCCGCTACGATTTCGATCCCGCGAAAGTAATCACCGACTGGTCGAAGCCCCTGCTCGATGGCGGACTGGGGCCGGGTTCGGCGTCGCAGGGCCTGATTCATAGCGTGCAAATCGTAGCGGCAGCGCATGGCATCGATTTGAAAACGCCCTTTGAAAAGTTTCCCGAGAGGATTCAGGATTTACTTTTGAACGGCGAATCCGGACGAGGCAAGACTGGTTTCAAAGGAATCTTCGGATATCTCAAGCAGAATCTGGAAGAGTCGACTTCGGAAGGTTATCGCGACTGGCTGATGGATCACATGTCGGCGACGGACTGTCCCACGTGCCAAGGCAAGCGCCTGCGGCCGGAAAGTCTGGCAGTGAAAGTGAACGGCATGTCGATCGCCGACTTTACCGCTCTGCCGATTTCGAAGGCGCTCGAAGTTGCGCAAAGCATCAAGCTCGCGGGCCGCGAGGAGAAGATTGCCGGCCGCGTGATGCATGAAGTGGTCGAACGCCTGCAATTTCTGAACGCGGTGGGATTGAACTACATTTCTTTGGATCGCTCGGCGGCAACTTTATCGGGCGGCGAAGGCCAGCGCATTCGCCTGGCCACACAGATTGGCTCGAAGCTGCGCGGCGTGCTTTACGTACTGGACGAACCTTCGATCGGCCTGCATCATCGCGACAACGGCCGGCTCTTGAATGCGCTGGAAAATCTGCGCGATTTGGGCAACACCGTGCTGGTGGTCGAGCACGATGAAGAGACGATTCGCCGCGCCGATTACGTGATCGACCTCGGTCCCGGCGCTGGACGCCACGGAGGAAGCCTTGTTGCGCACGGAACTCCCGCGGAAATTATGCGCGAGCCGAATTCGCTGACCGGGGCTTACATTTCCGGCAAGACGCAAATCGAAATGCGCTTCGAGCGCCGGCAAAAGAATGGAGCTGCGCTTACGATTCTGGGGGCGAAAGAAAATAATCTCAAGAATCTCGACGTGACTTTTCCGCTGGGCGTGATGACGGTGGTCACGGGAGTTTCAGGCTCGGGCAAATCGACGCTGGTGAACGACATTCTGTATCGCGCGCTCGCCCGCCAGCTTTATCGCTCGCGCGAAAAATCGGGTGAGCACAAGGCGATCGTGGGCGCGGAGAATATCGATAAAGTGATTCGCATCGATCAATCGCCGATCGGGCGAACGCCGCGCTCAAATCCCGCAACTTATACCGGCGTTTTCACCGCGATTCGCGAAATCTACGCCATGCTCCCGGAATCGCGTGAGCGCGGCTACAAGGCCGGACGTTTTTCCTTCAACGTTTCCGGCGGCCGCTGCGAAGCCTGCCAGGGCGAAGGCCAGCGCCGCATCGAGATGAATTTTCTGCCTGATGTGTATGTGCTGTGCGAGGTCTGCGGGGGACGCCGCTACAATCACGAAACCCTGGCGGTGAAGTACAACGGCATTTCCATTGCAGATTTGCTGGAGATGCCGGTTTCAGACGCGCTGCCGATTCTTGAGAACATCCCGCAGGTAAAACAGAAGCTGCAAACGCTGGTCGATGTCGGCCTCGGATATATTCATCTCGGTCAATCTGCGGTGACGCTCTCCGGCGGCGAAGCCCAGCGCATCAAGCTGGCCCGCGAGTTGAGCAAGCGGCAGACCGGCAAAACTCTTTATCTACTCGACGAGCCCACCACCGGCCTGCACTTCGACGACGTGAAGAAGCTGCTCGACGTGCTGCACCGGCTGACCGACCTGGGCAACTCGATCATCATCATCGAACACAATCTGGACGTGATCCGCAACGCCGACTGGATCATCGATCTCGGCCCCGAAGGCGGCGAAGAGGGCGGCCGCATGGTAGCCCAAGGTACGCCGGAGCAGGTGGCAAGAGTGAAGAAGTCGTATACGGGGCAGGCGCTGGCGGGATATTTCGCAGGGAACGGGAAGCGCAGCGCGTAGGGTATGTTAACGCTTGACGTTATTAACGACAAACGTTAAACTAATTATCGGTGATCAGGACCTTCGCGGGCAAAAGCACGAAGGAATTTTGGGACACAGGCAAAAGTCAGGGAATGCCTCCGGCTAATCTGCGGCGTGCCGCGAAGAAAAAGCTAGCCATGCTTCACGCAGCCGAAAGGTTGGAAGATCTGCGGCTCCCTCCAGGCAACAAACTGGAGGCGTTGCAGCACGACCGCGCCGGCCAACACAGCATTCGGATTAACGATCAATTCCGCGTGTGTTTCGTCTGGCGGGATGGCAATGCCTTCGACGTCGAGATAATCGATTACCACTGATCCTTATTATGAGAGGAAAAATCGTGAGCGTTAAGAATGACGGTCCGGCGGGATGGGCGGTGCATCCGGGGGAAATTCTTCGTGAGGAATTTCTAGAACCGATGGGCATTTCCGCTTACCGGCTGGCGGTGGAGTTGCATGTTTCTCCTCCGACCGTCAACGACATCGTTCGGGAGAGGCGGGGAATCACTCCCGAAATGGCGGCTCGTTTGGCAAAGTATTTCGGGACTTCGGAGCAGTTCTGGCTGAACTTGCAGGATGCTTTTGCGGTTTATCAGGTCCGGCGGAAATATTCCAAGGAGCTCAAAGCCATAAGGCCTCTCGCTACTCTGGCCGCGCGCTAACGATGTCTCGCGGAAGCGGAAAGCGCAGCGCCGGGATTTGCATCCTTAAAATGCGTCTAATATTGAGTTAGGTTTCAACTCCGAGGAAGTTTTGTCATCACCCAACAACCCGTTATTCGATCCGCCTCCCTTGGATAGCGAGCCAAAGCCATCGCTGCCTGTGCTCGTCGATTCGTTTACCATACCTCACGCACCCGTGGCGCCCATTTTCAAGGCGGACGAAAACCCCGTCTGGAGCGGCTGGGACGTCCTGCAAATTGCCGGCCTCACTTTGTTCACGCTTTTTGTTCTGCAGTTTGCAATTGTGCTGGGAGCGCGCCGCTTTGCCTATCCCCATGAGAGTTGGGTCGAGGTGGCGCAAAAGCCGGGGCTGGCTCTGCTCGCCGAATTGCTGACTTACGTGGCGGTGGCGCTTTATATGATTCTGTTGCTGGAGGGCAAATACCACACTGCGTTCTGGAAGGCGATTCGCTGGAATTGGCCCAGGTTCGGCGGATTCAATTTCGTAGGTCTGGGAATCCTGATGCTCGGCCTCGATCTTCTGGGACGATTTCTGCCTCTGCCGAAGGAGACGCCCTTCGATCAGTTCTTCGCCAACCCTACCGACGCTTATCTCACCGCGGCCTTCGCGGTCACCCTCGGTCCGCTGATGGAAGAGCTTTTCTTTCGCGGATTTCTTTATCCCGTCATCGCACGGCGGATGGGCGCGGTGTGGGGAATTCTGCTCACCGCACTGCCCTTCGGACTGATTCACATGGTCCAGTACGGCTATGCCTGGGGAGCGGTGCTCATCATCTTTCTGGTGGGGATTGTGCTTACCGCGGTGCGGGCAAGAACCAAGTCGGTAGCCTCCAGCTTTCTGGCGCATGTGGGCTACAACGGCACCCTGATGGTGCTGGCCGCGCTTCAGACCGACGGCTTCCGGCACATGGAAAAAGCGGCTGTGCTATTGTTTTGAACTCACCTCGCGATGTGATCACTAGCCTTGTTCCCCTGCCTCTCTTCTGGCATACTCAGTCCGCCATGAAAGGTAACCCGAAAGTCATTGCTGAATTGAATAAGGCGCTCCGTGAAGAGCTGACCGCGATCAACCAGTATTTCCTGCACGCCGAGATGTGCGAAAACTGGGGGTATCATCGGCTCTCCGATTTCATCAAGAAACAATCGATCGGCGAAATGAAGCATGCCGAATCGCTGATGGAGCGCATCTTGTTTCTCGACGGTACGCCCTCGATGCAGCCGCTGGACGTGAAGATCGGCAGCACGGTCAAGGCCATGATCGAGAACGACCTGGCGCTCGAACTCGGCGCGGTGAAAATGTATAACGACGGCGTGGCTCTTGCGGTGAGAGAAGGCGACAACGGTTCTCGCGAACTACTGGAGAAACTGGTCAAGGACGAAGAAGAGCACGTTGACTTTCTCGAAGCCCAAGTGCACCAAATCAAGGAACTGGGCTACGAAAACTATCTATCCAAGCAGATGGGCGAAATCGAAGAAGAATAGAAACGTGTGGTGCGGGCGCCCTCGCCCGCGAAATGCTAAAAGTACATGAGAAGCCAGGTAATACTCCTCCGGAATCCGCTAGCTTCACGAGCAACAAATTCTGCCCATTGAATTCTGGTTCGTGGTTGGACTTCGCGGGCGAGGGCGCCCGCGCCACACAAGCAATGCCACGCGATCCTATTTCACCGTAACCGTCAACAGCTGCGCGCCGCTCACCACATAATCCAGCGGAGCCGTCGCGGTTTCATCCACACTCGATTCGCCGCTGACCACCATCTCCTGGTTGCCGCGCATGCCGTCCATCACATTCATGATTGAGATCGGCAGCGTGGGCATCACTTTGTCGGCGACGCGGGCTTCGGGGTCGGCCTCGAGCAGTGAGACGTAGACTCGATTGTTGGAGTGCTCTTTATTCAACAGCGCGATGGTTGAGGCGAGATCGAGCTTGCGTCCGAAGGCCGGATTGCTGTGGCCGACGTGGTCGAGCGTATCGCCGTCGCTCACCAGGATGCGGAGCGTTCCCTTGCTCGCCGAGGTGGGAATCTTCACCGGAATCTGCTGCACGATGCGCTCGCCGCGATAGGGAGCGAGCACCGTCTCCAGCATAATCTCTTCGCCAGGGCGGGCCTCGGTCACATCGGTGCGGGCGCTTTCGAGGCGTGCCCAGCGGCGTTCGCGCACCAAGTCGAAATCGAGACTCACTCCGGCGATCGCCGGAGCGTTATAAGGATTGTCGTAGATGCGCCCGAAGCGCTCGCCCAGAGACAAGGCCGCTTGCATCGCCGCCGGCTGCGCGTTCTCCGACGGAGCGAACATGTTGCGCATGGTAACGTCGGGAAATCCCTTGACGCCGATGCTGCCGGCCAGGCGGTAGGTGATCTCTTCGCCGAATTCATTCACACCGTGCAAAGCGTTAAACACCGTCACCATCAGAGCGACCGGCGTCAGCTTCGGATTATTCAGCACTTCGTAGTGAAATTGCTTGACTCCAGTGCCGCTATGAATGCTCAAGGTGACCGGAATCATCTCCGGCTGCCGGTCAAAGACGCCCATGATGCCGGTGTGACGATCCTGGACAAACGTTCCCACGGACTCGGTGGTGTTGACGATTTTGAAAGCGTTGAGGGGCGAGGCCAGCGTGGCCAGAACCTCCGCCTTGTTCATGGGCAGATCGACGGAGCCAAACTGCAGCAGCGGATGTCCGCAAGCCAGCAGCCGCTGCGGATCAACGTAGGTGACGCTGCAGGTCGCTTCGATATTCATGTCGCCACGCACCAGGATGGCGCTGACGGCGGAGCCGCCTTCGAGGGGCTCCGGCTGCTTCTCGTCGCTCACCGATCCAGCGCCCATCACCGGGACAATTCCCTCTGCGCCCAGCTGCCCGGCAAAAAGCCGAATCGCCTGTTCGGAGAAGCCGTTGAAGACCAGAGGCGTCTCGATGGGCTTGAGATAATTCGCAAAATCCTGAACCGAGCCCGGCAGCGAGGAAGCTTCACCGGGGGCGGCCGTTTTCCCCGCGGCCAGATTCAGCGCGGACTTGGTTGCGGAAGTCTCTTCCGCCGGCGAACGATCGAGCGCGCTGATCTCCAGCATGTCAGCTATGGGCGTTACTCCGGCGATCGGCTCTTTGGAGAATTCACCGATGCGGAAGGCGAGGGCTCCGGCGAGTTTGCCATCCAGATAAACCGGACTGCCGCTCATGCCCGCCACTACGCCGGTATACTCGACCTTTTGGCCATGAAGCCGCACCAGAATAATGTCGCCCTTGGGGCCGTTTACGTTGTGCAGCACGCCCAGCACCTCTACTTCCATGGCCTCGGGCTTCACGCCCTCAAACACGGTATAGGCCACGCCGCGCATTCCCGCATGAATCTGGCTAACTGGGATGATCGACGGGACAGCCGGCGTGGTTGAGGAAGCTGGGGTTTTCGCAGACGCAAGGGAAAGAAGTGACAGGCAAGAAACGAGGAGCGCGAAAGCTGATTTTCTCATGTACAACGCCCTGCGGGACCACGCGCGTCCCGTATACAGATTGGACACCGCTAAATTGTAAGTCGTTGCCAGGAGGGGAGTGCCGGGAGCCGGGCAAAACATCCCAATCGCGAATCCCTGCGTCTATACTAGCACAGGGAGTTTTGCTGCCCTAGAGTCTTTACTCCTCGGAGTGCCAATGTTTGCGCAGCGTTTATTCGAAAATTTGATCAAAAGCCGGCGTTTCCCCCGACCGTATTTCAAGCTCGAGAAAGTCCTGCTGGCAGCGGCGGTTTCGCTTTTTTTGTTTCTCGTCTTGTTTCTCCAGGTTCCCCTGACGGCAGGCCAGGACCAATCCCAGCCTCCGCAGCAGAATACCCCGCCTGCCGACAGCGGCAGCGACAATAACGCCAAGCCGAAGCAGGAAGCTCCGCCCGAGGCCGGCGGACCCGGCGGCAGCCTGGGCCCCTACGCCATCCCCAGGAGAAATCCCGAAGAAGCTCCCCCACCTCCGCCTCCGCCGGTTAATCCGAAAAAAGTCGAAGGCATGCCCGACTATTCCATCAAGGTGAACGTGCCTTTGGTGAATGTGGATGTGCTGGTCACGACCAAGGCGGGCCAGTTCGTTCCCGGGCTGAAGAAAGAAAATTTCCGGCTCTTTGAAGACGGAACGGCGCAGGAAATCACGAACTTCAACGTCTCGCAAGCTCCCATCACCGCGGTGCTTCTGATCGAGTACGCATCCACGAATTATGTGTTCATGATCCAGGCGCTGCAGGCTTCCTACGCCTTCGCCAACAGTCTCAAGAAAGACGACTGGGTCGCGGTCGCTTACTACGACATGCAGCCGCACATCCTCGTCGACTTCACGCAGGATAAAAAGGCCGTCTATGGGGCCTTGAACGAGTTGCGCATTCCGGGCTTTGCCGAGACCAATATGTTCGACGCGTTGTATGACACGCTCGACCGGCTTGACCGGGTCGAGGGAAAGAAGTATGTCATTCTCGTAACCACGGGGATCGATACTTTCAGCAAGCTAACGCTCGATAAGATTCTGAAAAAGGTGAAAGACACGAAGGACGTAACGATTTTCCCCATCAGCGTGGGATTCATCGTGCGCGAGTATTGCGAGACCCACCCCGGGGGCTGCCGCAACGCCCACGGCATGGGCATCCCCGTCAGCAACATGGATTACCTGCAGGGCGATAACGAAATGCGCACCTTCGCCTCCATGACGGGAGGCCGCGCCTATTTCCCGCGCTTTCAGGGCGAGTTGCCGGAGCTGTTCGGCGACATTTCAGACGATATCCGTCATCAGTATTCGCTGTCGTACCACCCCACCAACAACAAACTGGACGGCACCTACCGCAAGCTGAAAGTGCAAGTCGTAGCCCCCGATGGCGGCTCGCTGAAGGTGAAAGACCAGAAGGGCAAAGAGCAGAAAATTGATGTCGTCTCCCGCGACGGCTATACCGCCAAGCATACGGTGGACTGATTACGGGGTGAGTTTGCGAGAGGCACAACGGGGGACCCACGCTCATCAAGTACTACTTAGCCAAATAAGTACAACTTCTTGAATCAAGTCTAACTCTGGCTTATAATGTCTTACCATGCCAAATGAGTATGCAACGGTGAAAGCCAAGGGGCAGGTTGTGATCCCCGTCGGCATCCGCCGCAAGTTCCAGATCGATGAGGGTACGCGCGTAGCATTTCTAGAAGAGGATGGCCGTCTTTTCATCCAGCCGGTCACAGACGAGTTTATCGAGAGCATGTGCGGCGTGCTTGCAGGGCGGGGGCTTCCGGAGCGGGTCGAGCGCACCAAGGATCGCGATCTGCGATGAAGGTGCACGTGCTCGATGCCAACGCTCTGTATCGTTTTCTTGTGCGCGGAGCCGGAGCCGAGATCGTAATTCGGCTTTTCAAGGAAGCGCGAGATGCGGAGCAGCCCCTGCGCATGTCGGTGGTCAACTGGGGCGAAGTTTACTACACCATCGCCAAGGGCGAGGGCTTCGCAGAAGCCGCCAGAGTTATGGGCCGAGTAAGGCTGTTGCCGCTTGTAGTTCTCGACGCGGACAAAGCTGTCACAGAGCGAGCCGCGCAGCTCAAAGCAGGCTATGGCTTGCCTTACGCTGATTGTTTCGCGGCTGCCTCTGCCGCGAAAGATTACATTGTAGTTACGTCGGATGTGAAGGATTTGAAGAAGATTCCAGGACTGAACATACTGCCGCTCCCGGCACACCGAACAAAGAATTGAAGAGAACTGAAAACTGCTTCACACTCCGTGAAACAAAGCGGCCAGCAACAACACAACTCCCGCTCCCACAAAAACCAGTAATGCCATTCTTGGACCCGGTTCTTTATTTACCTCAGGAACCAGATCCGAAGCGGCGACGTAGATCGTGACGCCGGCCGCGAGCGGCAATCCCGCGCCTACATGCTGACGGAAGACCGCCATCGTTAAAACTCCGGCGAGCGTAGCCCCGCCAATAATTACCGAAGCGCCCCAGGCCGCGGCGCGGCTGCGCCCGCTGGCCAGCATCACCGAACTCACCGTGAAGCCTTCAGGGATCTTATGAAGAAAGATCGCTACGAAAATGATCCAGCCGAGCGCGTTCGACACCAAGAATCCCGACGCGATCGCAATCCCGTCGAAAAACGTGTGGATGATCAATCCGAGGAGCACGGAGTATCCTTTGTGCGAGTGCATAAACTCGTCTTTGTGCGTCTCCTCGCCAAAGTGGAAGTGCGGGGTAAGGGTATGCTCGAAGAAATGGATAATGAGGTAACCCAGCAGAATTAAATATGCAGCCGACCTGCCGCGCAGTTCCAAACTCTCGGGAACCATCTCGACCAAAGCCGTGGCCAACATGAATCCCGCGCCCAGGGCGACAAAGTAGCGGAGATAACGCCGCTCCCAGTTCCGCTGAACGATAATCGCCCCGCCGAAGACGTTGGCGGCGGCGGCCGTGAGGCCGAGCAGTATGCTGATGACGATGGCGTGCATTGAGCCTAGAGTCCTGAGTCGCGAGTTCCGAGTCCCGAGTAACGGTATCGATAACGGGGAATGCAGTCAAATCGACGATGGAAGCTGCTGGCCCAGTGAGTTGATGAGGCCGCTTAGGATGCGGCTTACTTCGTCCGTTCGCTTCAGAAGTTCTGAGGCTTGGGATTCAGAAAGGTAATTTCTCTGCCGCGCAATCATTACCTGAGTTTCAAGTTCGGCAACCGATCCTCGCGAGCGGCGGAGGAAATGGCGAAACTCGCGATCCGTATAGTGGGCTTGTCCCTCTGCGATATTGCTTGGGATGGAAACTGCAGCCCGGCGCATTTGATCGGTTAAGCTGTAGGTCTCGCGCTTGGGGAATGATTCAGTCACATCGTAGAGTGCCGATACCAAGTCCATCGATTTCTGCCAGGCGATCAAGTCTTTGTAGTGTCGGGCCACCTCTTCAGCTTACAAGTATGGTTAAAGAAGTGAACCGCTTGCAATCTCCAATTCGATACCGGTTCCCAAATCCGAACATCCAAAAGGCTCTACCTCGCGACGCGTGTCAACACAACATCAGGATACTCGGGACTCGAGACTCGGGACTAACCGCTGTGTCGAACATGCATCACGTCGCCATCTTGCACGATGTAAGTCTTACCCGTGCCGACAAAACACAAGGATGCTCGGGACTCGATACTCGGGACTATCCGCTATGCCGAATATGCATCACATCGCCGTCCTGCACGATGTAGTCTTTGCCTTCCAGCCTTAGAGTTCCCTTGGCGCGGGCGTTGGCTTCCGATCCAGCTTCCAGCAACTGATCCCAGCGAATGGTTTCTGCGCGGATGAAATGTTTTTCCAGGTCTGAGTGGATCGCTCCCGCTGCTTCCTGTGCACGCGAATTGGCCGGAACCTGCCAGGCGCGGCACTCGTCTTCGCCGGCGGTGAAGAACGAGATCAGGCCGAGCAATTTGTAAGTGGTTCGGATCAGCCGTACGAGGCCGCTTTCGGTGAGTCCATAGCTGGAGAGGAATTCAGCGGCGTCGGCATCGCTCATCTCGGCGAGTTCAGCCTCAACCTTGCCGCAGATTGCGGTGGCTGCGGCGTTCGGACGCGCCGCAATTTCCGTGAGCTTGTATTTGCTCACCGCTTCCTCGAGTTCTTTGCCCAGTTCGGTTGACTCTCCGATGTTGAGCACATAGAAGATTGGCTTTTCGCTCAGGAACATGAAGCCCTTGATGCGCTTCTTGTCCTCGGCGGTCATTTCCATTTCGCGCAGCGGCTTATCGGATTCCACTTGCGCCTTGGCACGCTTCAGCAGCTCGAATTCTTTTTCGAGCTCCGGAGTCTTCATCTTCTTGAGATCTTTTTCCAGCCGTTCCAGTCGCTTTTCGATCTGGCCGAGATCGCTGACCAGCAGATCGAATTCCACGTTCTTGATATCTTTTAGCGGATCGATCTCTCCAGCGTGTGGTACTGAAGGATCATCGAACACGCGCACGACGTGCGCTAGCGCGTCCACGTTGCGCAGATGAGCGGCGTAGGCGCTGTCTTTCAATGCCTCCTGGCCGATGGCGCCCACGTCGACGTACTCGACTGAGGTGTGCGTGAGTTTTTTCGGGTTGTAAAGCGCGGCCAGACGATCGAGGCGGTCGTCGGGAACTTTAGCTACGCCGATATGCGCCTCGCGCGGGTTGGCGCGCGCCTGATCCGACAGATGCGCCTTGGTGAGAATGCGAAACAACGAGGTCTTGCCCACCTGCGGCAGGCCGATAATTCCAGTTTTCATAAGAAAGCTTCTAGCTTCTCGCTCGGCCGCGCTGTACTCAGTAGGAATCGGCGGCGAGCGTCAAACATCTCAGCATAAATGATGGAATGAAGATCACCCAAATCCGAGAGCGAGAAACGACTCAGGTGGAGACAGCCGCCTCGGCTCCGCTCAGGCCAGGCTCCCGGCTCTCCAAGCCTGGGCGAAGCCCGGCGCGACGTTCCGGGAGACTCACGTCAGAAACTAAAAGCTCCGTGCAGTGAGATAGACCACAACCAGCCCCAGGAGCAGCACTGCACCCTCGACGCGCGTGGACCAAACATGGAGAGCATCGAACTGAATGCGTTCAGGATTATCGATGGGCGCGGATCCTACGTCTCCGAGCGACGCACGCAAGACGTCCATGCGGGGAATGATGCCGAATTGAGAGATCAAAGTGAGCGCAAGCATCAGGCAAAGCAGCACGTGGCGCGCGGCAAACACATGCATGGTTCCGTCGGTGATGCGGCTATAAAGCAGGGAACTGATCAGGAAGACGATCCCGGAAATAATGGCGATCCAGTGCAACTTGCCCAAGGCGCGGCCCACAACATTACCCGCAAGATGAGTATTAGGTAAAACCGAGAAGGCTGTCGGCGCCAGCACGAAAGCAAAGAAGATGAGCCCGCCGATCCAGACGACCAGCGACAGCAGCATGAGAAAACGCAGGAAGGACATGAGGAGAGAATTATATCTTGAAGATCAGCACCCAGTACCTAGTACCAAGTACTGAGAACTGAGAACTGAGAACTGAGAACTGCTCCTCTACACCGGCACAGCGACATTCTCCACGATCTCGCGCAACACCTGATCGGCTTGCTCGGATTTCTTCAGGGTCGAGGCGTAACCCCCGTTGACCGCCACGCGGTGGGCGAAGACGGGCACGGCCAGTGGCTTGAAATCTTCCGGAGTGCAGAAGCTGCGGCCATCGAGGAACGCCATGGCTTGCGCCGCGCGGTAGAGCGCTTGCGCGCCGCGGGGCGAAACTCCCAGCGACAGGTGTTCCGATTCGCGGGTGCGGCGAACTATTTCGAGAGCGTAGGTCACCAGCGATTCGTCTACGCGAATGTGCTTTACTGCTTCCTGCATTTCGAGCACGTCAGCGCCGGTTAGTACGGGATGAAGATGCTGCAGATGTCCCGCGCCGGCTTCGGAGCGCAGGATCTCGCGCTCGGCCGCGGCATCGGGATATCCCATGCGCACCCGCATCAGAAAGCGGTCGAGTTGCGACTCGGGTAGAGGATAAGTTCCGTGGTGCTCGACCGGATTCTGCGTGGCGATCACGAGAAACGGTTGCGGCAGTTCGTACGAGTGTGCGTCGACCGTGACTTGGCCTTCGTTCATGGCTTCGAGCAGCGCCGACTGCGTCTTCGGCGTCGTGCGATTGATCTCGTCAGCCAGCAGAACATTGGTGAACACCGGACCGCGCTTGAACTCGAACTCCTGTTCGAGGGCAGAGTACACGGAGATTCCCAAAACATCGGAGGGCAGCATGTCGCTGGTGAATTGCACCCGCTGAAAGGTGCAATCGATGGCGCGGGCGAGCGCATGTCCCAGCGTAGTTTTGCCGACTCCGGGAACGCCTTCGATCAGCAAGTGTCCGCGAGCGAAGATGCTGACCAGCGCGAGGCGGACGACATCGTCTTTGCCGCGAATCACGCGGCGAAGCGCTTTTTCCAGTTCGGCGGCTTTGTGGGATACGGCGATTGCGCTCTCAGGAGACATTGGATGGATTTTACTATTTGGCATGCAGGCGGCGGAGTTACGGGGGTCATGGGACTTCAGCTTTTTAGCTGCTAGCTACTAGCTTCTGGCTAAACCTGGATCCCATGCGTCCGCGTCCCCGACTTCAACGAAATGGGAACGCCTTTAACGGTGCATCTTGCATTGGTTTAGGCTAGGAGCTAGAAGCTTCCTACTGCGTAAACTCCGCCGGCCGCCCGGTCAGCCGCTCGATTCGCTTCGCGATCGGAGGGTGGGTCGAGAACAGGTTGCCGAAGTTCATTCCCAGGAATGGCTGAATAATAAAGAGGTGCGCGGTTGACGGCGTGGCTTGCATGGGCATGCGGCGCGAGTAGGCGTCAAGTTTTTGCAGAGCGCTCGCCAGCGCATACGGATTGCCGGTGTAGTGAGCCCCCGTGGCATCGGCCTGATATTCGCGTGAGCGCGATACCGCCAGCTGAATCAGGCTCGCGGCGATCGGAGCCACGATCAGCATAAAGAGCGCCGAGAGGCCTCCTCCGCCGCGGCGGTCGCGGTTGCCGCCCATGCCGCCTCCACCGAAGATCATGGCGAAGCGTCCCATGCTGGCCAGCATGGTGATTGCGCCGGCGATGGTTGCCGCTACCGAGCTGATCAGGATGTCGCGATTGCCTACGTGTCCCAGCTCGTGAGCCAGCACGCCTTCGAGTTCTTCATCGTTCAGCAGTCCCAGAATTCCGTGGGTTACGGCTACCGAAGCGTGCTTGGGATTGCGTCCGGTGGCGAAGGCGTTCGGCGACTCGGTCGGGATCACGTAAATCTTGGGCATCGGCAGGCCGATCTTCTGCGTGAGCCGCTCGACGATTTCGTAGGCTCGCGGCAGCTGCTCGCGTGTGACCGGCTGCGCGCGGTACATGGCCAGCGCGATCTTGTCGGAGAAGAAGTAGGAGACGAAGTTCATCACGGCGGCA
>Ga0074045_10000727_pt1 | contig 32257 bp, 25 predicted proteins | sample BogForMeECP23OM2_FD_94442 | JGI IMG/M metagenome (GOLD analysis project Ga0074045, IMG submission 94442) | Bog forest soil microbial communities from Calvert Island, British Columbia, Canada - Bog Forest MetaG ECP23OM2 | ecosystem: Environmental > Terrestrial > Soil > Wetlands ...
GCCCTCGCGCCACCGCTTCGCGATACGCCGGCAGGACCAGCGCGATCAATTCCAACTGCTTCGCCTTTAACGCCTCTTTGTCCTTTTCCGTGAAATCCTTGCCGCGGTTTGCCAAACGGCTCACCACGGGGTCCTTCTTGAACCACTCCTCTTCCATCCAGGCGAGTTGCGACAACACCTGCAAATCCCGCCAGTCCCTCGCCGTGAAGGTAATCAGCGCCTGCGCGCCTCCCGCGGGTCGCGACCATTCGTACAACTCCACAAATCGCGGCCAGCGCGACATCAGCCGCTCGTGATTCACCTGAAAGGCGCGCCCCAGCAGTTCGCTCTTGTCCTCCCGGGTGAGGTTCTCGGTTTTCTTAAACGCCAGTGCGAACCACGGTTCATTGAACGTTCCGCTGGCGTACTCCTCGAGTTGCATGCACAACGAAGGGACCATGTTGAACGTGGCATGGAGCGAAGGAAATTCCTCGTACAGCTTGACCATGCCGTAGTAATCCTTCGTGGCGTGCAACCGCGTCCAGGGCAGCACATACATCCCGGTCTCCGGATCGCGGTACTGCGGCTGGTGCATGTGCCACAGCACCGCCAGGTTCACTCGATTCATCCGTGGTCTCTTTCCCTCACCCTCGGTCCCTGCTCCAAGCGCAATCATCCACTCCTGCGCTCACCGGTGTTGTTCCTCTCTAACGAACCTCTTCTGAGCCGCGCCACCATGTTACACTCAGGCTTCCCGCCATGCGCATCCTGGACCGCTACATTGTTCTCGAAGTCATACGTCATGCGCTCCTGGGAATCGTCATCTTCACCTTCGTTCTTTTCGTTCCCAAGCTGGTCCGCCTGATGGAGCTGTTTGTCCGCCATTCCGGCTCGGGTACACAAATCGCCGAGCTCTTCCTTTGCATCATCCCCAATATCCTCGTCTTCACCATCCCCATGGCCGTGCTTATCGGCGTGCTTCTGGGCCTGGGCCGCATGTCCATGGACAGCGAAATCATCGCGCTGACGGCCCTGGGCATCAGCCGCCGGCGCATCCTCTGGCCCGTCGGCGTGCTCGCGATAATCGGCGCCGCACTCACCCTGCTCATGACCCTATGGCTCGCACCCCTGGCGATTCGCACCTTCCGCCGCATTGAAAGCGATTTGATCACCTCCCAAATCTCCTTTCAGGTGCAGCCTCGCGTGTTCGACGAGCGCTTCCCGCAGATGGTTCTTTACATCAACGATGTCTCCGCCAGCGGGACTCGCTGGAACGGCGTGTTTCTTGCCGAAAACGGAGGCGAAAGTGGCTCGCGCATTACCCTCGCGGAAAGTGCGATTGTAATTGCCGAGCCCAAACTGGGCAAGCTGGAGTTGCACCTCAACGACGGGTCCACCCATGAGTTTTCGCGCAATGAGCCCGACCACTACGGCGTTACGTCTTTCGGCCGCAGCGACTGGCCCGTCGAGGTAAGCGGACTCGCCCCGCCCAAAGAGCGCGAGCCCAGCAACCCGGAGCGTTCGTTGGGTGACCTTTGGCGGGATCGCGGGAAGGGCTGGCGAGACGCCCGTGTGGAATTGCACCAGCGCTTTGCGTTTCCTGTGGCCTGCTTTGTTTTTGCCTTAATCGCGGTACCCCTAGGCTCGCAGCCGCGTCGCGGCGGGCGCGCCGCGGGTTCCCTGCTCGCGGTGGTGGTGATCGCGTCGTATTATCTGCTGTTCATTGTGGGCGCGGGCCTCGCGCGCCAGGGCGTTGTGCCGCCGTCCGTCGGCATGTGGATCGCCAACGTCGTTCTCGCTCTTACCGGTGTGGCGCTTCTTCCGCGCATGGAGAGCTACCGTAGCGAAACCCCGCGTCTCATGGCCGGGACGCGCCTTGTGGCTTTCTGGCGCCTGTTGCGGAGGCGGAAAACCAAGGTCAAGGCCGCGGTAGTCCGCGCGGAAAATGGCTCCGCCCGCGCCGAAGCCGCGCTTCCCTCCTCTTCCAGCATCCCCAGCATCGTGGATCTCTACGTGCTCCGCCGCTTCTTCTACTATTTCGCCGTCATCATGGGTGTGTTCATCCTGCTCTTTGAGACCTTTACGTTTTTCGAGCTGCTTGACGACATAGCGCGCCACCACGTTCCGTTTCTCGTGGTCGTCAATTACTTCCGCTACCTGATCCCCTATCTCCTCTACCAGCTTTCGCCCCTGGGCGCGCTGGTGGCCGTGCTGGTCACTCTGGGTGTGCTCAGCAAGAACAATGAAATCGTGGCCTTCAAGGCCAGCGGCATCAGCCTCTACCGCATCGCTTTGCCGCTCCTTATGGCGGGTGTTCTCCTGGCCGGCTTCCTGCTCATCATGGACGACACCTATCTCCCCTACGCCAACCAGCGGCAGGATGCGCTGCGCAACCAGATCAAAGGCCGCCCCGCGCAGACCTACACGCGCCCGCAACGCTGGATCTTTGGGGAGAACGACAAGGTCTACAATTACGATTTGTTCGATCCCGCGCAGAAAATGTTTGGCGGCCTCAGCGTCGTTGAGCTGGACCCCGCCACCTTCCAGATGCGCCGCCGGGTCTACGCGACGCGCGCCCGTTGGCTGGACACGGAGAAAACCTGGGTGCTGGAATCCGGTTGGATCCGCGATTTCGCCGACGGAACCGTGGTGCGCTACGATCCCTTCAAGGTCACCACACTCGCGGAACTCGTTGAGCCGCCTTCCTACTTCAATCGCGAGGTCATCCAGGCATCGCAGATGAGCTGGCGGGACCTCCACCGGTACATCGATGGGCTGCACGGCGCCGGATTCGATGTGTCTTCTCTTACCGTGCAGTGGCACAAAAAGCTGGCTTACCCGCTCATTGCTCCTATCAGCATGATGCTGGCAATCCCCTTCGCGCTGCTGGTAGGGAGCCGCGGCGCCATCGGCGGCGTCGCCCTGGGGGTCGGCATCGGCATCGTGTACTGGGCCGTCTCCGCGCTGCTGGAAGCCATGGGCGGCATCGGCCAACTCCCCCCGCTTATGTCCGCATGGTCGCCTGACGTGATCTTCTTCTTCTTCGGGCTTTATTTTTTCTTCAAGATGCCCACATAGTGAGGCCCCCGCGGTAGCCCGGACTCTCCTGGTAGATGTCGTGCCGAAAAAGCGCATTCCTCTGCCGCCTCACCGCCTCTTTGCCCCGTCAGATGATAACTGTTAGACGACTGGTACCATTGGCCGATTGCTCGAACCGATCAAGGCTTGGGAAGATAGAGCGAGTGGAGTGGGGAGCCACGGCTTTGCATTGGTCCAACCCACCCCGCCACGCCCCACGGATACGTCAATAGTGGCTTCAACGGCGATGGTACGACGAGTGTAGGCGACAACAAAGAGCTGATCGCTTTCGATTCCATCACTGTCTAATCTCCGAAGGGCGCTCCGGTTCGCCTCGGCCCGCCGATAGGTCCGCTCCGACCAAAGGTAAGCCGCAATATCCCCTGGTGCAGGTTCGGAGGCAGCGATGAAGAAAGTCCTGGCAGCAATGATCCTCCAAGTGATGGTTTTGTCGCCGGCGCAACTCGCCACGGGCCAACCGGTTCATGAGAGCCTCAACGAGCATCTATTCGGAACCGCGTACCGAGGCGACAACAAATAGCCGCGGAGGGTTCTTCTTCGCGCAGGGAGACGCCGATGAAAAAACATCTGTTGAGAGCCGTTCTTCTCGGGGTGGCTGTGATGGCCCTGAACTCCCCAGCCGCGTCAGCACAAAACTGCAACAGTGCTCCGAATACGGGATTCAGCGCGGCAGGGGCGCGGACCTACGCGCAATGGTGTTCCGCTTGCGGAGGCACGCCCACCGGCAACTTTAAATGCGATCCTGGTTCCCATTGGGGTAGGCGAAACTCAAGTAGCTCCTCCTCAGACGATGGCGGGGCAGCTGCGGCTGCTGCGGAGGCAGAACGTCAGCGCCAAGAAGAAGCGCTTCGGCAACAAGAAGAGGAGCGCCGCCGGCAAGAAGCCGAAGCGAGGAAGCGCCAGCAGGAGGAGTTTGAGCGCAATAAGCAACAAGCTTTGCGCGACATGAAGGGCATCTCCGGCGAGCTTGGCCTCAAGGGCCTCGATTCGGGTGGCTTCGGGCTTAAGGGCATTGCCGAAACTGGCGGCGGCCTCGGACTAAAGGACGCACCCTCGGACTCGCCTGCCACAGCACTTGCAAAGCCGCCCGAGTGCAAGTGGGGCGACCAGGATTCCTCGGTCGTTGATTTGCGCTGCCTGGGGCTTGATCCGGATAAGCCCATCGTCGTAGACCCACACGTGGTGCGCGGGCAGCAGCGCGTCTTTCCCGCGCAGATCGATCCGGCAACCTTCCAGAACGCCAACTACAACAAGGGATTCGAGGCTCTGATGCGGCCGGGGTTCCGCACGCAAGACGCGATGGACGCGATAGCCTTTTTCAAGGCGGCGAAGCTGCAGCGGCCCAATGATCCCTTGGTGCGCAATGCTTCGTACCTGGCCGACGGCATTCTAGAAGCGCGGCAGCAGAAAGAGAAAGACGATCAGGCCCGTGCCGCCGAACTCACCAAACAAGCCTACGCCGGGATGATTTCAGGAGAGACAGGCAGCGCTCGTTCATTTATAGCCCAGGCCCGCGATCTCGATCCTAACAACGCCAACCTCCGTTTCCTGGATACGGTTATGACTATCGTTGGACCCGAATCCACGATGGCAGCCACGCCGGAACGCCGCGCCGCCTACAAGATTGTGGCCAACAGCTTTGTCTCGATCAGCAGACAGAACGATTCTGCGGCGGTGGCTATGCTCCAGGCCGCGCAGCACCTCCAGCCAAGCGACAAGTTCATCAATTCGCTCCTGCTGACCATGCGCAATTACGAAGCCGGCCGCGGCGAACAGCACTGAGGCTTTGATCCTGTGTCCGCAACGCGCAACGTGTCGATTGCGGTGCAAAGCTCGAAACACGAAGACTCCGATAGTTCAAAGCGGACGGTACCGAGAAAAGAGGAACTATGAAAGCTAGAACGATTCTTGCCGTTCCCATACTTATTCTGCTGTTACTCGCAATTGGCATTCCAGCAGGGGCACAGACAACGGAGGCCGATTTTCAGCAAGCCGTGGCGGCCTATCAGCAGTCGTCAACACTACCCGCGGCAGAGAAGGTCATCAGGATGGCTGCGGTCATGCCTCAGTTGCCGCCGATTCCGGAGGAGGCCCGGAAACATTTCGTGCGCGGCACGGCGCTCTTCAAAGACGCCAAATCCCCGGAAGACTATAAGCAGGTCGTCGATGAATTCACGCAGGCAATGCAGCTTGCTCCTTGGTGGTCGGATGCGCGCTACAACTTTGCTTTGGCATTGGAAGCGGCGGGCGACTACGCTTCAGCCATTCTCAACGTGAAGCTATACCTTCTGTTCAAGCTCCCCGACACCGACGCGAGGATCGCTCAGGACAAAATTTACGCGCTTGAGGCCAAGCAGGAGAAAGCTGCCAAGGGACCCAGTCCAGCGACTTTGGCCCAGCAGCAACAGGATAAGTACAAAGACTGGCTCGGGAGACTGGACGGGGCCAGGTTTTCCTATTCACGAGCGGATAGAGGGGGGGCCGACGCTGCAACCGGGTCTCCGATTATTGCGCAGATAAATGTCATCGTTATAAGAGGGAACCACGCGATTCACAGTTGGAGCGTGAGGTTCGCGAACGGCAACGTCCGTGAAATGGGATTGGTTAGCCAGCCGCTTGAAATCAACGGAAGCGCTTTCATCGAACCATCTGCACCAGGTTACAAACCCGGCGAATACGCCATAAATAATGATGGCGCCTTCATTTCGTATATCTCCCCATCGGGCGAGAGATGGATTTTCGCTCGCCAGTAACGACGAGCCCAGGCGACCTTCAGATTCTCACGGCACGCCAAAGGAAAGCACCATGAAGACAAAAACGATTCTTGCCGTACCCATACCTATTCTGCTGTTGATTGCCGCGGTCGTTTCCGCACAGGCGCAGACCCTTACTCCCCAGCAGCAGCTCGACCAGGCCAGGATCGCGGAAGAACAGCAGGAAGCGCAATCGGACAACGTGAATCCGGAAGCGTCTTGTCCGAAGGTAGTGGTCACGATTCCGCGGGCTGGTTTCACCCGATCACCAGAGTCCACGAGTTCCTTGGCGGAGGAAAAGCTCAAACACTGTGTTGCCGACCTGCAAAAAACTCCCGGCGACACCGCGTTGCGCGAGAAGATCATTGCTTTGTCGCTGATGTTGATCCGCCCGCTCGAAGTGCCAGCCGACGCCAAAAGGCATATCTCACGCGGTGTGGCCGCCGTGGAAGATGCCAAGACGCCCGAGGACTTCAAGGACGCCTGCAAAGAGTTCCAGCAGGCAACCACACTGGCTCCCTGGCTGGGGAACGCTTACCGCAATCTCGCCATCGCTCAGGATAAGGCCGGAATGTACGACGAGTCCTTGGCCAGCTTGCGTCTATACCTGCTGACCAAGCCGTCAGCCGTCGATGCGGACTGGGCCGAAGACTTGAAGTCCAAGGTCGAGTACCGGCGCGACAAGGCGGCCAGCCAATCGTCCCCGCAGGCCATCGCCGCACGGCAACAGAACGACAATGAAGAATGGCTCAAGAAGATAGATGGCGCCAGATACGTTTGCAATTACGCTGACAATCGCGACGTTGGTTTTTGGAGCATTGATGTTCACGGCAGTGCCGTGACCAAGGTCATGAATATTACCTGGAGCCGTTTCAATCCAGTTGGCTCGCGCGTGTGGGGTAGCGGCACGCTGCAAGGGCGCCAGATTTCCATCGCGCAGCAATCCTGGTGTAACGGTGGCGCAAACTGTCCTGAACTATGCACCATCAGCGACGACGCCAATGCCCTCAGTTGTGAGTATCAGGATACCTGGCCGGCGGGAGCGCACGAAAAGAAAACCGAAGTGTATCGAAGACAAAGATGAACGCCTACGTGGCACGAATCGCCTGGCCTGATGTCCTTTTTTGTCGGCCTCTGCTTCTTCTTTAAGATGCCCACATGTTGACGCGCCCGCGGTAGCCCGGACTTTCCTGGAGGAGTGGGCGTAGGAAAAGTTGATTTCTCTGCTGTCTCACGCCAGCGGAACGCCAAAAGCGATTATTGCTTGCTGGGATAGGGGTCGGCTGGCTGTCGCCGGCTGCACGTAAGATGCCCCTGCTTGCGTTGGAAGTCCACGTGCCAAATTTCCCATTGCACCGCCGTACTGGTGAAATCCAATGAACATGCGTAGGTGCGGGAGCTTGTAAGGTTGAAGTGCCGATGCTTGACGACAACGAGTGGAGTCGTGAAATTTATTAACTGCGGGCCAAGACCCCGATCAAATCTCGCTCTACGAAACCGGGATTGGCGATTAAGCAAGGTTCAGTTAGAGTGTCCTCCTGGCCTGTTCAAGGCGTGCGGCAAGTCCAGCAAGCCGCAGGATGCCTCAATCAAATCGCATAAAAATGTATTGCTTTAATGCATCAATACGAGCTAAAGTGTCGCCCGGCTTTGGGCTCCATTTCAAGTTGATCCGGGCATGACTACTTTGCGAACTTCTCGTTCGCTTATAAAGAAAGGTGATCTATCGTGAAACGCTCTGACCCTTCGCGGATCCTGTTCCGGTACGGGAGGCCATGGAAAACTTTGATGCGCGCCGGCTACCTTCCAACGGCTGTCTCACTGCCGCTGGCCCAACTCTTCCTGCTCCTCTTGTGGCTTGTGATGGGCGTGTTCCCGGCGTGGGCCCAAACGGGAGCGAGCCTTTCCGGCGTGGTGACGGACCAAACCGGCGTAGCCCTTCGCGATGTCGCGGTGACACTCAAGAACCTCGACACTGGTGCAACGCGCACCATCGCAACCGACGGCGCGGGGCGCTTTCAGGCGTCCGCCCTGCCTCCGGGGCGCTTCGAGATTCGCGCGGCAAAACAAGGCTTCGCCGATGAAACGCGCGCCGGAATCAACTTGGCGGTTGGCCAGAACGCCACGGTCGACATCAAGATGCAGCGGGGCGCCCCCGACCCCTGTACGAGCGGCCACGAGTTCGCCACCACCGATTGCGCGCTGACCTGGCACGGCATCACGCTGTACGGTGCTTATGACGTCGGCGTGGGTTGGGTCAGCCACGGCTTACCGGAAAACGGCTATAACTATGAAGGCGCCTCTCTGGTGAACCGCAACGGCTATGAACATCGATTCCTCATCGCACCCAACAACCTGCAGCAGACGGGTCTCGGCATCAGGGCCAAGGAAGAGTTTCTGCCCGGTTGGTCCGTTGTGTTCAACGCTTCCACTGGCATCAATCCGCAATCCGGCCTGCTGGCCAACGCGTCCGCCACCCAGACCATCAACAACGGCCTTCCCAGGGCCAGCTATTCGTACGCCATCGACGGCGCGCGCGCAGGCCAACCCTTCAATGACGAAATTTATGGCGGTATATCGTCCGCGCAGTTCGGCACGCTGACCTTCGGCCGTCAGCGCTCCCTCGGCACCGATGCGATGCTCCTTTACGATCCGGCCGGCGGCAGCTATGCCTTTTCCTACATCGGCTATAACGGCACCATGGCCGGCGGCGGCGACACCGAGGACAGTCGTTGGGACGACGCCCTGAAGTATCGCCTCACCTACGGCCCCGTCCATTTCGGCGCGATGTATAAATTCGCCGATGGTTCTGGCGGTTGCTACTCGGGCACGGCAGGCTGGTCCGCCACCACGTGCACGCCGGAATCGGCCCATAACAACGCTTTTGGATTCGACCTTGGCGGCCAGCACGGCAAGTTCTCCGTCGACGCCGTCTTCCAACATTACAATCAGGCGATCAGCGTATTGAACCCCTTGCTGGGGCCTCAAAGTCCCACGCAGTCCTATCAGTCGACCATCAACAGCATCAATACAATCCAAATCACCGGGGCCAATCTGATCGATACCACCAACACCGTTTATGGCATCGTGACCGACAACAACGGCATCATCCTCGCAGCGAAGTACGCGTGGGACCCCTTCAAGTTTTTTGCCGGCTACGAATACATCTGGCAGAACAACCCGAAAAACCCCTTGGGCGTTGGCGCCTCCGACCAGGGCGGCTATCTCATGAGCGGCGTCGAAGACAACAATCTTGATTCTGAAAAGTTGGTGAACATCTGGTGGTCAGGCGTGAAGTACACCTACCGCGGCAAAACCGACTTCACTTTCGCCTGGTATCAACAGCGGCAGAACGACTTCCGTCAACCGCCGGCCTGCTCCGCCACCGCCGGTTTCCGGGCTTCCTGCGCGGGCACTCTCAACGAGGTGTCGCTCTATGCGGATCATCACTTCACCAAGCGTTTCGACGCTTTTGCCGGATTTGCGTATTCCTACGTGAGCGGCGGTCTGGCCATCGCCATTCCTCATGGCCCCGGCGTCCCCTATAACTACAACAACAACTTTGCACCGACAGTCGGTGGTCGTTTCACCTTCTGATCGCTTCCGCAGCGGGCTCAGTCGAGAGCCCGCATGGGTACCTCAAGCGCGCGGTCGGCGGCGCCGCGCTCTTCGCGGCAGCGCGAATCTCGAGAACACCACGCCGCGCGTGTGTAGCCGGAGTCGCGGTGCGCCTGTGTGATCGTCTTGCCTGCACCCTCGGCCGCGGAACACATGTTTCATCGGCGCGGCCTGCCTCTCTGAACTAGACAGCAAAATTGGTCGGAGAGTGCCAGGAGATGGCCCGGCCGTTTCCAAGCTCTGCTTAACCGACAAACCGCACAAGTTCCTCCCAGTACTACACTTCTCCGGTTGCCACTTTGGTGGTTCACCTGATCGCAAACCAAATCCGCACTCGCCCACTGCCACTCCTCTGGCCGAATCCCGGCGCAACCTGCTAAAGTATTTCTCTGCTCTAAGGAGACCCTCATGACCACCGAAGCCAACGCCCGGATGCTGCGCCCCCTTGATGTTGTTGATAGCCAAATCGCCGAAATACTGCGCGAAGAAGCCGTTCGCCAAGCCACCGGGCTCGAACTCATCCCCTCGGAAAACCTGGTTTCGGAAGCCGTCCTGGAAGCCATGGGCTCCATCTTCACCAACAAATACGCCGAGGGCTATCCTGGCCGGCGTTATTACGGCGGGTGCGAATTCGCCGACAAGGTGGAACAACTGGCCATCGATCGCGCCAAGGAACTTTTCGGCGCGGATCACGCCAACGTGCAGGCCCACTCCGGCACTTCCGCGAACGTCGCCGTGTACATGGCCACGCTGCGTCCTGGTGACACCGTCCTGGGCATGGCCCTGGCGCATGGCGGGCACCTGACGCACGGCCACCCCCTCAATTTCTCCGGCCGCATGTACAAATTCGTCGAGTACCATGTGCGCCGCGACACCGAACAGATCGATTACGACGAAATCGAGAAGCTCGCCTACGAACACAAGCCCAAAATGATTGTGGCGGGCGCCAGCGCGTATTCGCGGATTATCGATTTCGAGCGCATCGCCAAAGCCGCCAAGTCCGTGGACGCGCTTTTCTTCGTGGACATGGCGCACATCGCCGGCCTCATCGCGGCGGGTATCCATCCGAGCCCCGTGCCCCACGCCGACATCGTTTCCACCACGACGCACAAAACGCTTCGCGGCCCGCGCGGAGGACTTGTGCTTTGCAAATCGAGTTTCGCCAAGGAACTCGACAAGCTGACCTTTCCCGGCACGCAGGGCGGCCCGCTGGTGCACACCATCGCGGCCAAAGCCGTGTGCCTGAAAGAAGCGATGGAACCGGGCTTCCAGCAATACCAACGTCAAATCGCCGCCAATGCCAAAGCCATGGCCAACGCCATAGCCAAAGCCGGCTTCCGCATCGTCACCGGGGGCACGGACAATCATCTCTTCCTGATCGAAGTGCATCCGCGCGGCATCACCGGGAGCGACGCCGAAAAGGCCCTGGATCGCGCCGGCATCACGGTCAATAAAAATTCCATTCCTTTCGATCCGCTGCCGCCAATGAAGGCGGGCGGGATTCGCCTGGGGAGCCCTTCCATCACCACGCGGGGCATGAAGGAAGCCGAGATGGAGCTGATCGGCGGCTGGGTAGCGGAAATTCTCAGCCACATCGGTGATGCCGCCGTGGAACAAAAGGTCCGCAAACAAGTGGCGGAGCTGGCCGCGCGGTTCCCGATTTACGAATCGCGCGTGCTTGGCGCGGCGGCGCACGCGCGGGCGTAGGCGGAATTTCTAACAGACTACGATTCACCTCCGGTTCAAGTCCGGCAGGCCATTGTGCGCACGACCCACCACCCAAAATTTGTCATTCCGACCGGAGGGACGGCGCTTTTTTGCCGTCCCGGAGCGGAGGAATCCCTCCTCTACTTCGGATTTCAGATTGAGATCTTTCGGGGCGCAAAACCCGCGCTTCGCCCGGGATGACAATAGAGTGTAGACTTGGCCGAGATGGGGTCGAGCAGTGCTCGACCCCTACGAAGACGAGCACCCCGGCGCAAAGCCGCCTCGCACTTCCATGAAACCCAACAAACACGAACTTCCTGACATCGTCTACGCCACCTCCGACTTTGAAAAATGGGCTTCGCGGCACGTCAATCTCATCCGCTCCGACGTCAACCTCAAGCACAGCAACATGGCTCGTGCGGCATTTCCATTCCTGCGCGCCACCTTTTACCGCTGGGCCCAGTGGTGGCCGATCATCTGCCCCGAACTGGCGCGCGCACCCCAGGTCCTTGCGGTTGGTGATTTGCACATCGAGAATTTTGGCACCTGGCGCGACCTCGAGGGCCGGCTCATCTGGGGGGTGAACGACTTCGATGAAGCGTGGCCCGCCGCCTACACCGTGGACTTGGTTCGACTCCTTGCCAGCGCCTATCTGGCAATCGAGGAGCAGCATCTCTCCCTGAGCCGCAAGGAAGCCTCGTGCGCCATCGAGCAGGGCTATCGCGATTCCCTGGCCCAGGGCGGCAGGCCATACGTCCTTGCCGAGCATCACCGCTGGTTGCGCCTGATCGCCCTCAACAAACTTCGTGATCCGGTCCGCTTTTGGGAAAAACTGTGCGCCTGCCCGCGCTACAAGGGCACGCTTCCCACGGGCGTTGCGAAACTCCTCAAGTCCACGCTGCCGTTTCGCGCGGAAAAGTACGAGCTAAAAAGCCGCATCGCCGGCTTGGGGAGTCTCGGCCATCCTCGCGTCGTGGCCCTGGCCACCTGGCATCGCGCGCATATCGCGCGTGAAGCCAAGCAGCTCACCCCTTCCGCGTGGATCTGGGCGCGTCATTTGGACACCACGGAAATTCTTTCGCGTGCATTGGTGAACTCCGCGGTGCGCATTCAAGACCCGCACGTGCATTTCGCGGATCACTGGATTGTCCGCCGCCTGGCGCCCGATTGCTGCCACATCGAAGTCAGCACCCTGCCCGCCGAACGCGATGAGGAGAAACTCCTGTATTGCATGGGCTGGGAAACCGCGAACATCCACCTCGGCACCCCGAAAGCCATTCCCGCAATCAAGCGGGATCTCGCCGCGCGCAAGGATCGCTGGCTGCACAAAGCCGCCAAAGCCATGCTCAAGGCCACGCTCCACGACTGGGAAGTCTGGCGCCGCAAGTGGCACGCCGCTGCCGCGGCAAGCTAAACCTGCCCTCGGCCATCCGGCGGGGATGCGATTCTCAGGTGTCCTGAGTTGCAAGTTCTATTAAAAACCAAAAAAATGTCATTCCGAGCGAAGCGCGGATTTTGCGCCCCGTGCGCTTCGCCGGGGCGAGGAACCTGCTGTTTTGCTGCCTTGAAACAAAAGAAGATTCCTCGGGGCCCGCGCGGCGCGCGACCCTCGCAATGACAAAGACACCACCACGACATATGAAGACTGTTTCCGGCTCGGGACACTAGGACTTTCAGTCCTTGCACTACGACTGTCCCACGGGTCAGTAGATTCCCCGCGCATTCCACCGTAGCGTAGCTCATGAGCGGTGCATGCCAACTCCTGAGGCCAGTTCGCTTTTCAAATTCAGCCTGTCGGCTCGTGTGGCTTACGCGATCTGCCTTGTAGCTGGCGGCGCGGGTTGCAGGCGCGTTGCTGTCGTTTCGCTGCCTCAGGTGGCTTGCGGCCTTTGTGAAGTGGTGCTTCCCGGGAAATCCTCAGAGCATGACGAGGTGGTACGATGATGGATACAGAAGCCTTCCGTGAATTCAAGACGGGCCTGTCGCTGCTTCGCGATAATTACTCGGCGAAAGCCCTGCAGCACATCCAGCGCGCCGCGGAACTCGAAAAAAACAATCCTTATTATATGTCCTACCTCGGTGTGGCCCTGGCGCGCACGGATCGCAAATGGGCTGACGCCGAGCGCATGTGCGACACCGCCGTGCGTATGAAGCGCAATCAGGCCCAGCTTTATCTGAATCTCGCCGAAGTCTACATGGCCGCCGGACGCAGGGACGACGCCCGGGACGCCCTCATCTCCGGCATGAAATATGCGCGCCGCGATATCCGCTTGAACATCGCCATGGCCAAGCTCACCACGCGCCGCTCGCTGGTTTTCTCCTTCCTGGGACGCAAGCATCCCTTGAATCGCCACTTCGGCATGCTGCGCCACAGGACGCTGCAGGCCATCGGCAAGAGCTGAGGGCCGCGCGACGCCACGATCTTCCCTAACCCCCAAACGCAGGAAGGGCGGGTGGCCACAAGCCATCCGCCTTTCCTGTTTTTGCGGCCATTTATTAGCGTTTTCCGTGCCGCTTCAAGTCTGCTTTAAGTGCCGAGGGTGATTTAACACCGTGTCCCGCTATGCGCCACGGCGCGGAGGTAAAGCGGCCAAATGGACTACTGGGAAGAAGATCTCCGGTAAGCCGACTAATCGTCCACTTGACGGTGGCATTGGAACACCACCGATCTCGCTGGGGAGTACTCCACCGGCGATCCTATTTCTTCAGGTTGCCAAATTCGAGTGGATCGACCTCGACTTCGCCGTTGGTCATGGAAGCCGAGACGCTTTTCACCGTCCATGGGATCTTCACCTGGTAGGTTTCGGCGCCGTCAACTTTAATGGTTACCGTGCCCGCCGGCGCCCATGAGATTTCCATGCTAACGGATTCATTCTCGCCCAGCGTTTTCTGCAACTGCTTCTCCTCGACTGATTTTCCCGTAGGCGAGAGTCGATCTGCCTTGGACGGCCAGGTAAGCACACTCAAAAGCATGAGTTTTGGTTTCTTCGTCATTAGACGAACTTCCACGGCGCTGTCGTCTAGCGCCTCCTGAGTGTCTGTGGCCTGCTTTCCTTGAAGCATGAACGAAAACCTTGAGACCCACCCGACCGTCTGTTCACTCAATCTCAGGACTTTTACGTTGGCACGCAAAGCGGTAATCCCTTGAAGGTCGTTATGGCTCCATCGTGAGGAGTTGCCATATGCGGTGTCCAAGTCGAGGAAAAAGGATTGGCCGGGGGTGCGGACGAAGGACTGCGCGGAAGATTGGGCGGGCGATGAGTGTGCACCGCATAACGCTCCCACGAGGAGAAGGAACGATCCGGCGGCCAAGTACAGAGCCGTTCTTTTCATAGGTGTCCTCCTAATAAGGAAAGCTGTGACGAAGTGGTGAGCGGGGACGCGTGGCCCAAACCCGTTCGAGCATTTCGGCGCGACACTTCCCGCACGACGCTTCACTTTACGTCATCCCGGTTGACGTGCCGCAGATTCTCCCCGAGCGGATGTTTTCAAGGCAATTGTGGCCCGCCGCGAGGGTTTGCGCTCACCACCGGGATTGGGATGCTTCGGATTCTGGTCGTGTCAACTGCTCGGAACCAATCCACTTGGACTATAACGCACTAATCGTCCAAGTGGGTAATGGTACGACTTGGCCGACGGCTCTAACAGAAACAGCGCTGTTTCTATTAGTCCGATTTTAGAATCTCCGACTGGTCAAATGTTCGTGCAATTCTGGCTGACGGCCGTCAAAGTATGCCGCTAGGGCTGCGATGGTCTCGTGGGATTGCGTTGGGTCGAGCATGCCGGATTCTACTGTTCCGAGTTTCGAAACTAGAACGTATCGGAACTCCCTCGGCTGTGCTGTTCCTTCACCGCCGGACTTGCTCCCTTTGAATAGTTTGTTAACTTGCGCGAGTTCTTCCTCCCTGACCAAGAAGACCTCGGCCGACCTCCACTCCCTCCCAATAATCGCACAGTCAAATTCTTGCTCGTTCGGTCTGCTAGTGGCAATGACTATGGGGTATATCGTCTTGTCCTCATCTCCAATGTGTTCAAGATAGACGGCGGGTGTCCTCATCACCTCGGACGTACATGTAGCGACATGTCCGTTTGTGGACACCAAGTGCATCAGGATCAGGCCGCATATAATCAGCGTTGCGGCCATCAGCGGCATCAAGCCCCAGATAAACGCCTTTCGAGTATGTATTCTTTTCGTAACCATGCTCGTAGCCTCGTCATCCCTAGAATCGTCCCACGCCATGCCGCAGTCCGGGGCGATTTCAAAACCATACGTGTTTAGACACCGAGGGCGATCTTAAGTTTATGGTAGGTCGTGTTGAAGATGCAGCAGAACGCGAAGTTGGGACTCCTATCATCTAGGTAAACGCGCTAACCGCAGAACTGGGCACCGGGACCCTAGAGGTCCGGCCAAGGGGCGTGCGGGTTCCGGATGAGCCGTCTATTTGCGCTGGTGGGCGCGGCCGAAACTGTAGCCGCCTTGCAGCCCCATCTCCATCAATATCTTGAAGCCGATCCCAATCAGCCCGTTGGGCAACGGGTCGCGCCGCACCACTTCCGCCAGGTACTCATGGCTCATCGAGCTGGGGTCCTTCGTGTACGGCATGGTCACAAACAGCCGCATGCCTACCTCGTACTTCTCCTCGCTGGACTGGAAAAATACGCCGCTGCGGGAAACGCTCAGCGACCCGCGAATGTCATCGAACGGGTCCTTCTCCGGATCCGATGGCCGCACATGCATCAACTGGGTGATCTTGCAACGCCGGCTCCCGCGGCGTTCCGCCCGCGACGGCCGTGCTGGCAAAGCGCCATTGTTGGATCCTGTTTTCATTATCAAATCGCCCGGGGAACCCATGCCTGCCCACCTCTCCTTACCCAGTTCTCGTATGGAGAAGAGATTATAGCCGCATCTCCACAAAACCCATAGGGGAACCGTACTTGGCAAAGGGTAGTGCGTCCCGGCTGCATGGTAGTACGAGAGTACCACACGGGCAATACTCCCTTCACCCTGCCTTCGCTGGCCACGCCCTTGCAGGTGACTTCCGTCCCGCACTTGTGCGATTCTCTAGCTGAAATCTCCACCCTCACAAAGGAACCCATGCTGAAGCGATTCAAGGATTTGACGGAGAAAGAAATTCTGGCCCTTGCCGTTACAAGCGAAGAGGAAGACGGCCGCATCTACGGCGCGTTTGCCGACGCCTTGCGCGAATCCTATCCCGCCACCGCGGAGATGTTTGAAGAGATGCGCACGGAAGAGGCCGGCCATCGCGATCGCCTCCTGGCCCTGTTCCGCCAGCGCTTCGGCGAACACATTCCGCCGATTCGCCGCGAAGACGTCCGGGGCTTCCTGCAGCGCCGCCCGGTTTGGATGATGCGCCCGCTCGGCGTGAAGGTCGCCCGCCGCCAAGCGGAAGTCATGGAGATGGAGGCCAGCCGCTTCTATTCCCGCGCTGCCAGCCTCACCTCTGACCTGCCCATGCGGGAAATGCTGAACATGCTGGCCGATGAAGAGCGCAAGCACCAGCGGGCCGCCGGGCAATACGAAGAAAAGTACCTCACGGAAACCGCCAAATCCCAGGAAGAGGAATCGCATCACCGGCTGTTTCTGTTGCAATTCGTACAGCCTGGGCTGGCCGGGCTGATGGATGGCTCGGTATCTACGCTGGCGCCGCTTTTTGCCGCCGCGTTCGCCACGCACAAAAGCTGGGACGCTTTCCTGGTCGGCATGGCCGCCAGCATCGGCGCAGGCATATCCATGGGCTTCGCGGAGTCGCTCTCCGATGATGGCTCGCTCACCGGGCGCGGGTCCCCATGGATACGCGGCACCGTGACCGGCTTGATGACCACCGCCGGAGGCCTCGGCCACACACTACCCTTCCTCATACCGGATTTCCGCCTGGCCATCGGCGTCGCGGTCATCATCGTGGCCATCGAGCTCGGCGCCATCAGTTACATCCGCCATCGCTACATGGACACGCCGTTCTTGCAGGCAGCGTTCCAGGTGATTGTCGGCGGAGTCCTGGTCTTTCTCGCCGGCTGGCTGATTGGGAGCTCCTAGCCCGATCTCTCCTGGCATTTACGAAAGAAGGGAGAAGTTCCGCACGTGACCCTACGCGTGATGAAGATCGCAGTTCTCTCCCTGGCCGCGAGCGCGTTCCTTTTTGCTGCGTGCTGCGCCAGCGGCGCGGCCACCGAGTCTGCAAAACAAGCCGACCGCATCGTCATTGAAAAGAGCAAACGCACCATGACGCTGATGAGTGGCGCCACGGTGTTGAAAACCTACAAGGTCGCGCTCGGCGGGCAGCCCGTTGGAGCCAAGCAGCGCTTCGGCGATCACAAAACGCCGGAGGGGCTTTACGTTGTTGATCAGAAGAAAGCCAACAGCATCTTCCACCGCGCCCTGCACATTTCTTACCCCAAGGCGCGCGACAGGGAAAACGCCCGCAAGCTCGGCGTGAGCCCCGGCGGCGACGTCGAGATCCACGGCCTCGGCGCCAAGTACGGCTGGGTTGGCGCGGCACACCGTCAAATGGATTGGACTGACGGCTGCATCGCCGTGACCAACGAAGAGATCGACGAGATTTGGCCGCTGGTCGCCCTGGGCACGCCCGTGGAGCTCAAACCCTGATGGTGTACCTACGCCTATTGCGACCCCGTGCGCATCACAACACAGAGTGACCCGAACCACTGCGCATACCCTGCCAACAATGGTATTCATAGGTAGAGAAAAGAACATGTTAAGAGCGGTCCCCTGCAAGAGAGCGGCTCTGCTTGCCTTGTCAGTCTGCTTGGCATCCGTCTGCTGCCATGCTGCGCCGTTTGGGAATGGCGGGGCGAACACGGTCGCTTACTGCTATTTCTCGATTCATACGAATCCCGATTCCGGGCAGGAAATGTATGGGCAGTATTGCGCTGGGTGCCATGGCAACGACGGCCAGGGTCTTGGCCCGGCTGCCCACTTGTGCACCGTGCCCCCCGCCAAGCTGGCTTTACTCGCAATGAAGAACCACTGGGTATACCCGTCGAATCATGTCTCCCAAGTCTTGCATGCCGGCACCGGCAAGAGACCCGAGGGCCAAGGTTACATGCCAGTTTGGGCGCCCCTTCTGCAGTCCATGAACGGGGACAAGCCTGAAACTACGGAAACCCGCATCGCCAACCTCACTGAATATGTAAGGACTCTCCAGGAACATCCGGCAACTCCACACAAGGCGCACGCGGCCATTTAGTAGAGCCCCTTAATTAAGTTTGACGAGGAGAAACTCGCCGCAGGCCCCACCGGCCTCGAGCCGCACACTGGATGTCGCCATTCCCGCAACGGACGTCTCGCAAATCCGAAGTGCGCAAACCCACGAGCCGTCGTACACTAGTGCCGTTCCAGCTCTTTTGACCAAATCGCGGGCGCTATCTCAGACAACGCTTCGCCTTTTGGCTGACCGACATTGCTAGCAACGCTTTGGAACGGCACTAGCGGGCCATGCAGTCCGGGCATCGGGTCGCATGCAAACACATCAAGTTCAAGGGGAAACGCAATGTTGAAGGGACTCGTGTTGGGGATTGTGCTGGGAATTTTGCTGGTGGTCGCCGGAGTCTACTTTTATTTCTCCTCCGGGCATGCGCCCGTCGCTACGAACGCGCCGGAGATGCCATTGGAGAGGAAATTCGCGGCGACCGCGCTGCACGCGTACCTCGAACAGCAACCGCACCCCAATCCGCAAGTGGCCGTGGATGAGCCGAATCTTCTGGCTGGCGCAAAGGTTTACAAGGAGCAGTGCGCCGTTTGCCACGGTCTGCCCGGCGAGCCGAAAACCATGATTGCCGACGGAATGTTTCCCAAGCCGCCGCAATTGTTTCGCGGCGTGGGCGTGACCGACGACGAACCCTGGGAGACCTTCGTCAAAGTCGAAAGCGGCATCCGCATGACCGGCATGCCGGGATTCAAGGAGCATCTGAGCGATCGTCAGATGTGGCAGGTGAGCGTGCTCCTGAAGCATGCAGACGGCCTTCCGCCCACGGTAAAGGATTTCCTAACCGGAGATACGCTTCCTCCGGTAACAAATACTCCAACCACACCAGCCCCAGTCGCCACTGCGCCCAAAAATTAGCGAAATATCTCCGGCCATATGGAGTGCGGCGGCTCGCCGCCGCTTTTACGCTGTAAACCACTTCAAAAGCCGTCTCGTCAACCGCGTATTCATCCCCGCTCGCGCACCAACCGATCCGCCCGCCGCAACTCCGGAAACAGCCCAGCCCAAAGCAGGGTAACGATGATGGTGCCGATGCCGCCCAGCACGACCGCGGGCACTGCGCCCAGCCACTGCGCCGCCAGCCCCGATTCGAACTCGCCAAGTTCATTGGACGCGCCGATGAAGATCATGTCCACAGCATTCACCCGCCCGCGCATCTGATCCGGCGTTTCGATCTGTATAAGCACGCCGCGCACCACCACGCTGACCATGTCCGCGGCTCCCACAAAAAACAGGGAAAGCAGGGAGAGCGGCAGGCTGCGCGAGAAGCCGAACACGACCGTGAAAATGCCGAATCCCGCCACGCACCACAGCATCGTGGCGCCCGCGCGCTTGCGGATGGGTTGATAGGCCAGCAGGAGCGCCATCACCGCGGCGCCAATTCCCGGAGCACTGCGCAACAGCCCGAGTCCCCAAGGACCGGTGCGCAGAATTTCTTTCGCGTAAACAGGAAGGAGGGCGACCGCACCTCCGAGAAGTACGGCAAAGAGATCCAGCGATATGGAACCCAGGATCAGCTTGTGTGTCCAGATGTACTGGAAGCCGGCGAAAACGGTCTTGAGGCTGAATGGCTCGCGCCGGCGCGGCTTGCTCTGTGTCTGAATGCGCAACGTGGTGAGGACCCCGATAACGCCCGCGGAGAGCGCGGTGGCGTAGACCGCGGCGGGCCCTCGGAATAGCGCATAGAGCAGGCCGCCAATGGCCGGGCCGAGAATCGTGGCGCATTGGAAGATGCTGGAATTCCACGCGACGGCGTTCTGGAATTGCTCTTCGGGGACGAGTTGCGGCAGCAGGGCGCGGCTCGCGGGCATGCTGAAGCTGCGCACCGCGCCGACCAGACAAAGTATGGCGAAAATGGGCGCGACGGAACCCGTCTGGTGCCGCGTTTCCGCGTGCAGCGTGACGCCCAACAGCAGCGCCGACGAGATGGCAAAACCCACATAACACAAGGTGAGCAGTTTGCGCCGGTCGAAGCGGTCGGTAACATGCCCGGCAAGCAGAAATAGGAAAACGGGTGGAAGGAACTGCACCAGCCCCGTCAGTCCGAGGTCCAGCGGGCGGTGCGTGATTTCATACACCTGCCAGCCCACCGCCACGGATTGCATCTCCGTGCAGAAGACGATGCAGAACCGCGCGGTCTGGTACAGGCGGAAACCCGAGAAGCCGAAGGCGGCCGTGCCTGCGGTGATGGGCTGATGGGGAGTCGCCATTCGTTAGTAGTCTGCCACAGCATGGATTGTCGCCGCACCTTATTGAGTCTCGCCTAATATAGTTACGTTTCAGATGTAGCGCCGGCATCCTGCCGGCAAGGCAAACAGCCGCCAAAACGGCGGCGCTGTACAGCGGCGGTGTCACTATAATCTGCGAGCCTCAGTAGTCATCTCGAATGTCCGATATTAGGTATCAGTGATCAGGCGGGTGGCCCGGACGGAATTCCGCCAACTGGTTTGGGTCACACATTGTTGGTTAGCATACCACTGTAGCAATTCACCGCGAAGTAGAATAGCGTGGGTGCCCCACCCTCGTAGTGTTGAGGGTGGGTCTTGGGGTTGCTGCTACTCGGGTTTTCCGATGCCCAGTGGACTGAAACGCTACTACGGCCGCGGCCATCTGCACTTCCTCACATTTAGTTGTTATCGCCGGTTGCCGCTGCTGAACACGGCGCGCGCACGGCACATGTTCGTCCGCGGATTGGCGGAACACCCGAAGGACTGGCCGTGGAGCAGTTGGGCGTTCTACGCGAAAGGTGAGGCGGGGCTGGTTGGAATTGACGTGGCTCCGGAATGAGTGAAGCGTCGAGGAGTAGAGAAGAAGAGGCAACCCCAAGACCCAGGTTCCCAAACCGAACCTGGAGCACCCTCCGTCGTGGTTCGGTTCTAGGAAACGTGAACATGGGGTAGTTCCGTATACAGCGAGAGCTTCAGGAAAAGGAGTTGGGAATCCGCGACACCCCTACGCCCGAATCTCATGCTCATTTGGGGACCGGGCCACCCGGCACTCTGAGTGGATTAGAGGAATCTACGGTACGGTTACAGGCTTTCTCGGTTTTCGGCGCCTGATGAGGGTTTTGCTTTTTGCCGGCGCACTTCGCCTCTCCACTCACCCAACGCAGGGCCCGCGATGCCGGCGATCAGGGCCAAGCCCAGCGCGACATCAAACACGGGAGACGCGAAGATGAGTACTCCGGCCAAGCCAAGAGGAACAACCGCCGCGATCTTCGCGTGCTGGACGACGTAGGCAATCACCAGAAGCAATAAGCCCATCGGGACAAGTGCCAGACAGCAATAGAGCACGTCCATATAACCAAAGTGGCGCCTATGCACGAAGCGCTCGACGCCAAGGAGAAACAACGCGCCTCCCAGGGCAACGACAATCCAGGCCCCCCAGGGAATGCTTCGAAGAATGGAATTGTCTGAGTTCACCGTGTATTCCCCGGATGAGAGTTCCGTGTGGAGTGCTCCGCCAACTGAGAAGGACCCATCCTATCCATAGAAAGCAAGGGATGGGCTCCCGGAGTTATTTCAATCGAATAACCCCCCGCCGCCCGCCGCGATTTTTCCCAAAATGTCCTTGGATTCAGCTGCGAAGGGGCCGTTCGGCGCCAACTCCAGATACTTCTGGAAGGCTTCCGTGCAGCCCGCCGGCAAATTGTACTTGTGCGTCTTGGCGTTGCGGGTGGTCTTATGGAGGAGACCCTGGGCCTTGAGGAAATAGAGAACGGGTTGCGCGGGATCGGCCTGGATGGCTTCCTCCGCAGCGGCCACCTGGGCGTCCCAGTTCTTCATTTGATAGAAAACCACCGTTTCGTTCTTCAGGTAAGTGGCCGCGCGCGAAGGAACGGCCTTGGCGGCCGCATCGTAAGCCGCATTCGCCTCGCGGACCTTGCCGGCGCGTGCGTAGGCCTCGCCCAAACCGGCGTCGGCCGTGCCCTCCATCGCGGGATTCGGTTTTATTGCCACCAGCTCCAGTGTCTTTTTATAGGCGGTTTCCGCATCGCCGTATTTCTTCAACCCAAGCTGCGCTTGTCCCAGTTCCATCCACAGGATGGGCTGAGTTGGCATAAGCGCAGTATCCTTCAACATCAAGGTTTCGATCTCGCCGTACTCCGCAGCCTGGATCTCCGCTTCGCGCGCGTCGAGATCCGCCTTTGGCACTCCCGCGCCGAGCGCTTGCACTGCCGTGGCACGTGCGCTCTCCGCATCCGCAAAGTCCTTGATGGCGGTCTTCAAGTCCGCGTTCAGGATCATGATCGCGGCATTGGTCTTCTGGGCTTCCGCGTTTTTCTTCTTGTATTCCTCCAACTTTTCTTTCTCCTCTGGAGACAAGTGGTCGATGAACTCCTTGCGGGACATGTCCACGTCCTGCAGCACATCCTGACCGGCCACAATCTGCACGCCTTTGAAGGAGTCGACGATCTTGCCTGCCGGCGTCTCCGGCGCACGGTAAATCAGGGTATACACGCCGGAAGCCGCTTCGCCCGCGTAATCGCCCGCCGCGGAGACGACGAAGGTGAATTGTGAGGTCTGGCCGCCGTCGCTGGAGAGGCTCACCGTGCCACCGGGCTGGGATGCTCCGGCCGGATTCGTTACGTGGCCGTGGATCCTGCCCGCGGGCTGCTGCGCGAGCGCGGGAAAGAGGGCAAATGCCAGCAGGCCCAACAGAAGTGTCCAAAGTGAAAGTGTGCGTTTCATGTTTTGTCCTTCTGAGCAGCGCGAGCCTGCATCCGTTCCGCTTGCACTCGTGTTATGCGATCAAGCCCGGAACACGAGGTTTTGGTGCCTGCCCGATTCGCGTCAGGCATGCGTTCTCTTTTGTACTCGCGGCGACACGGAAATGAAGGTCCCTGTCTCAAGATTCGCTATTTCTTGCAGTATAGCCCGCGCCTCCGAAGCGTTGAGCGAGCATGGAGCTTCGTGTTTCCAGTTTCGGCATTGGTACCTGTGGGCAGGTCGGCCAATCAAAGTTATAAGTAGTCAGTCTTAAGTTGTAAGAAGCCATCTCATAAATGGTGGCAACGGGGGTCGGAGCTTCAGTTTACCCTGAGCTTCGAAGGGCTCCGACATTAAGACCCAGCAAAAAAACTGGGTTCGGTAGACCCTGGGCTTCAGCCCAGGGCGCGAAGCGCCCCTGAGGGAACTCTTCTCTTCACTTCGCGGCTGGCTTAACACCTGCGAAAAACGCCAACTCGCGCCATTTCCAGTGGCAATCCACATCCACGAAGCCAATCTCACGCAGCCACATTAACTGCGTTTCCAGATCGAGCAGTTTGTTCGAAGGATCCTCGTCCACCCAGGAAATGGCCTGGAGAAATGCGGCGTGTCGGCGGGAAGTTGTGGAGCGGCCCCCCCACCCTTTGCACAAAACGCAAAGGATGGGCCACCGAAAGTTAGCTCAACGCCTCAAGCCCGCGCGCCCCGTCATCTGGTGTTCAGTCATGGGTCCACTTCGACAGGGTTTTGACTGTAACAGCGGCGGCAAGCCGCCCTTCAATTCTCAGGGTAAACCGCACTCCAAAGGGGTCAGGCACTGGCGTGATCGAAGGAAGCGACTTCCTGCGCTTGCTGAGTGGGCAGAGTCTTGTTTTCATTTGCGGCGGCCTGGCGGAAACTCAGGTAGACCACCGCGGCGTGCGCGGCAAAGCCCGAAGCCAGGCTGATGGCGGCGCCAGCCAAGCCCCAGAGCGGGATAAAGAGAAACGCGGCTTGCAAGGAGACCGCGGCGGCGATTCGCGTGGCGAGGCGGTCAAACTGTGGGCGCTGCATTGCTCTCAGCGCCATCGCATAGCCGCTGGCAAGACCCGCAAAAAGCGGGACGGCCATGAACAGCGCCATCAGCCGGCCATCGCCCGCAAACTTCCCGCTGAAGAGAAGGCGTTCGAGCGGTGCGGCAAAGAAGTAGAAAAGCGCGGCGAAGAGCAGTGACGCTCCCGCAAGACTCAGGCTGACACGCTGGGCGAGTTGCCCCAGGCCTTTGCTGCTGCCGGTGATTGACTCTTCGGCAAAGCTCGGCAGCAGCAGCATCGCGGCCACTGCGCCGCATTGCAATAGCAGCAGCGCGGGGATTTGCATAGCGAACATTCTTCCGGTTGCCGCGATTCCGAGAAAAACCGGCGCCAGGAGCAGCGGCGTCAGACCGAGCGATGCGAAACAAACTGCGCCTCCCAGTTGCCAGCGGCCAAAACGCCAATTCTCCGTGGCGGCGGATCGCCAACTGACTCTGCAGGGGCGCGTTTCGTCCAGGCCGATTTTCAGTCTGTAGAAAATCAGCAAGGCGGCGCACAAGCCGGCAAATCCGAGCAGCAGGAAGACCGTGAAGGGCGTGGTTTTATGGGTAGCCTGCAAAGCCAGAAGCCCGCAGAGGAGGAGCGCCAGGCTGAAAGCGCCGGCGAACATCGCGCTGACGGGCCGTTCCAGGATGCGGGACATCCGCCGCGCCAGCCACAACAGCAGAACAAAGGGCAGCGCGAGGCCCGCGCCGAGAAGGGCGCCGGGCAGTGAGCCACGGTAGCCGAATAGGGCGAGCAGCGCGGCAGCGAGCAGCAAGGGCACAGCGAGCGCTCCGGCCATCGCGAGGTGCACCCAGATTTGCGCTTCAAGGTAATCCGTGAGCATGGGCTGGTAGCTGCCGGGGCCCATCACGCTCATGGGCTCCAGCACCAGGGCGTTGTGAAGGACGCTGAGAAAAAGGAACAGCGCAAAGGCCAGCGCAAAGGCGCCGTACTCCTGCGCCGGAAGCCAGCGCGCAAGGAGCAGACTAACGAGCAGGCCTGCGCTGAGAGTTGCGCCCGGATCGGCCAGGGCAGAGGACCACCGGATTCCCCAGCGTCTCCAGTTTGCAATGAGCGGCGCACTCGTCTGGGTCAAAGCTGCGATGCGCGCTCGATTTTCCGTTTGTGTCTCGACGGCCGTGGTTCCCATGGTTCAGTTGCCTCTTTGCGAACGGCGTTAAAGTTGTGTGCGAGAGAAACCTGCCAACTAGAAAGCAATTCGCTTTCCAATACGCAGCGTCGCGCGCGGATACAATGACCGCTGATTTGCCTCGTGTTTCCGCGCAGGCGCGCCGCGATTCAATAGGGAAAAACCGCGTGTGAAGAGTCGTGCAGACTCAAAGTGGAACATCATCTGCCCGGAGTCCCAATTCGGGAAGATGCCCGCTGGCGGGAAGATGGACCCGATGAATTGGCGAGCGAGACTGCAAGCCGGAATGTCCGGTTGGCTCACCGCTTCCCGCAGCTCGCTCGCAACCAAGACGCGAGCATTCTCTGGGGACATTGGGCTTGGCGCCTTCAGCATGTTCTGTGGCAAAGTAATGATGCCGTCGTGGATGCTCCGGGATGTTGCTCGCCCGGCGCATCTGACGATGGCCTTCTTATGGACAATCCTTTCGCCGAGCGTTGTGTATTATTGACCGGAGCGGGCGGCTCGATCGGATCCGCACTGGCCAAAACGATCATCCGGCTGAACCCCCGGTCTCTCATTCTTCTGGATCACTCGGAAAGCCATCTGCATCAAATCGACTTTGATCTGAGTTCTCTTCCCGGGGGCCAGGTCCGCTCCCCCGTTCTTGGAGATGTCGGCGATAGCGCCCTGCTCACCGAATTATTTGAAGAACGAAAACCCGAGGTCGTGATCCATGCGGCCGCCTTCAAACAGGTGCCGCTGATGGAAAGCAACCCGATTGCGGCGGCGCGGAATAATGCCATCGGGACGAACCTGCTGGCGCAGATTGCGCAACGCTACGAAGTCCCCACTTTCGTCATGGTGTCCACGGATAAAGCCGTAAACCCCCGCAGCGTGATGGGCGCAACCAAGAGAGTGGCCGAGCTGGCGTTATTGCGATGGAGCAGCCCACGGAGTCCCATGAGTGCGGTGCGCCTGGGAAATGTTTACGGCTCACAAGGAAGCGTGGTTCCGGCATTCCTGCAGCAGATCTCCACCGCAGGGCCTGTAACCGTGACCCATCCCGGCGTGAATCGCTACTTCCTGAGCATGGACGAGGCCGTGGAGCTGGTGCTATTGGCAGCGCGGCTCGCTGGTCGAGGCGGCATTTTTATCTCTGATCTGGGTGAACCCGTGCGGATTCTGGATCTCGCGCGGCAGCTCATCCAGGAAGCTGGCTATCAGCCCGGACATGAGATCCCGATTGTGATGACGGGGTTGCGGCCCGGCGACAAAATGGCCGAGCAGTTTGTTTCCGATAGCGAATCGGTCGACCCGGCGGACCATGGCAGGCTGCGCTTGATAAAGACCCCTCAGCCGTCTCACCAGGAATTCGACACCGCAATGGCGGCGTTGCAGGAAAGTGCCGCGCGGCGCGACGTTGCAGGCGTCCTCGAACTGCTCTGCCGGCTCGTGCCCGAATATCGCCCCAGTGAAGTAGTTCTTGCATCCGCGCGTGCGCCGCAGCCGAGTGCCTTATGAAGCGCACCATCGCCGTCGTCACTTCCTCCCGGGCCGACTACAGTCATCTCTACTGGCCGCTGCGCGATCTTTCGCAAGCCAACTCCGTTGATCTGAGAATCATCGCCCTGGGGCCGCACCTCTCGCCGGAATTTGGCAACACTTTCCAGGAGATCGAAAAAGACGGCTTCCCCATCGACGCCCGCGTTGAATGCCTGTTGAGTTCCGACAGCGACGTCGGAATGGCCAAGACCATTGGCGTCGCCGTCCTCGGCTTGGCCGATTTGTTGGGACGCATGAGGCCGGATCTGCTGCTTTTGATCGCGGACCGCTACGAGATGCTGGCCCCGGCTTCCGTTGCTCTGGCATTGCGCATTCCCATCGCGCACATCGAGGGCGGCGAAATCAGCGAAGGCGCGATTGACGATGCCGTGCGCAACGCCTTAACGAAGATGAGTCACATTCATTTCACTTCCACCTGCGCTGCCCGGGAAAGAGTAATCTCCATGGGCGAGGAAGAATGGCGCGTGCACCGGGCGGGAGCGCCGTCCCTGGATCATCTGCGGAGGGGAACTCTTCTTACGCGCGAGCAACTCGAAGCCAAATTGCATGTGGATCTCTCGACTCCACCCCTGCTCGTCGCCTATCATCCCGTCACTCTTGCTCCAGACACGCTCACGGAAGCCGACGCAATGTTTGCTGCGTTCGAGGCCCTTCCCGACGACATCCTGTTTTGCTATCCGAATGCCGACGCTGGAAGCCGCGCCTTGATTGCTCGGAGCAAAGCCTTCCTGGCGTCTCGCGGCCGCGGAGCCATATTCACAAATCTCGACGCCGTCACCTATTGGAGTCTCCTGCCGCATGTCAAAATGCTCATCGGAAATTCCAGCAGCGGAATTATGGAAACGCCTTCCTTTCAGCTTCCCACCGTCAATGTTGGCATGCGGCAACAAGGCCGCGAACGCGCCAGGAATGTGCTGGACGCTGCTGCGGACAAGACCTCCATCCTCAAGACCATCGACATCGCCAGAACGCCGGAATTCCGGCAATCGCTTGCGGGCATGGCGAACCCCTATGGTGACGGCCACGCTTCCGAAAGAATTGTCCAGGTGCTGACGAGCGTGCCATTGACTCCGGAGTTGCTGGTAAAGCGCCACGCCCCGCTGGTCAGTGCCGAGGGCTCCGCCGCCAGAACGAGTGCTTCGTGAGAATTCCTCTCTCTGCTCCTGACGTACTGCAGGAAGACATCGATGCCGTTGCCGCGGTGCTGCGCACTCCGCGTCTAAGTTTGGGCCCCAAGCTCGAGGAGTTTGAACGCGCGATCGCCCGCTACACCGGCGCGGCACATGCCGTCGGCGTAAGCTCCGGCACGGCAGGCCTGCATCTGTGCATACGCGCGCTGGGCATCGGCGAGGGCGACGAAGTGATTGTGCCTTCCTTTGCCTTCATCGCCGTGGCCAATGCGGCGCGCTACGAAAAAGCGCTTCCCGTTTTTGTGGATATCGAACCCGAAACGCTCAATCTCGACCCCAGTCGAATCGAAGCTGCCATCACGAACAGGACCAAAGCCATCCTGTTGGTCCATACTTTCGGCTGCCCCGCGGAACTTCCGGCCATCCTGGAAATCGCACGGCAACATCATCTCTGTGTAATTGAGGATGCCTGCGAGGCCATCGGCGCGGAATACGACGGCCGAAAAGTCGGCAGCTGGGGCCATGCCGGCGTCTTCGCTTTCTATCCCAATAAGCAGATCACCACCGGCGAAGGCGGAATGCTGATTACGGAGGATCCGCGCATTGCCTCGAAGTTCCGGGCACTGCGCAATCAAGGCCGGACGGATTCCAACGATTGGCTCCAACATACCGAGCTCGGATACAACTACCGCTTGCCGGAGATGAGTTGCGCGCTGGGAATCAGCCAGTTGAAGAGGATAGACGCAACACTGTCGCGGCGCCAGGAAATCGCCGGAAAGTACAATGAGAGATTAAGGGGAATTGGAAACCTCAGGCTACCCGCACTGGAAGCGCCGCGCCGCAAATTGAGCTGGTTCGTCTATGTCGTGCGGCTCTCGGAATCGTTGACGCAAATTCATCGCGACTGGATCATGTATGAGCTGCATCGCCGCGGCATCGGCTGTGCCAGGTATTTTGCGCCGATTCATCTCCAACCGGCCTACCGCTCCGCGTGCGAGCCCCGGTCGGACTTGCGTGTGACGGAGTTTGCGGCCTCGCGCTGCCTGGCATTGCCGTTTTTCAATCGCTTGCAGGACGCGCAAATTGCCGAGGTCTGTGAGAATTTAAGCGAGCTAGTTCATTTGGCCGCCAGCCGGACAAGCAAAGAACTCACCGCAACTTCCGCGGCAGGATTCTAGGCGGGCAATTCCTCGCATTGAAAATTGCCGGGCGCGCCTGTGATCCAACCCCGCTCTTTGCTTGCAGATCGGAGAGCTCTGCGAGGCAAGGGGTTTCCGTATCGCCACCTTCTTTTTGAAAACTCCGTGCATCGCAGGGACAAGCGTTCCATAATTTCTTGCAATCGGCTGCCGCTTCGCTTTCTGGGCGACCATCTTGACCTCCAGGGCTGCTGGAACTTCGCTGTCTCCGCAACTCATCGAGTCCTGGAGGAAGAGAAAGCGCGGTGAACATCTTGCCGCTTTGCGTCTTTCGGCAAAGCCGGCGGCCAGAGGCCTTCGAACCAGGGCTCCGAACCCTTGCGGAACGATCACGAAAGGTGTGGCGCGAAATGAGTGAACGAACACGGGTTGCGCTGTTGTTGGCCGTGGCCATGCTCGTCTATGGGAACACCTTGTTGAACGCCTTCACCTTTGATGATTTTCTCTACGTTCTCCACAATCCGGCGGTAACCAATTTTTCCCTGAGCGGGCTTTTCGTGGCGACCAGGGACAGTAACGTTTTTCGTCCCGTCACCTTCGCCACTTTTGCTTTGGATTTGGCGCTAGAGGGCGCTCATCCGTTTGGCTATCACCTCCTGAATCTGCTGCTGCACGCAGCAGTCACCTTGCTGCTCTACCTGGTCTTACGGAAGCTTCTCGAAGGCGTGCAGCAAGGCGCGACGGTGGCGTGGGTCGCTGCCTTGCTATTCGCCGTACATCCCATTCATACCGAAGCTGTGGCCTCCATCGTGGGGCGCTTCGAGTTGCTGGCCGTGGGATTTCTGCTGGCGGCGTGGCTCCTGCACCTGGACGACCGGCCTGTACTGGCTGTGCTCTGTTTTGCGCTGGCGCTGCTGTCGAAGGAATCGGCAGTGGCCTTCGTTCCGCTGGCGCTGGCCGGCGATTATGCGCGCGGCAAGCTGCTGCCGCTTCATCGCTATGGCTGGATTGCCGGCGTGGCTGTGGTGTACACCGCGCTGCTTTGGAAAATCCAGGGAGGCCGGTTCGGTCGAGCAAATTTCAATTTTCTCGACAATCCTCTCGCCGGGCTTCCCTCCAGCTTGAGAATCCTGAACGCCTTGCGCGTCGCCTGGAAATATGCCGGCCTGCACGTCTACCCGGCCACACTTTCCTGCGACTATTCCTATAATGCGATTCTTCTCTATGCAGGCGGGCGGCACCTTGTGATCCCGGCGGTCGCCGCCCTGCTTGTACTGGCCCTGTGGATCTGGACCCTCTTGACCAAGCGTGGCGAATGGTTCCTGGCGGGAGCCATATATCTTTGTGCCTTTGCCGCCACGTCGAATGTGCTGCTCCGGACGGGGACGATCATGGGGGAACGGCTGGCGTACCTTCCTTCCGCCGGTTTTTGTCTACTTTTCGCGCTGCTCTGGATACGGTTGGAGAAGCGCCAACGGAAGCTGGCATGGGCAGTGCTCGCCATAGTTGTGGCGGCTCTGGCCACGCGCACGGTCGTCCGCAACCGGGATTGGCGGGACAATTTCATCCTCTTCTCGACCGACGTGCGGGCCGTCCCGGGAAGCGCAAAGATTCACTATTGCCTCGGAAGCGAGTACCTGGATCGCGGGCAGTTGGATGCGGCCCGCGCGGAATTGCAAACTGCCCGGCGCATCTTTCCGGACTCCCCCGAAGCCATCGAGCTGAGCGGGATTATCGAAGCCCAATTGGGTCATGATCAGGAGGCGCGCCGCTTTTTTGAGAAGGCGTTGTCCATGACCCGGCGGGAAAGCATCGGTTACGAATCGTGGGCGGTGAACCTGGCAGCACTACTCACCAAGCTCGGAGAAAACGACAACGCCCAGAAGATTCTGGACCAGGTGATCGCGATTTCTCCCGAGTACCCTCTCGCCTGGCTCAACCGCGCGGTCGTTCACTACCATCGTGGCGAGACAACCTTAGCCCGCGCGGACGCCGAGCAAGCCTTGCGTCTCGATCCGGCCAGCACTCAGGCGCAAAAACTCCTGACCTTGCTTAACACACCGGCTCCCGTCGCGCCTCAACACTGACCTGTTCATGCGCCCGTTTGACTGTGCCCCGGGTCGTCGCATGCTTGCGGGCCGGCCCGCAGAATGATGATCCACGACAAGTGGGGAAAGGGCAGGAAGCGGTCAATCGGCCGGACAAAAGGAACCAGAAAATTCAGCAATTTGATTTGCCAAAACCCGAAGGTCTCTTTCTTCAAAATCCGCCCGTTCAGCCACCAGCCCGGTGTGCCGAAGCGATTGAACTTCACCACTTTTTCGACGCTGAAACCCGCGTCCTGGCAGACCTGCACCAGCTGTTCCTGCGTATAACGGCGATAATGGCCCAGCACCTTGTCGAGCGAACCGAAAAGTCGCGGCCCATTCGGAACCAGAACAATGGCGCGGCCATTTTTGTCCAGGCTCCTGCGAATATTGCACAGCGCCTCGACATCGTTGGCCAGGTGCTCCACCACATTCATGCAAATCACCGTGTCAAACTGTTCCGCAGGGTAGGTTTCCGCGGCGCTGGCGTCGGTGTAATGCACTTGCAGATACGGACGCGTCTGCTTCAGCGTTTCCAATCGGTCGAGATAGTGCGGATTGATATCGCTGGCATGATAGATGGGGCGCGGAACAAGATTCGCGGTCAAATTCCCGATTCCTGCGCCAATTTCCAGCACCCGCTCGCCCACGTAAGGCCGGATCGTGTCCGCCATCCATCGCGTAAATCGCGGCGCGCGATTCAGCCGTGCGAGTATTTCGCTGCCATAAGCGTCGGCGACATAGATTTTGTCGGAGATGCCATACTTGACCAAAGCTCCCAGTGCTCGCACGCCATCTTTCCAGGTAAGTTTCTTTCCTTCGGCATAGGTGCGCCCGGAATACCGAATGGGCACTTCAAAAATGCGCGCCTTGCGTTTGGCCAGCTTTACGGTAATTTCCGGTTCGATGCCGAAGCGGTCGCTCTCCCACGGAATACCCTTGAAGATGTCGGCCCTCACCATCTTGTAGCAAGTCTCGATATCCGAAAGGTTCAGGTCGGTCACGATGTTCGTCAGCAGCGTGATTAGCCGGTTTCCCA
>Ga0074045_10000728_pt1 | contig 32210 bp, 27 predicted proteins | sample BogForMeECP23OM2_FD_94442 | JGI IMG/M metagenome (GOLD analysis project Ga0074045, IMG submission 94442) | Bog forest soil microbial communities from Calvert Island, British Columbia, Canada - Bog Forest MetaG ECP23OM2 | ecosystem: Environmental > Terrestrial > Soil > Wetlands ...
CGGCTTGAGCGCGACGGCACGCAGGACGAGGTGACCGTCTCACATTCGACAGACGACAGCTTTGCCGATCTCTCTACGCATGCGCATCCATTTGATCGGATCGTGTTTCCCGACGATCCGGAGCATTTCATTCACGTGCCGACCTCGCTTGGGCGCAACGCGATCGAGCGATCACCGGGCATTCGCTTTTCCCTAAGTGAAATAGGTATCGGGGTATCGACCGGTCCGGTTGTCGATTTCAGGTTGGCCAAGCACATTCACCAGAAGCCGGCCGAGGGAACCGTTCCGCTGCTCTATCCGGGCCATTTCGTCGGCCACGCCGCGCAATGGCCCAAGGAAGGCATGAAGCGAGGCAACGCAATCAATCTCAACGCCGACACGAAAAAATGGCTCTACCCGATCGGCTTTTATACCGTGGCACGGCGCTTTTCCGCTAAAGAGGAGCGCCGCCGCATTGTCGCCAGCGTCGTTACACCCGGTGCGTTCCCGAGAGCGCCAATGCTGGGCTTTGAAAATCACCTCAACGTCTTTCATGAGAACAAGTGCGGCTTGCCGGAAAATCTCGCACATGGACTAGCCGCGTTTCTCAACACGACAGCGGCCGATGATCATTTCCGCCGCTTCAACGGCCATACCCAGGTCAATGCCACGGACCTTCGAATGATGAAGTACCCGAGCCGACAGGCGCTTATCGCCCTCGGAAAGTGGGCGCGCGCACAATGTGCGCTAACGCAGGCGATGCTTGACGATCAACTGAAAAAACTCGCTGAATGAGCCCCCCTCAAGTTGATAAGGCCCGCAAGATTCTGACCGCTCTTGGCATGCCGCGTGCCCAGCAGAACGAACGTTCAGCCCTTTGCCTTTTGGCGTTGCTCGATCTCCGGCCCGACCGCAAATGGGCCCAGGCGCAAAACCCACTCATGGGTATCACGCCGATCATGGATTGGATTCGAGACCACTACAAGAAAACCTATAAGCCGAATACCCGCGAGACCGTGCGGCGCCAGACTGTGCACCAGTTTGTTGACGCGGGCATCGCTCTTTACAATCCCGACAAACCCGACCGGCCCGTGAACAGCCCCGCCGCCGTGTATCAGATCGAGCCGGCCGCCCTCGCATTACTCCGCAGCTTTGGCACGAAGGCATGGCGCGCCCAGTTAAGAGCGTACCTTGCAAAGCATCAGACACTCGCCGCACGGTACGCGCACGAGCGCAACCAAACCCTCATTCCCGTGGCGATCGCGCCGGGCAAGGAAATCACCCTCAGCCCGGGAAAGCATAGCGAACTGATCAAGGCCATTATTGAAGACTTCGGTGCGCGTTTCGTCCCCGGAGGCGTGTTGATTTATGCGGGCGACACGGGCGAGAAGTGGGGATATTTTGACGCCGTGTCGCTGTCCAAACTCGGCGTCAGAGTCGGTGCTCACGGCAAGATGCCAGACGTAGTTCTGTACTACCCGGAGCGAAATTGGTTGCTGCTGATCGAATCCGTAACCAGTCACGGCCCCGTGGACGGCAAACGTCATGCGGAGCTTTCCCGGCTGTTCGCCAGCACGACGGCGGGCCTCGTTTATGTGACCGCGTTTCCGAACCGGGCCATCATGAGCCGCTATCTCGGCAAGATCGCATGGGAAACGGAAGTATGGGTAGCGGACGCCCCTTCCCACCTGATCCATTTCAATGGTGAGCGCTTTCTGGGCCCACCCCCACCCACCATCAGTTGCGACTAGCATGCTTTATCGCACCGTTTAGCCGTTCTAATTCCAATTCGTGACGCCTTTTTTACAATTGTCATACTGCGGGCGGGAGTGACACGCGCGCGGCGTTAACTCAAGATTTTTGACGCAGCTGGCGGACTCTCCTGCTCGCTCCGGGCGACAACCGTGCTCTGCGTTACTCGCGGACATACGGTTCGCCGAGGGCGCTGGGGGATTGCGCCTGACCCCCGACCATCGCGAGCACTGCCAACGTCATCACGTAGGGCATCGCGAGAAAGAGCTGATAGGGAATTGCCGCGCCCGTCGCCTGCAGTGTGTACTGCAAGGCGGTCGCGGCGCCAAAGAGGAGCGCCGCGGCCGCGATTCCCCACGCTTTCCAGCGCCCGACGATAACTACCGCCAGCGCGACGAAGCCACGCCCGCCCGAGATGCCCTCGTCGAAGGTACCGGTGTAGCCGAGCGTCAGGTAGGCGCCCCCCAACCCCGCCAGCGCGCCGGCCAGCAAGAGCGCAACCCAACGCTGACGATAGACGTTGAGACCCAGCGCGTCGGCCGCCGCGGGATGCTCCCCGGCGGCGCGCAGATGAAGTCCGGGGCGCGTCCGCGCCAGCGTCAACCCCACGATCGGCACCAAGCCGCACGCCACGTACACAATCGCGTTTTGCGCGAGCAGAGGCCCGATCACCGCGACCTGCGCCAGCGACGCACCGCCCAGTGACGCCAGCGGGACCACCGTTATCGCTTGCCCGGTTACGCCGAAAAGCCGGCGATAGCCGACCCCCGTCAGTCCCAACGCCAGAATATTGAGCGCCGTGCCGGCGACCACCTGATTGGCAGCAAGACTGACGACCAATCCGGCGAGCAACGCATTGAGCATCACGGCGGCGCCCATCGCCGCGATCACGCCCAGCAGGAGACTGCCGCTGAACCACGCCGCGGCGAGTCCGGCGAAGGCCCCCAACAGCATCGCTCCTTCGATCCCGATATTAATCACGCCGCTCTTCTCGACTATCAGTTCACCGAGCGCGGCTAACAGGATGGGCGTCGCCATCGCGACGGTCGCCGCGAGGAACGCGTTAAGCACGTCAAGCATCGGAGCCCGCCGCCGGAGTCGTCGCGATACGCCCCGCCAGGCGCGAAGTCGCCAGCGCCAAACGCAGACGCCGGCTCGCGCCGCTGTCGGCCGCCAGCAGAATCATGATCACCAACGCCTCGATCACCTGCACCAGCACCGGCGAGATACCCGCCGAACGCTGCATCGCCTGCGCCCCGTTATCGAGCGCGCCGAAGAGCACGGCCGCCGGCACGATCGCGAGCGGATTAAGACGGGCCACTAACGCGACCGCGATCGCCTCGTAACCCCATCCGGGCGACAGCTTTTCGTATAGGCGATGGGTAATCGCGGCAACCTGGACGGCGCCGCCGAGTCCGGCGATCGCGCCGCTCATCGTCATCGTCCAAATCGTCAGCCAGGCGACGGGGAGACCGGCGTAGACGGCCGCGCGCCGATTACGGCCCATCGCGCGCAACTCGAAGCCGGCCGCGGTGTGAAACAGCAGGAAGTAACAGCCCACGGCGAGCGACACCGCCAGCAGCATGCCGGAGTTTAGACGGCTGGGCGGAAAGTACAGGGTCAACTCGGCGGCGGGCGCGAGCGGCGCGCTCTGCGGAAACGCATGCGAAGGTTCCATCAGCGGCCCGTGGACCGCCCAGCTCAGCATTTGCAGAGCGACGAAGTTCAGCATGATCGTGCTGATTACTTCGCTGACGTCGCGGCGCGCCCGCAGCCATCCGGCCAGCGCACCCCAGCATCCGCCCCCGGCGGCGCCCACCGCGAACAACGCGACCATCGCGACCGGCGGCGGCCATCCGGCGGTCGCCGGGCCGAGCGCCCCCGCCGCCAGCGCGCCGGCCATGAGCTGGCCGTCCGCGCCGATATTCCAGAGCGATCCCTCAAATGCGATCGCGACCGCCACCCCGCAGAACACCAGGGGCGTGGCCTTGACGAGGGTATCGACCGTCGCGATCCAGTTGCCAAAGGCGCCATCGGCGAGCGCCCCTATCACGACGCGCGGCGACGTCCCGAGCAGCCCGAGGACGAGCGCCACGATCACGCCAGCCAGCGCGATCGCCGCCAGCGGTCGCATCGCTCGGGCGAGCATCATGCCGTCGCGCCCGCCATCAGCAGACCCAGCCGCACCGGATTGCGGTCGGCCGGGGCCACCGCGCTTAGACGGCCGCGGCTGATCACGTGGATACGATCAGACAAGGCAAAAATCTCGTCGAGGTCACTCGAGATAAGCAGGACCGCGCCGCCGCCCGCGGCGTATTCGTGCAATCGCTGATGGACTTCGGCGACCGCGCGCAGATCGAGTCCCCGGCAGACGTCGTGGGCGGCGATGGCGCACGGCGCGCTGGCGAAGGCTCGCGCCACGGTCAGCCGCTGGCGATTACCGCCCGAGAGCGCCGCGGCGAGCGCCGCTGGCCCAGCGGAGCGAATCGCGAAACGCGCGAGCAGCTCGGCGCAAAATTCCATCGCGCGCCGCCGCCGCAGCATCCCGGCCCGGCTGACGAAGCGCTTCCGCAAGGGCGCGGCCAGCAGCAGATTTTCCCACAACGTCATCTCGAGGATCAGGCCCTCGCGATCACGATTCTGCGGGATTACGGCGACCGCGCCGCCCGCGGCGATATCGATTCCCCCCGCCTGCGGCACGATCGCGCCGCTCAGGAGGGCCGCGAGTTCCGCCTGGCCGTTGCCCTCGACCCCGGCGATACCGACGATCTCACCCGGAACGAGATAGAGCGAGAGGTTATCGAGCAGGCGGCGGCCGCCCGCCTCGTAGACGATATTTTCCAGCTCCAGCGCGATCTCCCCGGTGGGGCGTGGGGTGCGATGGCCGACGCCGGGCGGCGGCAGTTCGCCGATCATCAGCCGCGCGAGTTCGTCTTCGGTGGTCTCGGTGGCGGGCAGCTCGACCACTTTGCGGCCGGCCCGCAGCATGGTAATCCGATCGGCGACCGCGAGCGCCTCGGCCAGCTTGTGCGTGACGATAATCACGATCCGGCCGGCGCTGCGCAGGCTGCGGATCATCGCCAGAAAGGCGGTCAGCTCGGCGGGCGCCAGGACGCCGGTCGGTTCGTCGAGAATCAACACCCGCGGGTTGAAGCTGAGCGCGCGAAGGATCTCGAGCCGGACCTGCGTGGCGATCGCGCAATCGGCGACGCGGACACCGGGCGGCGGCAGAGCGAAATCGAGTTCGCTGGCGCGCACGTAAGCCTGCGCCTTCACGTCGCTCAGCTCCAGCCCGACGCTGCCTTGGCTGGCGCCGCCCAAGGCCAGATTTTCCTCCCACGAGAGCCGCTCGAACAGCATCGGCGTCTGAAAGACCGCAGCGACGCCCCGGCGCAGCGCGGTGGCGGTTGAGCCGTCGAGCAGCGAGGTTCCGTCGAGTTCGATCCGGCCGCCGTCCGGGGCGGTGCGGCCCGCGAGAATGTTAATTAGCGTGCTCTTGCCCGCCCCGTTTTCGCCGACCAGCGCGTGAATCTCGCCGGGACGCGCGGCGAAGTCGACGTCGTCGAGCGCAAGCGTGGGGCCATAGCGCTTGCTGATTCCGGTGGCGGTCAGCACCGTTTAATCCGACCCGCCGGCGACACGATCATAATGTTCAATAACGTAGCGGCGCGCCTCGTCGGGCGTGGTGAGCGCGCCGTCGAGCTGGAGGTCTTCGACTTCGCGCAGGATTCGCTTGAACGCGGGGCCGGGCGCAAAGCCCAGCGCGATCAGGTCGTCGCCGCCCAGGAGGCGCGGTGGCCGCAGCGCCACGGCGGGCATCTGCGCCATCGCGCGACGGCAGAAATGGTAGAAGCCCAGATAGGACCCCGACGCGAGCGCATCGAGGCGTGAAAGCTCGAGCAACTCCGTGAACCCTTCCTCGGCGATCATGCGTTTGAGCGTCGCCTGGCGCATCCGCGGCGCCATGCACATCCGCAGATGGTAACGTACGAGATAGGCCACCCGCTCCTGGGTCGCGCGCGAACGCCTGACCCGCCGCAGGACCTCGACCGCCATCTCGGCGCCGCGCTCGGTATGGCCGTAGTAGGTCATCTTGCCGTCGGCGTCGGTCGCGAAGCAGAGCGGCTTGGCGATATCGTGAAAGAGCGCGCCGAAGGCGAGCGTCTCATCGCATCCCGCCGGCAGCATCGAGAGCATCAACCGCGTATGGCGGTAGACGTCGCCCTCCGGATGAAAGTTCACGGGTTGGGGGCACGCGGCGAGCGGCAGGACTTCGGGCAGCACCACCGCCGCGAGGCCGCTCGCGACCAGCTGATCGAGCCCGCGCGCGGCGCCGCCTTCGGTCAGGATTTTGACCATCTCCTCGCCAACCCGCTCCGCCGCGGTACGTGCGACCGAAGGCGCGTTGCGCTGCATGGCACTCCACGTCGCGGGCTCGATCGCAAAGCCCAGCCGGGCGCTGAAGCGGACCGCGCGCAGGATACGCAGATGGTCTTCCTCGAAGCGTAGCGCGGGATCGCCGATCGCGCGGATAATTCCCGCGCGCAGATCACGCCGGCCATGCACGAAATCGATCACGCGATCGTTCACCGGGTCGAAGTACATCCCACCGATGGTGAAATCGCGCCGGCGGGCGTCTTCTTCAATCGTGCCGAAGCTTACCGCCGACGGGCGCCGCCCGTCGTGGTACTCCGCGTCGGCGCGGAAGGTCGCCACCTCGAAGTAGTCGTCGTCAACGATAACCATGATCACGCCGAAGCGTGCGCCCACCGGGATGGTGTTCTCGAAGAGACGCTCGACGACCTCGGGGCGCGCGTCGGTCGCGATATCGTGATCCTTGGCCTTTACGCCGAGCAGCCGATCGCGCACGCAGCCGCCCGCCAGGTAGGCCACAAAACCGGCGCGCCGCAGCCGGTCGATAATCAACAGTGCCTTGTTTTCCCTGCCGTCTTGCACGTTTTGGCTTGAATTTAGCGGTTTGGGTGGAAACGCCACCAGCCTCGTTTTTAGTTGCTGCGGTTGAACCGACGCGGGGCCGGCGGTGATTCGCGAGCGGCCGGCGGCGGGTTTGCGGCCTCGGCAGCCGGGGCGGCTTCGTGAAAATAGACACGTTGATAGACCCGTAGGAGAGCCGCGAAGACGGCGATCACCGCCGGTCCGGCGAAAATCCCGAACGGTCCGTACGCCTCGATTCCGCCAGCCAGGCCAAAGAACAGCGCCACGGTCGGCAGGCCGGTGCCGTGACCCATCGCGAGGGGTTTGACGAAATTGTCGATCACCGCGAGTGCGGCCGCCGCCCAGATGATCAGCGCGAGCGCGGGGCCCCATCCGGCGGTGAAGACGAGATAGCCGGTGACCGGCACCCAGACCAGCGCCGTGCCGCCTATCGGCAGGAGTCCGCCCATCGCGCTGAGCGTTGCGAGTAGTGCCCAGTACGGCACGCCCAGCACAAGATACGCCAAGCCAAGCACGAAACCGTCGAGCAGCGCCGTGAGCATCAATCCGCGCATCACGGCCGAGAGCGTCAGGCGCAGCGTGTCGAAGACCGCCGCCTTGTCCTCTTCATGCAGCGGCGTCAGGTTGCGCAATGCCTCGTAGTAGGATTCACCGTCACGCAGTAGATAGAAGAACGTGGTCAGCGCAATCGCGAAATGGAATAAATAGAGCACGATATTGCCGGCCACGGACCCGACGTGTTTAACGATGTAATCACTGGTCGCCTTGACTCCTTCCGTGCTCAGGTAACGAATCTCGTCGTCGAGCCGAATCCCGTGGCGGGTCAGGAGCGCGTCGAGCCATGCTCCCGGTCGGGTCCCGCGAATCCAGGTGCTGGCGCTCGCCAGGCCGCCTTGATTGGCGGCATGCGGCAATCCGGCATAAAGACCCTGCGCCTCGCGCACCAGGCTGGTTGAAAGCCAAACCGCGGGAACCAACACCCCCATCGCGACGACTAGCGTAATCAGCAACGCGCAGGTCGAGCGGCTCTTGATCCACCGGTTCAGCCAGACCAGCGCGGGATGGGCGAGGAAGGCCAGCAGGATCGCCCAGACGATCGGCGTAATAAAAGGCGCGATAACCGCATAGAGCTCATAGGTGATAAGCGCCAGCAGCCCAAAGAAAAAAAGTACTATGATTCGTTCGCGATCCATCGCGGGAGCCGTGCCCACGGAGTCTAGCAGACGCGGCGCGGAGGGTCGCGTCCGGGCGCGAGCGATGGTACAAGTAGGCCAAGGTCGCGATTAGAGATAGACGGTGGAAATCAACGGCATCGCCCATATCTACCTGACGGTGGACAAGTTCGAGGAGTGTGCGGCGTTTTATCGCCGCCTGCTCCCGGCGCTGGGTCTCGGCTTCGTGGTGCGCGACGAGCCCAACGAACTTTATTGCATTGGCGGCCGCACGGGCTTCGGGATCACACGGTGCGCCCCGGAACATCGCGGAACGGGCTTCATCCAGGGCCGTCCGGGACTGCATCATCTCTGTTTCCGGGCGCGCTCGCGCGAGGACGTCGACACCGTGCATCAACTCGTCCGCGAACTGGGGGCTACCATCGTCCGCGCGCCGGAAGTCGGCCGCTGGGCGCCGGGTTATTACTCGCTGCTATTCGAGGATCCCGACGGCGCCCGTCTCGAGATCAACTATATTCCGGGCAAGGGCCTGCTCGCTGATTCGCCAAAGGAACGCTAGCCCGGCCGGGTCGGTTGCCGCGTCAAGGATTTTTGTTTACGCTCTCCCACGACTTGTTCAGCTTGATTAAGACTTCGCGCGCGAAGGCACGTAGCTCAGCGGGAGAGCACTTCCCTGACACGGAAGGGGTCGGCGGTTCAATCCCGCCCGTGCCTACCATTTCATCGATTTTCGTCACTCATCATGAGCGCTGACATCACGATCGTCGCCAACGGTCAGGCGCGCGTGGTCGCGCCGGGTACCCGCGTGCGCGAAGTGCTCGACGGCAAAGTCGGGCGCGACGTCGTTGCCGCGCGCGTCGACGGTAAGCTGGTCGATCTCTATCGGCCGCTCACCCACGACGCCACGGTCGAGCCGGTCGCAGCCGACAGCCCCGAGGGTATCGACATAATCCGCCATTCCACCGCCCATCTGATGGCGCAGGCGGTCCAAAGTTTGTTTCCCGGCACGCAGGTGACGATCGGGCCGACTATCGAAGACGGCTTCTTCTATGACTTCGCGCCGCCCCAGCCCTTTACGGTCGAAGACCTGCCCAGAATCGAGCAGAAGATGCGCGAGTTGGCCAAGGCTGACCTGCGGGTGGAACGCACGGAGGTCGCGCGTGCGGAAGCGATCGCGACCTTCGAGCGGATGGGCGAGCATTATAAGGTCGAAATCCTCAAGGGTATCCCCGAGGAATCGGTTTCAATCTACCGGCAGGGCGACTGGATGGATCTGTGTCGCGGGCCGCACGTGCCGTCGACGCGCTTTATCCGCGCTTTCAAGCTGACCGGCGTCGCGGGGGCATACTGGCGCGGCGACGAACACAATGCGATGCTCTCGCGGATTTACGGCACCGCCTTTGCCACCAAGGAGGCGCTCGAAGAGCATCTGCGGATGGTCGAACTGGCGCGCCAGCGTGACCATCGGCGGCTTGGCCGTGAAATGGGGCTCTTTCTGTTCGATCCGATCGCGCCGGGGCAACCCTTCTATTTGCCGAAGGGGATGGTGATCTTCAACGGGCTGGTCGACTATGTGCGGCGGCTTTATCGGCGTTATGGCTTCGACGAAGTAATCACGCCGCAAATCTATCGTAACGAGCTATGGCATACCTCAGGCCACTGGGATAATTTTCGCGAAAATATGTTTCTGGCGCCCGATCCGGAGGCGGAAACCGCGACGATTGATACCACTGCCGAAGGTTGGCGGCAGGGCTACGGCGTCAAGCCGATGAACTGCCCCGGCCATACTTACGTTTATCGCGCCGACAAGCGCTCCTACCGCGACTTGCCTTTGCGGATCGCGGAGTTCTCGCGGCTCCATCGGGCCGAACGCTCCGGCGTGCTGCATGGTCTCACGCGGGTGCGTGTGATGTCGCAGGACGACGCCCATATATTTTGCACAGAGGCGCAGATCGAAGACGAAGTCGCGATGAACCTCGCGATGGTGCGCGACATTTATACGACACTCGGTTTCGAGCGGATCGAGTTCAAGCTCGCCACGATGCCTGAACTGCGTCTCGGCACGGTCGAGCAGTGGCAGATGAGCGAGGCGAAGCTCGGCAATGCGCTGCGCCGCAATGAGGTCAGCTTCGAGATCAATCCGGGCGAGGGCGCGTTTTACGGCCCCAAGATTGAAATCTACGTGCCGGACGCGCTCAAGCGGAAGTGGCAGGTGGCGACGATTCAGCTCGACTACAACCTGCCGGAGCGTTTCGACCTGCATTTCACTTCGAGCGCCGGCACCGAAGAGCGCCCCGTGATGATCCATCGCGCCATCCTCGGCTCGCTCGAACGCTTCATCGGCGTGCTGATCGAGCATACCGGGGGCGTCCTGCCCTTCTGGCTCGCACCCGAGCAGGTCCGCGTGTTGTCGCTCAGCGAGAAGGTCGAAGACTACGCCGCGGAGGTCGGAGCGCTGGTCAAAGGGCTGGGCTTCCGCGCGACCGCCGACGTGCGCAACGAAAAGCTGGGTTTCAAAGTGCGCGAGGCCGAACTGGCGAAGGTGCCGTACATGGCGGTGGTCGGCGAACGCGAAGCCGCCGGACGTCAGGTTGCGGTGCGGTTGCTACGCGGCGAGAAGAGCCAGGTGATTGGTCTCGACGAATTCCTCGAACGGCTCAAGCTCGAGCCTTTACCGGCCTAGATTTTTGCTTTCTAAATGCCTTCATTTCGATCTACGCTTGGCCTGCCAGAGATTTTTTGGCTCGACCGGCGTGTGCCTGACGCGGCTTTGGCAACCGCTTAACTTATGCTCGGCCTGAACGGGTCGAGGGAGGTGATTTATTCGTAGGGATTTTCGTACTCCGCCATCACGGGAACCAGCTATCCGGGTCAATAACCTGATCCGCTCGCCCGAAGTCAGGGTGATCGACGCGGACGGCAAGCAGGCCGGCATCATGCAAGTGCGCGACGCAATTCGCCTCGCGGAAACCCGCGGACTCGACCTGGTGGAAGTCGCCTCCACGGCGCAGCCGCCGGTCTGCCGGATAACCGATTTCGACAAGTATCGCTATGCGCTGAAGAAAAAAGCGCACGATTCCAAAAAGGGTTCGGCAGCGAGCGCCATCAAGGAAGTCAAGATGGGGGCGCTCACCGACAAGCATGATGTCGACTTCAAGGTAAAGCACATCCGGCGCTTTGTAACGGACGGGCAGCGTGTTAAGCTCTCGGTTTCGTTTCGGGGCAGGCAGATTACCCATCCGGAACTGGGCCGCGCTTTGATTGACGGAATCGTCGAGCAAGTTCGTGATATCGCGCAGCCCGACGGGTCGACCCGGATGGAAGGACGGAATATGTCGATTCTGCTGACCCCGCGATAAACGCTAGCGGAGTGAGGCCGGGCGAACGGAGCGAGCAGGCGAGTCTGCGAGCTGCGTCAGAAATCTTAAGTCAGTTACTGAGGCGAAAGAGCGACGCGGCGGAAAGCAGGCGCGCTGGAAAGAACGATGCCGAAGATCAAAACCAACAGAAGTGCCGCCAAGCGATTCGCCATCACCAAGACCGGCAAGGCGAAGCACAAACGCGCCAATTTGCGCCATCTGCTCTCAAGCAAGAGCCGGGGGCGCAAGCGCAACCTGCGAAGCCCGGGGGTACTGAACAAGATGGATACCAAGAAGATCCGCCTGATGGTGCCGTATCTTTAGGGCACCGCGTGATTGACCGTATTTCAGGTGGAATTCGTTTTAAGGCTACCGCTGTAGAATTAAGGAAGGACGCATTCTCCGATGCCTCGCGCTAAAGGCGGACCCAAAACCCGCCGCCGTCATAAACGCCAACTCAAGCTGGCCTCCGGCTTTGTCGGTGGCCGCAAACTTTACCGGCAGGCCCGTAACACCCTTGAAAAGGGGCTGACCTACGCGTATCGCGACCGTAAGCAGAAGAAGCGGCTTTTCCGCGGCCTCTGGATCACGCGAATCAACGCCTTGGTGCGCGAACATGGCTTGAGCTACAGCCGTTTTATGGATGGCCTCAAAAAAGCCGGAATCGAGCTCGACCGCAAGCAATTGGCCGCGCTGGCCTTGAATCGCAACCAGTTGTTTAGTGATTTGGTGCGCGCCGCCAAGGACGCGCTGGGCGCCCAAGCCGCTTAGGCCTCGCCCCGCGCCTCTAACAGCGCCGCGCACGAAGGACCATGTGGCCAAGCCACATGGTCTTTTGTTTGTGGGAAAGAAATAGGACTACAAAATGGACGAACAAATCCCGTTAGTTGAGCTCGAAGGCGGCTCGGTCACGAACCACGCCAATGAGTGGCGCGAGCTACTAAACGATCAAGTAAAAAAAGACGACTTTCATGATCAGCTTGAGAGCCTCATCGACGACAACTTGTGGGAGCCTAGTTTTTCGGACGATGGCTACCTGACGATATCCAAACATTCGATCGTGCCGGGTGTAACAGGACCCACCGCCTGGAGCGTTGTAATAAGATGCGATGGTTTACGAATAGAAGCCGATCGTGTGCCAGTGGCAACGGACACCTGGGAAGTGGCAGAGCACATGTTTACCGTGGCGCGGCTCTTAAAATGGGAACAAAAGAAAGTTTCTGGAAGTGTCAGCTTCCAGAAAGCCACGGATCTGGAAGAGATCCTTTTCCGTGCTCTTCAGGATCTTAGGAGCCCGTCCGCCCAACAGCTAGAAAATGTGCGTGTGCGTTATCTCGGTCGTTCGGGCGAATTGACTCAGGTGATGCGGCGGCTAGGTCAATTGCCAAACGAGGAGCGGCCTCTCGTTGGACGCCGCGTCAACGAGATCAAGAACATCCTCGAAAAACGCATTTCGGACCTTGATGGAGCGCTTAAACACGCCGCGATGGAGCGCTCGCTCGGTGAGGCCCGGATCGACGTGACGCTGCCCGGGCGGCACGTGCCGCGCGGCTGGCTGCATCCGGTGACCCAGAGCCGGGAACGAATGCTCGGGATTTTCACCGCGATGGGCTTCGAGGTGATCGAGACCCAGGATATCGAGGATGACTTCCACAACTTCGGCGCGCTGAATTTTCCCCCGGACCATCCGGCGCGCGAGATGCAGGATACGTTTTTCATCCCCGGCGGCTTGCTGCTGCGCACCCATACCTCGAACGGACAAATCCGCGTGATGGAGCGGCGCAAACCGCCGCTCGCGATCGTCTGTCCGGGCAATTGCTATCGCCGCGACGAACTAAGCGTGCGGGCCTCGCCGATGTTCAGCCAAATTGAAGGCTTCATGGTCGATCGCACCGGCATAATCACGATGGCTCACCTGAAGGGCGTGCTCACCGAGTTTCTGCGCGCGCTCTTCGGCACCGCTACCGGCGTGCGCTTCCGCTCGAGCTTCTTCCCGTTCACGGAACCCAGCGCGGAAGTCGATATCTCGTGCCTGCTGTGCCACGGCGCCGGATGCCGGGTCTGCAAGCAAAGCGGATGGACCGAAATCCTGGGCGCCGGGATGATCCATCCCAACGTGCTGCGCGCGGTCGGCTACGACCCCACCCAGTACGCGGGGTTTGCCTTCGGGATGGGCGTCGAGCGCACCTCGCTGCTCAAGCTCGGGGTCCATGACCTGCGGCTTTTTTTCGAGAATGACCTGCGCTTCCTGAGCCAGTTCCAGTCGGGTGGGGCCGCGTCATGAAGTTACCGCTCAGTTGGCTGAAGGAATTCGTCACGATCGACGTGGAGTTGAACGAACTCTGCGACCGGCTCACGATCGCCGGGCTCGAAGTGGAAAATAGCGAACAGCTCGGACCGAGCTTCACCGACGTCTTCGTCGCGAAGGTGACCGCCGTCGAACGCCATCCGAATGCCGATCGCCTCAACCTGTGCGCGGTGGACGCGGGCCCGGCGGGACGATTCCGGGTGGTCTGCGGCGCCCCGAATGTCCATCCCGGGATGACCGCGGCGCTCGCGAAAATCGGCGCTCGTCTGGCGGGCGGCGTGCATGGCGAGGGCACCGGGAGCCTCGAGAACGCGCTGCCGCTGCAGGCCGCGGTGATTCGCGGCGTGCCCTCCGAAGGGATGCTCTGCTCGGAGGCCGAACTTGGCCTCTCGAAAGATCATGAGGGTATCCTCGAACTCGATGCCGACGCCCGTCCGGGCGACCTGCTGAGCAGCTATCTGCGGATCCCCGACGTCGTGCTCGATATCGCGATCACACCGAATCGGGGCGACTGTCTCTCGATCCTGGGTATCGCGCGGGAAATCGCGGCGCTGTTCAACCTCAAACTGAACTCGCCGAAATTGCCTTCGGTCAAAGCGCCCAACCAGGGCGCCGCCACCGCGTGGGGGCTCCCCGTCGTGGTCGAAATTTTCGCCCCCGAAGCCTGTCCGCGCTATGCCGCGTTGCCGATGACCGGCATCAGGATCAAGCCGTCGCCGGTATGGCTGCGGCGGCGCCTGGAATTGTGCGGGATGCGGGCGGTCAACAACGTCGTCGACGTAACAAATTACGTGATGCTCGAACTGGGGCAGCCGCTCCATGCGTTCGACGCGACCCAGGTCGTCGATCACGCGATCATCGTGCGGCGGGCGGGCGTCAATCGGGAGTTTACGACGCTCGACGGCGTCGCGCGTAGTCTCGACCCAAATGATCTGATGATCGCCGATCGCGACAAGGTGCTCGCGATCGCGGGCGTGATGGGCGGGCAGAACTCTGAAGTAAGCCCGGCGACGACCTCGATCATTCTGGAAAGCGCGTACTTCGATCCCGCCACGATCGCGCGTACGGCGCGGCGGCTCGGCCTGCGCAGCGAGGCGAGTTATCGCTTCGAGCGCGGTATCGACCGCGCCGGACAGGTCAACGCCGTGCTGCGCGCGGGCGCGCTGATCCGCGAGCTGGGCGAGGGACGCGCGGTCGCCGCGCCACTGGACGTCGAGCCGCTGCCCGCGCCGCCGCGCACGATCGCGCTCGACCTTGCGGCGATGACCGCAATTCTCGGCGTCGCGATCCCGGCGCCCGAAGTAGAGCGTCGTCTGCGCGCTATCGGCGCCGAGATCGAACCCGCGGGCCCGGGACGTTTCAACGTCGTGGCGCCGCCCTTCCGCCCCGATCTCAACGAGACGGCGGATCTGGCCGAGGAGGTGGCGCGCCTCGCCGGGCTCGCGGAAATTCCCGCTGTGCCGCCGCTCCGCAGTGCGGTCATCGTCACGCCCGACCCGGCGCGCGAAGCGGTCCGCGAGATCCGTGAGATCCTGGTCGGATGTGGCCTGATCGAGGCGAAGACGATCGCGTTTGTCGCGCCGGGCGATAACGAACGCTTCGCGGGCCTCGATCGCTCCGAGCCGGTGCGCGTGACCAATCCTTTGTCGGCCGAACTCTCCGAGATGCGCCGCAGCTTGGTCCCCGGCCTGCTGGCGGCCCTGCGCTTCAATCTGAACCGCGAAGCGCGCAACTTTCACATGTTCGAAATCGGCAAGACCTTCGGCGTGCGCGAGGGCGTCGCGGGCGAGTCGGATCGCGTCGCCGTGGTGAGCTATGGCGACTTCGCAATGGGCGCCGTCGGACAGCCCGCTGTTGCGGCCAGTTTCGGCACTTTGAAAGGGGTTTTGGAGACGATCTTCCGCACCCTGTCGGCCCATGGCCGGATCGATTTCGAGCGTATCCCCGAAGGCCACGCAACGTATCTACATCCGGGGCGGTGCGCGTCGATCAAGCTGGGCGGAGTTGCCGTCGGGATTTTGGGGGAGCTCCATCCGGCGGAAGCGCTAAGGCTCGAATTGACGAGCCCGTGTGCGCTTTTTGAACTTGACATGGCGCAACTTATTGCTTACGGTGCGGAGCCACGTCAAAAGGTGATTCCACCTCCGCGATTCCCTGCGGTGCGGAGAGACCTGGCGCTGGTAATTGATCGTGATTTTCCCGCGAACAAGGTCAGCGAAGTAATCGCCGGATTGGACGCCGGGTTGCTGGAGAGCGTTGAGCTGTTTGATGTTTACGAGGGGAGTTCGTTGCCCGCCGGCAAAAAGAGCGTCGCGGTGGCCTGTCGGTATCGTGGAAAAGATCGTACCCTTACCGACGACGAAGTTAATCGGGCGCACGCGGCGCTGGTCGAGCGGGCGGCGAAACAGCTTGGAGCAGAGTTGCGACAATAACGACGCCCGAAGTTGGGGCCGGGAAGGGTCGGTCAGGCACGGCCATGACCAAAGCCGATCTGGTTGAGTTGGTCTACGGACGGGTGGGCTGCGCAAAAAAAGAGGCGGGCGACGTGGTGGAGGAGGTTTTCGCGATCGTGCGCGAGTGCCTGTGCCGGGGCGAAAAGGTCAAGATTTCCGGTTTCGGCAGTCTTGCCGTCAATCAGAAGGGCGCCCGGCGCGGACGCAATCCGCAAACCGGCGACACGATCACGATCAAGCCGCGCGCGGTGCTCTCGTTCAAACCCAGCGAAATCCTCAAGGAGCGCGTGCTCAACGGCGCCAAGTCCGGGTAATGACTACCCCGCGCTCGAAACCCGCCAAGCCCCGACGGAAGCGACCGTCGACCATGCCCGACACGGCGGAGCGGAGCGAGCGAACTCTCAAGATCGGTGAAGCCGCGCGCGCCCTTGGCGTCGAGGCCTACGTGCTGCGCTTCTGGGAGACCCAGTTCCCGTTTCTACGCCCCCGGCACGCTTCGTCGTCGCACCGGATTTACCAGCCCAGGGATCTCGCGCTGCTGCGCATGGTCAAGCGGCTGTTGCATGTCGAGGGCTACACTATCGCCGGCGCAAAAAAGCATATCCGCGAGGTCGGCCTCGAGCAGTTGTGCGGCGAACCGTCACCCGACGGGATCGCGCCCGCCGTCCGCCCAACCCCGCCGGCGGCGGATCCGCGCCGCACCAGCCTGCAAGACACGCTCGAATCGATCCGCAACGATTTGAAATCCTTGCGCAAACTGCTCGACAGCTGAGCCGCCCGCCCAATACTGCGTGCGCAGATCCGAAGTGAGCGCGGCTGCTCCCGGCGGCACTTGCAGTAAGAAAAGGGCCGATGATCACGGATCATCGGCCCTGATGCTGCAAGGAGCTGGCGGTTCAGGCCTCGAAGAAGCGCCGCGGATTATCGACCATCATCGTCTGGATCTTCTGATCCGGGACCCCGGCGTTCTTCAGCTTCGGTAAAATATTCTTGAAAATATGGGTCGGCTTCCAGTTCTTGATGGATTCCATCACCTCGGGCGGCAGACCCAAGCCGCGGCCGAGGATACAGGCGACGGAATCGTGCGAGAGGACGATCTGTTTCTCGAAGCCGATACCCAGCAATCCGATCAACGAAGCCACGCGCAGCCGGTCGGGATGGACGAAATCGAGGCCAAAGCGGTCGAAGCCGAGGTAGCATCCGCGGTCCAGCATGTCAGCGTGGTAGCCCAGGTTCGAAGAGCCGCAGCTATGACCGATGATCACCTTGTTCAGATCGACGCCTTCTGACGCGAAGATCTCGAGCTGCTCACGACCCATCGTGCCTTCTTCGGTATGGGTCGTAATCGGCGCGCCAGTGCGTTTCGAGGCGCGCGCCGCCGCGCGCAGGCATTTCTCCTCGTATTCGGTGATATGGTCCTTGCCGGTGGCGCACTTGATCAATCCCGCCTTGATCCCGGTTTCGCCGATCCCCTCGGTCAACTCGGCCGTATAGATATCCGCGATCTCGTCGGCCGAGCGCTGCTTCATGTAGACCGTATTACCGAGGTCTTCCTTGTAAAGACCGCTCGAGCAGACGACGTTGACCCCGCTCGCGTCGGCCACCTCGGCCATGAAGACGACGTCGCGGCCGATATCGTTGGGACACGGGTCGACAAAGGTACTCAGCCCCAGGTCCTTGAGCTCCTTGAGCCGGTCGATCGCGCCGCGCAACGCGGCCTTGCGGTCGAAGCGGGGCGCCTTGCAATCCAGCTCCCAGCCCGCCCATCCAATCAGTAGATGCTCATGCATCAGGGTGGTCCCGAGTTTATCGCTGTTAACCGTGCCGGTGACCGTGTTGATCGCCTTCATCTTGAATATGCTCCCGTTGGTGATTCGCCTGTGCGCCCAACCTAAACCGTGGCGGCCACAGCGTCAAACGTCCGGCGAGTTGGAACGTCACGCGGAGGTCGGGGGGCGGGCAAAGACGCTGAACAGCACCGCGATCGCGACACCCGTCGTGATCGCGCTGTCGGCAATATTGAACACCGGGTAACTGAACGAAGCGTGATGGAAGTAGATGAAATCGGTCACCACCCCATGCCCCAGGCGGTCGTACAGATTGCCGAGCGTGCCGCCCAGAATCAGCGCGAAGGCGAGCGCGGACGAAAATGGGGTCGCGCGGCGCACGATTAGTACCGTCAGAACGACGATCGCGACGACCGAAAGAGCGATGAAGAAGATCCGGCGGAACCCTGCCGGCATCGTTGCAAACAGGCTGAAGGCCGCACCCGGATTGAGCGTGTAGGTCAGATCCAGCCAGCCCGGGATAAGCGGGATACTGCGATAGAGCTGCATATGCGTGCTGACCAGATGCTTGCTCAACTGGTCGAGCAGCAACACCGGCAACGTCACTGCCGCGAACAGGATGGCATGACTCCGCGCGGCGGCTGCGCGAGGAACGTCGGCACGCGTTGGCGCTGAAGCGGAATTCACGCGGTCTCGGCGGCCACCACCGTCCGGCAGCGCGGGCAGAGACTCGGATGGCCGCCATCGTCGTAATAGCACCAGCAGCGCTGGCACTTGAGGCCGGGCGCGCGCTGACCAATCACCATCAGCGGCGGCTGCGCGCCCAGCCGGCCGAAGATCCCGTCCGCGGCGAAAGAGTCGCCGCCGTTGACCTGCGCGCTGAGCTTTGCAACCTCGGGCGCGGGCAGAATCGCGACGTCCGACACGATGAAGAGATGCTTCAGGCTCGCGCGATACTGCTCTAGCGTCGCGGCCAGCGCGCTGGCCTCGGGCTGTGCCACGCCGACACTCAGCCGGGCTTCGAGCGGCGCGCCGATCGTGCCGGCCTGGCGCATCGTTTCGAGCACCTTGAGGGCCTGATTGCGCACCTGCAACAGGCCGTCCCAGCGTGCTTCGAGCGCGAGGTCGGTAAAGCGCTGGTCGGGGCCGGCTAGCGTCAGCAGATGGACGCTGCTCGCGCTCCGGCCGGGAACATAAGCGTAGATTTCGTCGGCGGTAAACGGCATCAGCGGCGCCAGCATCCGCACCAGCGCGTCGAGCATCAGGTGGAGCGCGGTCTGCGCCGAGCGCCGCTCGCGCGACCGGGCGCCGTCACAATAGAGCCGATCGCGGGCGACATCGATATAAAGCGAACTCAGGTCGACCACGACGAAGTTGAGCATCGCGTGAAACGCCGTCTGAAAATCGAACGCCTCGTAGGCGCGGCGCACACCGCGCTTAAGCTCTTCCATACGCGCCATGATGAAGCGGTCGAACTCGAGCATGTCGGCCACCGCCACCGCGTCGCGGGCCGGATCGAAGTCGGCGAGATTCCCCAGCATGAAACGGCAGGTGTTGCGAATCTTACGGTAGGATTCCGCTACCGCAGTGTAGACGGTCTTGCCGAGCGCGATCTCCGTGGTGTAGTCGAGCGACGCATAGACCAGGCGCAGCACGTCGGCGCCGATCCGCTCGACGACGTCGGCCGCGTCCTCGGAGTTGCCGAGCGATTTCGACATCTTGCGGCCCTGCTCATCGACCGTCAGGCCGTGGCTGATAACGCTGCGGAACGGCGCGCCGCCGCGCTCCGCCACCGCGCAGGCGAGCGACGAGCCGAACCAGCCGCGGGCCTGTTCGACCGCTTCGAGGTAAGCGTCCGCCGGCCAGGCCAGCTCGGGGCGCGCGGCGAGCACGGCGGCCTGCGACGAACCCGAATCGAACCAGACGTCGAGCACGTCTTCTTCGCGCGTAAAGCTGGCGCCGCCGCATTGCGCGCACCGCACTTCGGGCGTGACAAAATCCTCTACCGGACGGGCGAACCACGCGTCGGAGCCTTCCTCCGCGAAGAGCCGCTGCGCGGCGGCCATCACCGCGTCGTAGAGGGCCACATGACCGCAGCCGGCACACCGCAGCGCCGGAATCGGCACACCCCAGGCCCGTTGTCGCGAGAGGCACCAGTCCGGCCGCGTCTCGGTCATGTTCCGAATCCGGTCGCGCGACCATCCGGGAATCCACTTGACCTGATCGATCGCCGCGATCACACGTGCCCGGAGACCGTCGTGATCGATCCGCATGAACCATTGTTCCGCGGCGAGAAAAATCAGCGGATTCTTGCAGCGCCAGCAATGCGGATAGCTGTGCGCGAGCTTTTGCACCTTGAGCAACGCGCCCAGTTCCCGCAGCTTCGCCACGATCGCGTCGTTGGCGGCGAACACGTTACGTCCCGCCCACTCGCCGCCCTCGGCGGTGAAATTCCCGCTGGTGTCGACCGGCGTGAAGGGCTTGAGTCCGTATTGCGCGCCGACCACGAAGTCTTCGTAGCCGTGCCCGGGCGCGGTGTGCACCAGGCCCGTGCCGGTGTCGGCGGTGACGTGATCGCCGTACATCAGCTTGCCGTCGCGGGCGATGAACGGATGGCGGAAAATATCGCGCCCGTCGAGCTCATGCAGCGCGTCGCGATTGAGTGCGATCCGCTGGTCGACCTTGAGCTCGCATTCGCGCTCGACCGCTTCGGCCAGCCGGCTGGCGACGATGAAGTAGCGATCACCCGCCTTGAGCGCGACGTAATCGAAGGTGTCATTGAGCGTGATGCCCAGATTGGCGGGAAGGGTCCACGGGGTCGTCGTCCAGATGAGCGCGAAGAGCTGGCCACTGCGATGTGCCGCGGCCAAGTCCGCGCCTTCGGCGGGATCGGCCGCGAGGCGGGCGGGGTCGAGGACGTTCGCGTTGAGCGCAAAAGCCACATAAATCGATGGGGAGATATGCTCGCCGTACTCGACTTCGGCCTCGGCCAGCGCCGTGCGATCGGAGAAGCACCAGTGCACCGGACGCAAGCCGCGATCGACGTAGCCGCGCGCCACCAGATTCCGGAGCACGCCGACTTCCGCCGCGTCGTAGGCGGGATCCATCGTGATATAGGGCCGGGCCCAGTCGCCGAGACAGCCGAGCCGCATAAAGTCGCGGCGTTGCAGGTCGATCCACTTCTCGGCTTCTTCGCGGCAGAGCCGGCGCAGCTCAAGCTTGGAAATCGTACGCGCCCGCTCACCGAGGTCGCGCGCGACTTTGAACTCGATCGGCATCCCGTGACAATCCCAGCCTGGCACGAAGGGTGTGCGCAAACCGAGCATCGAGCGCGACCGCACGACGAAATCCTTGAGCACCTTGTTGAGCGCGGTGCCAAGATGGACCCGGCCGTTCGCATACGGCGGGCCGTCATGCAGAATCCAGGTGGGCGCGTCCTTGCGCTGCTCGAGCAGCCGCGCGTAGAGCTGGGCGTCCTCCCAGCGCTTGAGGGTCTCGGGTTCCCGCTTGGGCAGATTCGCCTTCATCGGGAAATCGGTCTTGGGGAGCTTAAGGGTCGCTTTGTAGTCGGTTTCCGCCACGGCAGGTCGGGCGCCACACGCTAGTGCGGCAGCGCGTCAACTCCTTACGCATCGATTTTGCCGATTAGTCTATCACAAGAGCACGGGAGTGCGGGCGCTCACCGATCCAACGGCGCGAAAAGCTCCTGCAACCGGAAGGAACTACTATTCCGCTAACGACGATGACGAGCGTCATCGCAGCGGTTCCTCGCCTCAGCCTTCCTGCATCCGGGCTTGGGCGGCGGCGCTGACAGGGCTTTCGATCAGTTCCCGCACGATTCGCATCGTGTCCAGATTGTAGGGCAACCCGAGATGGGTGGAGTCGACCTCAAAGCTGCGCACGTGCGGCGCGGACTCGAGGCAGCTCGCCCAATCGACGACTCCGTCTGACTTGGAAAAGATGATCGTCTGCGGTACGTCGGGCGGCGGCGTCAGCAAATGCACGCCGCAGAGATCATGCAGACTTCCCGAACATCCGCCGGCGTGCTCGTGCATACGCAGCGTTAGCGACGCCAGCATTTTGACGAACGGATTGGCGTTATTCCCGGGGTTGTGCAGCGGGGAGCCGAGTAACACGGTCTGCTCGACACAATCAGGCATGCGCCGCGCGAGTTCGCGGGCGTAGATGCCACCGAGGCTATGGCCGATTACGACCAACTTTTCGTCGTAGCGGTCGAACAAATCCTGCAAAATCCGCCCAAGACGTTCCATCGCACGCTTGGGACAGTCAGCATTGGCGAGAATTCCGGAGAAAAAGACTTGATGTCCGCGCGAGCGGAGCCAGTTCGCGAACGGATAGAGCGTGGCATCTCCGGCCATAAAGCCCGGGATCAGCAGAATCGGGCGCGGGCGCCGTGTACGCGGCGCCATCCGCCAAGTCCAGGCGTTGCCGGCGAAGCGGGCAAACTCGCCCACCGCTTTGAATTCCTGAAAGAGGTTGAGGAAGTTGAGGTTGTTACTGCTCATTCCGTTCCCTTTCGCGCCCGGCCGACTCTCCATAACCTGTCCGTAACGTTAGTATAGCAGTGTGGCAACGATGAATCATCGTTCAGTTATCGTGGTCCACACTAAACTGCAATCGGACCATGAGAGAAAGTCAAACTTGACCGCAAACGCACATTTTAGCTGTGTTTTTTTCCACAGCCGACGATTTAACGAATGCGAATGGCGGTCAGGCGGCGGGGATTAACGAGGTTTGCGCCGTTTCGCGAAGCTTTCCTCGACCTCACCGTCGATCGGAAAGCGGCCGGCGTCGGCCTTGGAGAAGATCTTGTGGCCGTCGACGATCACATCGAATTGACCGGTTTGACCAGGCTTGATCTGCACGTCTTCACCGAAGCCGGATTTGAGCGAGGCCGCCAGACTGGCGGCCCGTGGCCGATAGTTTCAAGCAGCGCAGTACAGAATTTCCGTGGCCATTGCTAAAGCTTAGGCCATCACGCGCTCAATCGCCAGAGGAAGACCGTTGGCGCTCGTGCTATTTGCCGTTGGGCAGATCGACGAAGACGGCGGCCGCGACCACCGAAGTCCACAGACCGTCGCGATCGCCTACCGCTGATTGCGTGACGTTGCGCGTGCTGACGATCTTGTCCGAGACGCGCCAGATATCCTTGCGCTCGTCGTAGCTCGAGTTGGGATCGAAGTCGACGCCGAGAATCGTCGCGAGCATCATCGCGGCCAGGTCTTCCGCGTAATCGCCGGCCTTTTGCTCGGGTTCGCCGTAGCTATGGTGCTCGGAGAGGTAGCCGTAGTGGACCGGATTGGCCGGAATCGCGACCCCGACCGAAGCCGCAATCAGGCGATGGGGCTCGTCGGTCGCATTATCGCTCATCACGGCAAAGACGATTTGGCCGGGCGTAAGGTAGCGCGCACCTTCCTGCGCTGTGATCAGCTTGCAGTTCGGCGGAAAGATCGATTTGACGCGGACCAGGTTGTATTCGGCGATTCCCGCCGAGCGCAGCGACAACTCGAAGGCGTTGAGCTTCTCGCGATGTCTGCCGACGCCCTTGGTCAGAAATACGCCTTTAGGAAATGGACCCATCGATGCGCGATCTCCCTGCTTGTTGTCCGCGAACCTTAGCAGGATTGCAGACGCGTGGCGGCAAATAAAGCGCGGACTTCGTGTACAACGCCTTTTTTCATCTAAACTTCATTCGTCGCATGATACTCGCCAAAAACGGCGCGCATCGCATCCGCGATCTCGCCGAGCGTCGCCCACTTGCGCACCGCGTCGATAATCGCCGGCATCAGATTCCCTTCGCCGCGCGCCGTCTGCTCAACCTGCGCGAGCGCGGCGCGCGTCGCCGCCTGATCGCGCTCGGTGCGGATTCGCGCCAGCCGCGCGCGCTGCTTTTCCTCGATCGCGGGGTTGACCTTGAGGATATCGCCGGGTGGTTCGCTGCCGGATATGAAATCGTTGACGCCGACGATCGTGCGTTGTTTGAGCTCAATCTCGCGCTGATAGATGAACGCGGAGTTCTGGATCTCGCGCTGCGGATAGCCGCACTCGATCGCGGCCACCGCGCCACCGAGGTCGTCGATTTTGCGCAGGTACTCGAGGGTCTTTTCCTCCAGTTCCTTGCTCAGCGTCTCGAGGTAGTAGGAGCCGCCCAGCGGATCGACCGTGTCGGTGACGCCGGATTCGTAGGCGATCACCTGCTGCGTGCGGAGCGCGAGCAACGCCGACGTTTCGCTCGGCAGCGCCAGCGCTTCGTCGCGCGAATTGGTATGCAGCGACTGGGCGCCACCCAGCACTGCCGCGAGCGCCTGGAGCGTCACCCGGACGACGTTGTTATCGACCTGTTGCGCGGTCAGGGTCGAGCCGGCGGTCTGCGCATGAAAGCGCATCATCATCGAGCGCTCGTCCCGCGCCCCGAAGCGCTCCTTCATAATCCGCGCCCACAGCCGCCGGGCGACGCGGAATTTGGCGATCTCTTCGAAGAAATTGTTATGGACGTTGAAGAAAAAGGAGAGCCGGCTGGCGAAGTCGTCCACCTTGAGACCCGCTTTCAGCGCCGCCTCGACGTAAGCGATACCGTCACCGAGGGTAAAGGCCAGTTCCTGCGCGGCGGTCGAACCGGCCTCGCGGATGTGGTAGCCGGAAATCGAAATCGTATTCCAGTTCGGCACCTCACGGCTCGCAAAAGCAAAAATATCGGTGATTACACGCATCGAGCCACGCGGCGGATAAATATAAGTGCCGCGCGCGATATATTCCTTGAGGATATCGTTCTGGATCGTCCCGTTAACTTTATCCCAGCCGACCCCGCGCCGTTCGGCCGCGACCAGGTAGAGCGCGAGCAGGATCGACGCCGTCGCGTTGATCGTCATCGAGGTCGAGATCTTGTCGAGCGGCAGCTCGGCGAGCAGCGTCTCCATATCCTCGAGTGAGCCGATCGCAACACCGACGCGCCCGACTTCGCCCCGGGCGAGCTGATGGTCCGCGTCACGCCCCATCTGGGTCGGCAGATCGAAGGCCACGGAAAGGCCGGTCTGGCCGTTGGCGAAGAGATAGCGGTAGCGGCGATTCGACTCCTCGGCGTCGCCGAAGCCCGCATACTGGCGCATCGTCCAAAGCCGCCCGCGATACATGTTCGGCTGCACGCCGCGGGTGAACGGAAAGTCGCCCGGGAAGCCGAGATCGTTCAGAAAATCGAAGCCATTGAGGTCGGCGGGATCGTACTCGCGCTGAACGTCGATCCCGGAGCTGGTGGTGAAACTTTCACGCCGCTCGGGTGCGCGCTTGAGGGCGGGTGCGATCCGCTTTTGCTCCCACGCCTTGCGCGCCTCCGCTATGGTGCGTTCATCATTGGCCATCGTGGACCCTCACGGTTTTTTTAGCGCGGCTCACGCCGGGAGAGAAATTACTCAATCACCACGAGCAGGTCGCCTTTTTCCACGGTCTGGCCTGGCGCGACCTTGATCGCGGCGACCTTGCCGGCCTTGGGCGACTTGAGTTCATTTTCCATCTTCATCGCCTCGACCACCACCACCCCCTGATGGGCGGCGACTTCGTCGCCCTCCCGCACGAGCACGTTGATCACGCGCCCGGGCATCATCGCTTTCAGCTCCGCCTTGCCGCCCGCGTGCTGCCGCCGCGACGAACCCCGCAGGCGCCGGACCGCATCCTGCAACGTGACCCGGGTCGCGACGCCGCGCGAAACGACGATCAGTTCGTCATTTTGCCGCGCGACCTCGAAGTCAAACGAGCGTTCGCCGACCAGAATCGAAAACGACGAATCGCCGGTGCGTCGCACGTCGGCGTCAAACTGGTTTTCCCCAAGTTTGACGCGCACCGAGTGTCCCGTCAGTTCCTCGATCTCAAGTTCGTGCTCGACGTCGCCGAGTGTCGCCACATACCGCATCAATGGATTCCTAGCGCAGGATAAAGCTGCGGCCGAGCAGCTTCCACGGCGAGGCCGCCGGCCGCTGCCCCGAAGCCGCCGCCGTCGTTGTATTGTTGCCGTCGCGCTGCGCGACGAAGGCCGCCGCGAGGATCGCCGCCAGCCGTGCCGGGTCCTCAGGTTGCGCGGCGGTCGCGGGCCGATATTCCTGCGCGATGAAGTTGGTATCGAAATCGCCGGCGAGAAAGCGCGGATGGGTGGTGAGCCAGCGATGAAAATCCAGGTTGGTCGATAATTCGCCCGCGATTGTGAATTCGCTCAACGCCCGGCGCATCCGCGCGATCGCCTCGGCACGATCACGGCCCCAGGTCACGAGCTTCGCGATCATCGGATCGTAAAAAACCGAGACCTCCGCACCCGCATAAACGCCTGTGTCGACCCGCACGCCGGGTCCGTTGGGCAAGGTCATCGTTTCAATCCGGCCAGGCGCCGGCACGAACCCTGCTGTCGTGTCCTCAGCGTAGATCCGGCACTCGACGGCCCAGCCATGCTGCGCGAGGTCCGGCTGTTTGAACGGGAGCGCGGCCCCGGCGGCCACTTCGATCTGCAGTTTCACCAGATCCACGCCGGTGACCATCTCGGTGACCGGATGCTCGACCTGGATACGGGTGTTCATTTCGAGAAAATAGAAATTGCGTTCGGCGTCGGCCAGAAATTCGATCGTTCCGGCGCCGACATAGTTGACCGCCTGAGCCGCCTTGACGGCCACCTCGCCCATCGTGGCGCGCATCGCCGGCGTGATGAACGGCGAGGGTGATTCCTCGACCACCTTCTGATTGCGCCGCTGGATCGAGCATTCGCGCTCGAACAGATGAACGGTATTGCCCTGCTTGTCCGCGAAGACCTGAACCTCGATATGGCGCGGGCGGTTGACGAATTTCTCGATATAGAAGCGGCCGTCACCGAACGACGATTTGGCCTCGCTCGCGACCGTGCGCACGGCCGAGGCCAGGTCCTTTTCATCCTCGACCAGGCGCATCCCCTTGCCACCGCCCCCGGCCGCGGCCTTCAACATAATCGGAAAACCGATTTTGCTCGCGACCGCGCGCGCGGCGGCCTCGCCGTCGAGCGTGTCGGGCGAACCCGGCACGACTGGCACTCCCGCCGCCGCCATCAGCTTGCGCGCCTCGATCTTATCGCCCATCCGCTCGATCGCCGTCGCGGGCGGGCCGATAAAGACGAGCCCCGCGGCTTCGACCGCACGCGCAAAGCCGGCATTCTCGGAGAAGAAGCCGTAGCCCGGATGGATCGCGTCGGCACCGGTCCGTCGCGCGGCATCGAGGATATGATCGATCTTCAGATAGCTTTGCGCGGCCGGCGGCGGACCGACCGGCACCGCATAATCGGCTTCGCGGACGTGGAGCGCGGCACGGTCGGCTTCAGAAAAGACCGCCACCGATTCGATCCCGAGATCGCGGCAGGCACGAATCACGCGAACGGCGATTTCACCGCGATTGGCGATCAGGATGCGTTTAAACATAATTTATAACCGCGGCTCGCAGACTCGCCCGCACCCCATGCTCGCTGACGCTCCGCTTCCGGAATAACAGCGCGTCGCAGACTCCGCCCGTCGGGCTATAACGGGATGTTGCCATGCTTGCGCGGCGGATTCTTCTCGCGTTTGTTCTCGAGCGCCTTGAGCGAGCTGATCAGCCGGGGCCGCGTATCGCGCGGCATCAGCACTTCGTCGATATAACCCAGCTCGGCAGCCTTGAACGGATTCGCGAAGGTCTGCCGATACTCCTCGACCAGGCGGGCCTTTTCCGCGACCGGGTCCTTGGCCTTCTGAATCTCGTTGCGGAAAACGATATTGACCGCGCCGTCCGGGCCCATCACCGCGATTTCGGCCGTCGGCCAGGCGAAATTGAAATCGGCGCGCACGTGTTTCGACGCCATGACGTCGTAGGCGCCGCCGTACGCCTTGCGGGTGATCACGGTGACTTTCGGCACCGTCGCCTCCACAAAGGCGTAGAGCAGCTTGGCGCCGTGGCGGATGATCCCGCCGAATTCCTGGGTCGTCCCGGGCAGGAAGCCGGGCACGTCGACGAAGGTCACCAGCGGGATATTGAAGCAGTCGCAGAAGCGGACGAAGCGCGCGCCCTTGATCGACGCGTCGATATCAAGACAGCCGGCCAGGTAGGCCGGCTGATTCGCAACAATCCCGACGGCATAGCCGCCGATCCGCGCGAAGCCGACCAGGATATTTTGCGCCCAGTCCTTTTGAATCTCGAGCCAATGCCCGTCGTCGACGACCCGCGTAATGACCTCGGACATGTCATAGGGCTTGTTCGGATTTTCGGGAACGATTGAATCGAGCGCTTCGTCGCGCCGATGGGGATCGTCGGCAGGCGCGCGGAACGGCGGATCCTCGGCGTTGTTCGACGGCATGTAGGAGAGCAGCTCGCGAATCGTCTGGAGCGCGCTCGCGTCGTCGGGCTCCTCGAGATGGCAAACGCCGGACTTCGTCGAATGGGCGTCCGCCCCGCCCAGGGCCTCCATCGTGACTTCCTCGTGCGTGGTCGCCTTGATCACGTCGGGACCCGTGATGAACATGTACGAGGTGTCGCGCACCATGACGATGAAATCGGTCATCGCCGGGGAATAGACCGCGCCCCCCGCGCACGGCCCGAGAATAGCCGAGATCTGCGGCACGACCCCCGACGACAGAACGTTGCGGACGAAGATATCGGCGTACCCGGCCAGCGAGACGACGCCTTCCTGGATCCGCGCGCCGCCCGAATCGTTCAGGCCGATCACCGGACAACCGATTTTCGTCGCCAGGTCCATCACCTTGCAGACTTTTTCGGCAAAGGCACCGGAGAGGCTGCCGCCGAAGACGGTAAAATCCTGGGAGAAAACGCAGACCTGGCGGCCGTCGATCGTGCCGTAGCCGGTGACTACGCCGTCGCCCGCGATTTTGCGGTCCGCCATCCCGAAGTCGCTGTTGCGATGGGTTTTGAACTTGTCGAGCTCGACAAACGAATCGTGGTCGAGCAGAAAGCTGATCCGCTCGCGCGCCGTCATCCGGCCATTTTCGCGCTGGCGTTTCTGCCGATCTTCCCCGCCGCCCAGTTCGGCCTGGCGGGACAATTCATGCATGCGTTCGAGGTTTTCTTTGAGCCCCATCACTTACCTGCGTATTCCGGACGACCACGAAAATGTCAGAATACGTTGCAGGCGCGGACTATATCAATTGGACGAAGGCTCGGGGAAGCCGTCCCGGATCAGCAGTGGCAAGGGGTGGTTTCACCTGTTTCTTACGTACGCCCTCCGGGCTACGATGCCCATTCATGTGTTTATCTACCTGATTGCATACGGGTCATATGAAAGAAGCTGTTCGCTGGCTCGTGTTTCATCGCACCGTGCAGGACATCCGGGAGCGCAACGCCGATACCGACCCGGACGAGTTGCAGCGCATTATCGACCAAGCCGTGAGCGAGGTCCGCGCCGAACGCTACGCCAGAAAGAAGGCTGACCAAGCCTGATGCACGCGTTTTCGTGGCAGTCGCTCCAATTAACGTGATGGGCGAAAAAGCGACCTTCTGGTTCATCACGGTGGCATGGATTGCGGCGGGGCTTTCCGGCCTGCTCACCGGCTTCTTCGCTTACCAGAGCGACGCGCATCTGAATCCGCGGAATTTCGTCGACGCCGCCCTGTTACTCGGCTTCGCTTACGGGATTTTTCGCAAAAGCCGGATTTGCGCGATACTCTGGTTCGCCTACTACGTGATCGACCAGATTGCCCTCATTACGATCATGCATGCGGCAGTCACGCCTGACGGACTCGCCGGGACCGCAATCTTTGTAATGCTTTGTCTGATGGGCGTAGTCGGCACCTTCGCCTGGCATCGCAAGCAAGCGCCTGGCCGTTGAGAAAGCTCTCACGGTCTGCGCCGTCTTGACCCTTGCGCAGCTCGCAGATACTTGATTTGGCCGCGCGTCCGGTGGGTGGCCGAGTCTGCGAGGCTCAGCCTCGGTTCCGACTCGGCCGACCCCTGTGCTCGCTCCGCGCGCACACGCGCTCGCCCAGGGGACCTCTGCACGAGTGAATGCTTTAGAAGCGCTGCGCGTAGATCCTTGTATATCGGAAAGAGCCGGTGAAGATCGAATTGGACGAAGGCGCGGCAGCCCGAGAGATCCAGGGTCGCTGGAGGCCGAGGCGATGCGGGGTGCGCCGCGCCAGCAACAGCGGAGCAGAACCCGAACGGTCGCGGGAGCCGCGCCCGCGCGAGCTCGGAAGAGACGGCAAGGCAGGGTCATGGCTCCGGCGCCGAGAATGACTTAAGAGGGCCTTGTGCGGAGCATCCCTGGCTGGCGGCGAGCGCCAGAAAGTCGGCGAGGTGGATCGCCCGGGTCTTGGCGCCTTGCCGCCGTAGTTCAGCCGCGATCTGAAACTCGCATCCGGGGTTCGAGAGAATCACATAGTCAGCGCCGGTCGCGATAATGTTCGCGGCCTTGCGCGCCGCGAGCGCGTGCGCCATCTCAGGTTCGGTCAGGTTGTAGCTGCCGGCGGAGCCGCAGCAGAGATCCGACTCGGCGAGTTCGATCAACCGTACGCCGGGTATCGAGCGGAGCAGCTCGCGCGGGGTCTCCCGGACGCCGAGCCCATGCACCAGATGACACGAGTCGTGATAGGTGACGGTCGCGCGAAACTCCCGGGTGAACGGATTGGCGCCCTCGAGGATCAGCGAGCTCAGATCCTTGACGCGCCCCGCGACGGCGCGGGCGTCGGCCGCCATCGCCGGATCGTCCTTCAGCAGTTCACCGTAGCCTGCGATTACGGCGGCGCATCCGGAGGCCGCCGAAATGATCGCGTCCGCCCCGGAGCGGCCGAGCTCGCGCACGTTGATCCGCGCCAGTTCAAGCGCGCGCTCCCGATTCCCGTTATGGATATCGAGCGCGCCGCAGCAGACCGTCCGCGCGAGTCGCACGACCTCGTAGCCCGCGGCCTCCAGCGCGCCCTCGCTGTTGCTGTTTTCCCCGGCGGTCAGCACCTGCGCGACGCAGCCATGATGCACGAGGGCGCGCTTGGGCGATCCCGCGGCCGCCCTGGAGGCTGGCGGCAACGCCGGGAAGCGTGGCGGATCGAGCGGATTCAAAGGCGGCAGCAGTTCGAGCCAGTTGCGCAGCGCGGCGGGTGAGATTCGTTCGAGCAGCGGCCTGAGTCCGACCCACTCGATAAGTTTGAGTGGGGCGAGCAGGACGCGCAGCCGCTTGGGATACGGGAAAATTGCGCCAATCAAACGATTACGCAGCCGCTCGGTGAAACTTCGCCGCCAGTTATGCTCGACATAGACGCGCGCCTTCTCGATTAGCCGCCCGTAATGGACGCCCGAGGGGCAGGCGGTCTCGCAGCCACGGCATTCCAGGCAGAGGTCGAGATGGCGCACCGCGTCGGCGTCGAGGTCGAGCGTGCCTTCGGCCAGCGCTTTCATCAGATAGATTCGTCCGCGCGGCGAATCCATCTCGGCCCGTGTCAACGCATAGGTCGGGCATGATTCGAGGCATAGCCCGCAATGGACGCAATCGAACAGCAGTTCGTAATCGACGACGTCCCTGACCGGTCGCGCCAGAGTTGCACCGGCCGCTGGGTCACTTGCAGCGGCAACCGGATGTACTAACTCGGGAGTCGTCGTCGCCATCGCGGGTGCTCAGAGTCCTCCGACAAAGCAGCCGGGATTAAAGACCCCATGGGGATCGAAGGCCGCCTTCATCCGGCGCATCAGCCCGAGTGCGGGCGCCGGTGGCGTATCGAACATCGCGAGCTTGGCCCGCACGCCGGAGCGGGCGGCGATCACGCGCAGATGGCCGCGCGCCGCGCGCGCGAGCTCGCGCCACGTCGCGAGAGCCGCGAGGGCGTGCTCGGAGCGGCCGGAGTGGTAGAGCTGCGCGACGCCGCTCGCGGCGTGCGCGCGAAAGTCCGCGCCGCTGGCCGCGACGACTCGCGCGAGCGCCGCGGGCAGCACCGCGAGCTGCGCCGCGACTACCGGATCATCGGGTGACCGATCGCGGAGCCGTTCATAGGCCGCGGCGGCGTCGGCGTCAGCCAGGATACAGGTCGTCTTGCCGAGCGCGTCGACCACAATTTTGGCTTGATGCTCGACCTCGGCGCGCACGCCCGCAAATCCCACGAGCACGGCGAATTCTCCCGAATCGTCAAGCGTCGCAGCCAAGCCGGGGCTAAGCACATCGCAATGGAGCAGGGGTGCAGTTTCCGCGGCTTTGGCCGCCGCAACGAAAGCCTCGTCGCTATTGGTGAAGGTCGCGACCGCAAGCTGATAATTGGGCGGGATCGGCCGCACCTTGAAGGCAGCCTCTGTGATAATCCCCAACGTGCCGAACGAGCCGGTCAGCACTTTCATCAGGTCATAGCCCGCCACGTTTTTGACGACACGGCCGCCCGCATGCACCAGCCGCCCGTCGTGGCCGACGAAGCGGATGCCGATCAGCAAGTCGCGGATCGTGCCTTCGCTGAGGCGGA
>Ga0074045_10000729_pt1 | contig 32203 bp, 32 predicted proteins | sample BogForMeECP23OM2_FD_94442 | JGI IMG/M metagenome (GOLD analysis project Ga0074045, IMG submission 94442) | Bog forest soil microbial communities from Calvert Island, British Columbia, Canada - Bog Forest MetaG ECP23OM2 | ecosystem: Environmental > Terrestrial > Soil > Wetlands ...
CAAGAAATCATCCATCTCCTGAAGGCAGCTTAATGTTACAGCTCATGTTACAACTCGAAATTGTTGAACTGTTCTTGTTTAGGAGTGAAGAAATAAGAAACTACTCTTCGCAGCGAACTGTTGAAACCTATCTGAGGGTCTGGGTCCTCCCTCGATGGGGCGAATACAGACTATCGGAGGTCCGAACGGTTGCAGTGGAAAGTTGGCTGCGTAGCCTCTCCTTGGCGAACGCCAGAAAGGCCAAGAACCGCGCTATCGTTCACCAGCATGTGGGCGAAATGAAGACGGAAACATCACAGAGACCGGTTCCCATGGATGGCGCACTGGCTGCTGCACTCCTCGAATGGAGCGGGCAGACGCCTTACCAGCGGCCGGAAGACTGGGTATTTGCCAGCCCGAGGATGAACGGCAAGCAGCCCTACTGGCCGGAATCGATCATGAAGTGCTATGTGCGGCCTGTCGCCAAACGCCTGGGCATTACGAAGAAGATCGGCTGGCACACCTTCCGCAGAACATTGGCAACGCTGCTCGCCAGCGAGGAGAACGCCAAGACCACGCCGGAACTCATGCGCCACGCGAATGCTGGAGTCACGATGAACCTGTACGCACAGGCGCTGACGCCGGTGAAACGCAGCGCACTTAAGGGTGGCGGAGATGATCCGGCCGGCCGCGAGAACAACTACGATTCCTACTTGTTCCACGCGGAGGAGGGGAGTCTGTAAGTGCTTGATTTAATGGAGCGGCCTATCGGAATCGAACCGACACCTGAACCTTGGCAAGGTTCCGTACTACCACTATACTAAGGCCGCCTCGAACTCTTCTTTTATAGCATGCTTCCGCGAAAAACTTCAAATCTTCGGCGGAATTTGCGCGAAAAGGGGACGCTCAGGAAACCTGCGTCACGCGAGCGGATTTCACCACCGGGGAGCGTCGCTGGCGTTCCGCGAAGCGGGTGGCTTTTTCCTTGTTAGTATACACACGGCCGAAGGTTTCGCCGTCCGCATAGTTCACGGTAACCAGGAAGTGGTGATGGCGGCGACGGCGATCCTTGCCAAACTGCGACTTCTCGTCGCGCACTGATTTCTTTGGACCTTTGCTAGCTGTTTTTGCCACGGTAAATGCCTCTGCGGTAATAAAAATGAAATGCAACTATGACAAGGAAATTACAGACGCGCAAGTGTCTGGCAAGATAGTAACCCGTATCTCATCAGTTTTCACGTCCCTAAGAGCGCTGCTACCCGCGGCAAGTTCAGGTCAGCGGCCAGTGATCGACTGGAAAAAACCGCGACCGGCGCGCATCACGTATTGCAGGCCATGCAGGCCGCTGTTATCCGTGGCAGCTATTTCGCTTCCTCGCAGATCAAACATCAAATGGATGCCGGTGAGTTGGAGCGAAGGCGGAGTATGGGTGACCAGATGTCCCGAGCTGAACATGCCTAAGCTTGGAAGCGTCCCGCCTCCGGGAAGCCCAAGAACAAAGTTTGCCGTAGTCACGTCGCTCTCAATTCCCACGACTTTCAAGCGGCCGCGCCAGAGCGATGCCAGCGGAAAGCGCACCTGGTCGACGAACGGCGTGTCGTTGCAGGAGAAGGCCGCTTCCATGCGATCAATGGTCGTCGGATTGTTCGTCGCCACTGGCTTTGTGAATGGCTTAGCCACAGTGGTGGTTCGCAGCGACGAAAAACTGCGCGAGAAGAGTTGCGCGTACAGGTCATGCTGCGGCGAGGCAGACGAGGTAGAGGTCGCAGAAGCAAATACAGGCCAGATTCGGCTTGTGGAATCCAGGACCGCAACAGGGGAGTTGGATTGTTGCGCGGTTGCGGGCTGGGAAAAAACTGTAGCCAGAACGATCCCCAACACCGCGGCATTAAACAGCAACGTTCTGAACATCGACGCCATGCACTCTCCGTCAGAGGCTTAACACAGTGCGCGAAAGATACTCGAGGATGAGGTAGATGTCCACTGTAAAGATATACAGTGGCTGGGCCGGGATCTGGCACTGTTACAGAAAATTGTTACCGGCTCCTAAGCCATTGCATCTAAAGGTTTGAGAGAAAAAGAAGAACCAAAAACGCCCCGTTTCCGACGCTTTTTAACACCAAATTTGGCTGCTACGAAACATTTAGCCAGTTTTTACGTCTTTACTCATGAGGGTCAGATAAGCTGTTGGCGGCGGATGAGGATGCGCCGATGTTGACGATACAAAAACTACCACCTGTTGTTGAGGATCTCCGGCACCACACACCGGAGCAATTGCTTGAACTACGCCTGCTTTTGAATACCGGCGCGCTGGGCCGCGCCGATCACCGGCGTCCCGGTTTCTATGAAATCGATGGAGTTTCCAACGTGTATTACGTGTTCCGTTATCCGACCGGTCACAAGGTACTGCTGGTAGCCGCATGGGATCGCAGTTCGGATCCGGTCGCGGAAATGGCCGCGTGTTCCTGCCCAGCTGCGTAAGAGTCGCAGCGAAAAAACAGTTTCAGCCTTGCGAAGAAATAGGAAGGCGGCGCGGGAGTGCGCCCGCGCACGCTTTCCTTCTCCAGAAGAACGACCTCAGGGCTTCGCTTCAGCCCCTGGCATAACGTTCTTCAGTGGTTGCGTGCTTTGTTCCTGCAGCTCCGGATGCGGCAGGGGTTTGCGCGGCAACATCTGGTCGCGCATCGCCGCGTTGTACACAAAGGTGGCTTCGACCAGCGCGGCTTGCGCGAGATCTTCGGCCTGGAGACGCTCGTAGGTGTCCATGTTGGAGTGGTGCGTGCGGGTTTCGTAGTCGAGAGGATCCTGAATAAACTGGAATCCCGGAATACCCACAGCGTCAAAACTCAAATGGTCGGTGCCACCGGTGTTGCGCATGGTCAACGTGGTGACGCCCAGGTCTTTCAACGGGGCAATCCACTGCTCGAAAATTGGCGCGATCGCGGCATTGCCCTGCAAATACACGCCACGAATTTTCCCACTACCATTATCGACGTTGAAGTAGCCAGAAACTTTCTGCTGTTCCGGCTTCAGTTGCAGCGGGCCGGTCACTTTGCGCATAAACTCGCTGAGTTTGAGCTGATCCGGCTCCGTGGAACGTGGGGCGGACCCAAAGTGCTGGCTGGCATAGCCGCGTGAGCCGAAAAGACCTTGCTCTTCGCCGGTCCAGAGGGCCACGCGAATGGTGCGACGCGGCTTTACATGCAGAGCATTGAGGATGCGCATCACTTCCATCGCCACAACGCTTCCGGCGCCGTTGTCGGTGGCGCCGGTGGCGGAGATCCAGCTGTCCAGGTGGCCGCCGACCATCACGATTTCGTCCTTGAGCTTGGGATCGGTGCCGGGAATTTCGGCGACGGTGTCAAAGCCATGCTCGTGGTCGTCATAGAATTTCGTTTCGATGTTCAGCTCGATGGATACGGGCACGTTGGCCTTCAGCAAGCGGTAGACCCGGCCATAGTTTTCAATGGCGGTCACCGCCAGCGGCACGGGGTTGGCGTGGTCCTTTTGATAAACAAGCCGCCCGAACGCGGAGCCATTGTCGTCGAAAATTGTGCCGCCGGACCCGCCGCTATCCGGAGCGTCGCGGCTGGGCAGAATCACCGCCACGACCTGCTCCGCAGCCAGAAATTGTCCCAGCTTCTCGCGAAATTCCGCGCGGCGCGCGAACTGCTGACGTGCGTCTTCCCGGTTCGGAAGGCGAATCGGGTACTCCTGGAGCTTTGTGAGTTCCGTGTCGTCGTAGCGCGTGAAGAGGGCCTTATCGACCGGCTTCACGTCGCGCATCGCTCCCAGAAAAAGAACCTTGCCCGCAAGCTTGCCCTTGTATTTGTCGAAATCCTTTTCTTCCTGGATGTCTGCCCAGACGGCTGAGCCACTCACAACGCCTTTGGTGGCAGGCGACCACGGCGCTGCTTGCGCGATGAAGACCGCTTTGTCCGGAGAGGTCATGCGCACCCAGGTATTCAGCTGTTCCCAACCCATGCCAAACTCGCCCCAGTCCTCCAGATGCGAATTGCTGCAGCCCATGGCGGTGAACTGATCGCGGGTCCATTCATTGGCGCGCTTGAGATTGGGCGAACCCGTCAGGCGAGGCCCGATACCGTCGGTCAGCGCGGAAGCATATTCCATGATGTGAGAATGAGCGGTGGCCTCCTCGCGAATGCTTACGTACATGGAATAGTCGAGATTCTCCTGAGCGGGCTGCGGGAGTTCATAGGATGGTTGAGCGGGTTCGGCTGGAGGAGGCGTCTTCTTTTTCTGGTCGGCGGCGAAAAGAGAGATTGCCGCGCAGACAACCATAATCGAGAAAGCGAGCGAAACTTTTGTTGGGCGCATCAAAGGTTCCTTTTGTTGGGATCGACCTGTTGGAGGATAACAAAACAGCGAGAAATCGCAAACTGATTGGAGACACGGTAGTTCCGCGCGCGTCGAAAATGCTTCGAGCGCAATTCAATTCTCGGACTTCACCCCGGGTAAAAGAGAAGCCCTCAGCGGCCAAAGCCGGGTTGTCCGGTAGGCACGTACGGCACGATTGAAAGCCGTGCCTTCCCGAGTCACAGGAGTTTTTCACAAAGCGAGGATCGAGCTATTTCTTGTCGAGTTTCAGGGAGGCGGAATTGATGCAGTAGCGCAGACCTGTGGGGCGCGGGCCGTCGTCAAAGACATGCCCGAGATGAGCATCGCAGCGGCTGCATCGCACTTCTGTGCGCAGCATGCCGTGAGAGTGATCGGCTTCCGTCTCGATGGAGGTAGCGTCTGAGGGGGCCGTAAAACTAGGCCAGCCACAGCCGGAGTGGAATTTGTCGTCGGAGAGAAACAGGGGCTGACCGCAGCAGACACACTTATACATGCCGGCAGTTTCGGTGGATTCATACTCACCGGTGAACGGCGGTTCGGTGCCTTTCTGGCGCGTGACCTGGTATTGATTGGGGGTGAGTTGCTTTTTCCATTCGGCGTCGGATTTGTTCACCTTATCTGCCATGAGTGTCTCCCTGGACTGGGCATTTGATGCGCGTCGGTCAGTATCAGATTCAGCGCAAGGCCTTGACCTTTGGCGCGGCACCGCCAAAGATGGGTGGTGGCCTACATTCCGTAGGTCAACCAGCATGGCCGAATTAAACGAACAGAAGTACCCCGATAAACGCCGAAGCCGTCGCGCGAAGATCGCGAAGCCGTTGCGCGTGCGGCCGTCAGAACCGAGGGACGAGCATTTCGAGGACATGCCCATCAGTGTAAATGCCTCAAAAGAAGGGATTTATTTCCACACACGCCGCACCAATTATTACAAGGGAATGCGGGTTTTTGTGACCTTCCCGTTCAGTTCGGCGCAGGACCCGATGAACTGCGAATACGTGGGCGAGGTCGTGAGGGTGGAGAATCTGCCTAACGGTAGGTTCGGCGTAGCGCTACATCTCTCGATGACAATGAATTATCGTTCGAGCGGGCCGCCGGGTTCCATCACACGAGCATAGCATCGAGAATTCAAATACAGCTAAACCGAAGTTTGGATTGGCGCGGCTCGGCCGCAATTCTGTATGTTGGGATGCGAAATGACTTTCCGGGCGCACCGACACCACCACCATCACGGCTTGCTGCCGCGCCCGAACCGGTCTGAATAGAGCTTACGAAAGCAAAGCACTCAACAGCCCGCTGGCGCGCACCGCTCCGGCGGGATTTTTGTTTTCAGGGGGTTGTGGTGAAACTGGCGTTTGAAAAAATGGATGGGTTGATTCCGGCGGTCATTCAGGATCACGAAACGAAAGATGTGCTGATGCTCGGTTTCGTGGATGAAAGCGCGCTGGGCTGCACTCAGAGCTCGGGTGAGGTGCATTTCTTCAGCCGTTCGCGGAAGCGGCTCTGGAAAAAGGGCGAGACCAGTGGGCACGTGCTGCGAGTGAAAGAGATTCTGGTGGATTGCGATGCCGACGCACTGTTGATTCGCGTCGAAGCCATAGGCCCGGGCGTTTGCCATGAGGGTTACCGGACGTGCTTCTTCCGCAAAATGGAGAGCGACGGATCGCTGCGGGTGATTGCGGAGAAGACTTTCTCCGAAGCCGAAGTCTATGGCACAAAGGAGCCGGGATGAGCCTTTTGCGGCTGGGAATTCCCAAGGGTAGCCTGCAGGACGCCACGGTGGATTTATTGGCGCGCGCGGGATGGAAAGTGACGCTTAGCTCGCGAAGCTACGTTCCTGCGATTGACGATCCGGAGATGGACTGCTTGCTGGTACGCGCACAGGAAATGGCGCGATACGTCGAGTCTGGCGCGCTAGACGCCGGGATCACCGGGCACGATTGGGTGGTGGAAACGAGAGCGGACGTTCTGGAACTGGCCGAACTGATCTATGCCAAGCAGCGGCTGGCACGCGTAAAGTGGGTTTTGGCGGTGCCGGAGGATTCGGCGATCCACGAACCCCGCGATCTGGAAGGCAAAGTGATCGCCACGGAAGTCGTGGGCATCACGGAAAAATATCTTGCGCGGCACGGAGTGAAAGCGCGAGTGGAATTCTCGTGGGGCGCAACGGAAGTGAAGGCGCCGGAACTTGCCGATGCCATCGTGGAAGTGACGGAGACGGGCTCATCGTTGCGGGCGAATCACTTGCGAATCCTGGATACGGTGCTGGAATCCTCAACCGTATTCATCATGAATCGCAAATCGGCGGACGATCCGGCGAAGCGCGAAAAGGCAGAGAACCTGGTGCTTATGCTGCAGGGAGCGATTGCGGCCGCGACAAAGGTGGGGTTGATGCTTAACGTGAGACGCGAGAATCTCGCGGGTGTGTTGCAGGTTCTACCAGCACTGAAGAATCCCACGATTTCTGAACTGAGCGATGCGGATTGGGTGGCGGTAAATACCATCGTGGAAGAAGCGGTGGTACGGCAAATCCTGCCAAGACTGAAGGCGGCGAAGGCACAAGGAATCGTGGAGTATCCCTTGAATAAGATCGTGCTGTGATGCGGATTCTAAAGTTGACGCAACAAACAGAAGCGCACTTGATGAAAGTTCGCGAAGGGCAAGATCGCGCAGCGCTCGAAACCGCGGAACGCATCGTGGCTGACGTGCGCAAGAGTGGTGACGCGGCGCTGGATGAATGGACGAAAAAGCTGGACGGCAGGAACTTGCAATGGCACGGCGTCTGGATTTCGCGAACAGAGTGTCGGGCAGCGCGCAAACATGTCAGCCGCGAGTTCTTGGATGCGGCGGCACATGCCGCGGAGAATGTGCAGCGCGTGGCGGAGCAGCAAAAACCCAAGGATTGGAATCTGGAAGTTGAGCCGGGCGTGAAAGTCGGCCAGATTGTGCGGCCGATCGAGACCATCGGATGCTATATTCCCGGCGGCCGGTTCGCGTTGGTATCAACTTTGATGATGACAGTGGTCCCGGCGCAGGTGGCCGGAGTGCGGCGGATTATCGCGGTTTGTCCGCGCCCGAACGATGAACTCCTGGCAGTGGCCGAGATGCTGGGCGTAACGCACCTTGCGCACGTTGGGGGTGCGCAGGCGATTGCTGCGCTCGCCTACGGAACGAAGCGGATTCCGCGTGTGGAGAAAATTTTCGGCCCTGGTAACCGTTACGTAACCGCGGCGAAGCAGATCGTGAGTGCGGACTGCGCCATCGATCTGCCCGCGGGACCAACGGAGGCGGTGGTGCTGGCGAATCGCGGTAATCCCGGGTGGATCGCGGCTGATTTGCTGGCGCAAGCGGAACACGCGCCCGATGCGGGGAGTTTTCTGGTTACGACGTCCGCGCGTTTTGCGAAGCGGGTGCAAGACAAGGTTGGAAAACAATTGACAACTCTGCCAGAGGAAAGCCCGGCACAGATTTCGATTCGGAGAAGCGGGGCCATTCTGCTCGCTCGAACGTGGAAAGAGGCTTGCGAATTCGTCAACCGGTTTGCGCCGGAACATTTGAGCCTTCCGGAAGGAGGAGCTTCGGCCTTGCAGGCAATACATTCGGCGGGAACTGTCTTTTTGGGGTCGCTGAGCGCGCAGGCGTTTGGAGATTATGCCAGCGGAAGCAATCACGTGTTGCCGACAGGAGGATGGGCGCGGCGGCGAGGCGGATTATCAACCGAGGATTTTGTAAAGCGCATCAGCGTGCAGCGGATCGACCGCAAAGGCTACGAACGTCTGGGAAGCGACGTCAAAACATTGGCGCGCGCCGAGGGACTGCTGGCGCACGCAAACGCGATTGAGGTGCGGCGATGAAGGTGCCGCTGCCGGTACGCAAAGCAATTCTGCAGCGACGCACGTATGAAGTACCCGCAGAGGGGCGATTCGGAAAGATCCGGCTCGACTTCAACGAGAACACGTCGGGTTGCGGGAAGGCGGCGCGCCGGGCGGTGGCCGAGTTGAGCGCAAAGAAGCTGGCGATGTACCCGGAATATGAGCGGCCGACAAAGAAGTTGGCGAAGTATTTTCGGGTGCGAGCCGATGAAATTGCGCTGACGAACGGAGGCGATGATGCGCTGCGAGTTTTCTTCGACACCTTCGTCGAGCCCGGCAGCCACATCCTGATCTGCGAGCCAACATTTCCCATGTATCGCTACTATGCGGAAATCGCCGGCGCCAAGGTGAAAGCGCTGCGATATTCGGCAACGATGGCGTTCCCTCTCGAAGGGGCGCTGGCAGCACTGCGAGAGAAACCGCGCGTGCTGTTCCTGGCGAACCCGAATAACCCTACTGGGACGCTGGTTGCAAAGCAGGCGATTGCGACAATTCTGCGGACGGCGACGGGGACGGTTGTCGTTCTGGATGAAGCGTACTCGGAATTCTCGGGAGAATCGGTGGTGCCGTGGATTCGCCGCTATCCGCACCTGTTTGTGGCGAAAACGTTTTCAAAGGCAGCGGGGCTCGCCGGGCTGAGGCTCGGGGCGGTGCTCGCGCAGCGCGATTCACTGGCGTTGGTGAAGCGCGCGCTGCCGCCTTACCCGGTGAATGTGGGAGCGCTGGCCGCGGGGGCAGCGGCGGTTGAAGATAAAAAGACCCTGAACGGCTACGTGCGTGAAGTGAAGCGGCTGCGCACCTGGTTCAGCACCGAACTGCGAAAGCGCGGCGCGCGTGTATTTCCCAGCGCCGGCAATTTCGTGTTAGTGGATTTTGGTCATGCTGGCCCCGCACTTTTTCGTGAACTGCAGCGCCGCGGAATCCTGGTCCGCGAAAGAAGCAAAGATCTGGGAACAGGCTTTGCGCGTATCACCATCGGTACAGAATCCGAGCTTAAGAAGCTGCTGCGGCTTGTGCCCAGAGCGGTCTAGAAAAATGGCGAGAACCGCACAAATCCGGCGAAAAACGAAAGAAACGCAGATTGAACTGCGGTTGAATCTGGACGGGCACGGAAAAGCAGACGTCGCAACGGGAATTCCGTTTTTCGATCACATGCTGGACCTGGTGAGCCGGCACGGAGGACTCGACCTTCGTCTCGAGGCCAAGGGCGATTTGGATGTGGATCAGCATCACACGGTGGAAGACGTTGGCATTGCGCTAGGCGAAGCGGTGAACGCGGCGCTGGGCAACAAAAAAGGCATCCTGCGGGCCGGCTACTTCCTGATGCCGATGGACGAGACGCTGGCAGCGGCGGCGGTCGATTTTGGGGGGCGCGCGTTCTGCGTGCTGAAAGCGCGCTTTTCCGCCAAGCGCGTCGGCGATTTCCAGACCGAGTTAGTGGAGGACTTCTTCCAGGGGTTTGCGCAGGCAGCGCGGGCCAACGTGCACCTGCGCGTGTTATATGGCCGCTCGTCGCATCATCAGGTGGAGGCGGTGTTCAAGGCATTTGGGCGGGCGCTGCGTTTCGCGGTGTCGCGGGATAAACGGTTGCGCGACGTGTTGCCGAGCACGAAGGAATTATTGTGAACGTGGTGATCATCGACTACGGGGCTGGAAATGTGTCGTCGGTCGCAACCGCGCTGCGGCGGCTCGGCGTAGAGGCAACCATGACGAACCGGGCGACCGAACTCGCGCGCGCGGAACGGCTGATCCTGCCTGGCGTAGGGCATTGCGCGGCGCTGATTCATGCTCTGGACGCGCAAGGAATACGGAAGCCGTTGGTGGATGCGATTTCGCGCGGGACGCCGTTTTTGGGCATCTGTTTGGGATTGCAGGCGCTGTATGAGGCGAGCGACGAAGCGCCGGACCTGCCGGGACTGGGATTGTTCAAGGGGAATGTCACGCATTTGCCTGCGAACGTAAAGCTGCCCCACATGGGCTGGAATCAGTTGCGACCGACTCGCGTGAGCGTATTGCTGCAGAACATTGCGCCCCAATCGTATTTCTATTTTGCGCATACGTTTGCAGCGCCAGCGGACGGTCCCGAGAGCACCGCGGTGTCGAACCACGGGCGGGAGTTCGCGGCGGTGCTGGAGGACAAGAATATTTTCGGGGTGCAATTTCATCCGGAGAAGAGCGGCGCGCCCGGAGCGAAACTGCTGGACAATTTTCTGAGGCAGGCGGCATGAGCCTGGCGCGACGAATCGTTCCCTGCCTGGATACCGACGGAGCGCGGGTAGTAAAAGGCGTACATTTCGAACATTTGCGCGACGCGGGCGATCCGGTGGAACTCGCGGCGCGTTATAACGCGGAAGGTGCGGACGAATTGGTCGTGCTGGACATAGCGGCTTCGCGGGACAATCAGCCCACTTTCCTCGGGACCATTCGGCGCGTGGCGGCGCAACTGGCCATCCCACTCACGGCTGGCGGCGGCATTCGTGCTTTAGAGGACGCGCGCGCAGTGGTGCGAGCGGGCGCAGACAAAATTACGGTGAACACCGCGGCGGTTGAGCGCCCTGAACTGCTGCGCGAGCTTTCGCTGGAGTTTGGCGCCCAAGCAGTGGTGTTGGCGATTGACGCGGTGCGCGCAGGGCCGCGGTGGACAGTGCGTGTGCGCGGCGGACGGATGGCGACCGGCTTGGACGCGGAAGAATGGGCGCATCGAGGCGTGGAGATGGGTGCAGGAGAAATCCTGCTAACGTCGATGGATCGCGACGGAACGCAATCCGGCTTCGACACCCTACTGACAGCGGCGATCAGCAGCGGCGTGAGCGTACCGGTGATTGCCTCCGGCGGCGCTAAACTGCCGCGCCACTTTCTGGATGTGTTCACGCAAGGTCGCGCTGACGCTGCCTTGGCCGCTTCGATATTTCACGACAACACGCAATCGATACGCGGGTTGAAGGCCTATTTGCAAGAGAACGGCGTGGAAGTGAGGCTGCCGTGCTGATTCCGTGCATCGACCTGCAAGGCGGCCAGGCTGTGCAATTGGTGAACGGGAGGCGGCGTGAACTGGCGGTCGCGGATGTATTCGGGCTGCTGAGACGCTTTGCGGGCTACGAGTGGCTGCACGTGATCGATCTGGACGCGGCTATGGGTAAGGGGCACAACAATCGGTTGGTCCGGGAACTGTGCTTACGCGGCACACAGGAATGCAAGATGAAAGTGCGCGTGGGCGGCGGCATTCGCACGGTGCGGCGCGCGGAGATGCTCCTGAAAATTGGGGCGCATCAGGTGATTGTTGGAAGCGCGGTCTTCCGAAATAGCCGTCCGAATTTTCGCTTTCTGAAAAGGCTCGCAAACCGCGTTGGCAAAAAGCACGTGCTGATCGCCCTGGACACCGCACGAGGACGCGTTGCCATTAACGGGTGGCGCAGATCGTTGGAGGTTGCTCCCGCAGAGGTGATGGACCAGCTTGCGCCCTATTGCGGCGGATTTCTTTGCACGGATATTGACCGCGAGGGAACCATGCGGGGCGCAAATCTGGAGTGGTTTCGAGCTTTGCGCACGGCAAGCAAGCTCCCCATTGTGGCAGCGGGAGGAATTTCCACGACGCGCGAAATCCGCGCGCTGGAAACACTCAAGATGGACGCCGCCGTGGGCATGGCGTTGTACAGGAATCGCGTGCGTTGAGACCGCCCCCTTTCCGTGGGCTGCTGGCACTTTTCACGCTGGCGCGGGTGCAGTACGATACGAGCCATGCGGAAACCTCTGCTACAGGTGTAATGGCGCAAAAGCGGCGGCGAGCCGCCGCACTCCAAAAGTGAGGCAATCATGCTGGTATCGTTTCGCCCTTGCGGACCCAAAGATCACGGCAAGCTGCTGAAGTTGGTCTGCGCATACTACCGCTTCGACAAAATTCCTTATGACCGACGATCACTGAGCAAAGGGCTGGACACGTTGCTGCGCAATGTTTCGCAAGGACAAACCTGGCTGATGGAGAATCACAAGAAGGCGGTGGGCTATGCAATTCTCACCTACAATTTCGACCTGGAGTATGGCGGAGTTGAGGGCATGCTGACAGACCTGTACGTGGATAAGCGCTATCGCAACAAGGGAATTGGATCGCTGGCGCTTTTCGAGATTGAGGATTTCTGCCGCGAGCGAGGAATTCGAGCGATTGAGGTACAAGTGCAGCACCATAACCGGGCGGCCGAGACGTTTTACCGCAAGGCCGGATTCCAGGTGCTGAAGCGGAAAGTGATGTTTATGGCGGTGAGGCCGGAAGAAGTGGCGCAACCACTGCGCGCTATCGCAAGTAAGCGTCGGTAATGTACTGCTGAACCATGCGCTGGGTGTTGAAGAAAGAACCGTTGATGGCAATAGAGTGATGCATGATCTCCAGATAGCGCTTGCGGTCGCTATAAAACATCGGCAAGATCACGGTCTCCAATTTGGAGTAGAGATTCTCAGCGTCAACGGCGTTGTCCGCCTCTAAATCATGGTTGGGCTCGCCGCGATGAGGTTCGCCAATTGACCAACCGGTGATGCCTTCGATGTGGCCTTCCACCCACCAGCCGTCCAGAATGCTTAGACTCGGGACACCGTTCAAAGCAGCTTTCATGCCGCTGGTGCCGGAAGCTTCAAGCGGATACTGTGGGGTGTTGAGCCACAAATCCACACCGGAAGTGAGCTTGCCGCCAAGTTCCATGTTGTAGTCGTCGAGAAAAACGACGCTGACGGCCTTCTTGAGCGCCTTCTTGGCCTTGAAAATGTGCCTGATGATTTCCTTGCCGCCGGCGTCGCGAGGATGGGCTTTGCCGGCATAAACGATCTGGAACGGGCCAACGTTTTTAGCGATCTGCCGCAGGCGGTCGAGGTCGCTCAGGATCAGGTCGGCGCGTTTGTAGCCGGTGGCGCGGCGCGCAAAGCCAATGGCGAAAGCTTCGGGATCGAGCTTCAAGCCGGTCTTCTTGCGAACGGCCTCCCGAAGATCGTGCTTTGCAAGCAGGTGGGCGGTCCAGACTTCTTCAGGCGGCAAGCCCAGCGCCCCGCGCAAACTGTAATTGTCTTCGCGCCAGGATGGAATGTAACGATCGAAGAGCTCGCGGAAGGGCGGCGCAGTCCATGTGGCGGCATGAACGCCATTGGTGATGGCTTCAATCTGAACATTGGGAAACATTTTTCGCGAGACTTCGCCGTGCAATTTGGCAACACCGTTCACAAAGTTGCTGAGGCTGAGCGCGAGGTAGGTCATGTTCACGGAAGCACCGCGGCGCGCGGCCTCCAGGAAATCAGGAAAGGTCTGCTCGGCCTGAAGAATGCTTTTGACCAAGTCGGCGGAGGAGGAGTCCTTTTCGTCGAAGAAGCGAACCTGGTCGGGGAAAAGCCGGTTCAGGAACTCCACCGGGAACTTATCGTGGCCAGCAGGAACGGGAGTGTGCGTGGTGAAGACGCATTTGCTGCGAACTCTCTCAATGTCCTCACCCTTCACGGAAGTGCGTCCCGCGCGTTTGGTCTCTTCGTCCAACAATTCCATGGTGAGGAGCGCGGCGTGGCCTTCGTTCATGTGATAGCGCATGAGTTCCGTGTGGCCGAGCGCCCGCAGCATACGCACTCCCCCAATGCCGAGGAGCACTTCCTGGGACAAACGGTAGTACGGATCGCCGCCATAAAGAGTGCCGGTCAGTTCGCGGTCGCGCGCATCGTTCGTGGGCAAATCCGCGTCGAGGAAGTAGATGGGAACTTCGTAACCGCGGACGCCCTTGGCGGTGTAACGCCAGGCGCGTAGTTCCACGCGGCGGTTTTCAAGCGTAACGGTAACGCGCGGCGACTCTTCCTCAAGAAACTTTTCAACTTCCCACTCGACAGGCTCTTCGGTTTGCGTTCCATCTTCGGCCAGGCGCTGGCGAAAATAGCCTTTGCGGTACAGCAGCGAGACCGCGACCATGGGAAGCCGGATATCGGCCGCGGCTCGTACGGTATCTCCCGCCAGAACGCCCAAGCCACCGCTGTAGCTGGGCATTGCGTTTTCGAGGGCGATTTCCATGGAAAAATAAGCGACAAATCGCTTTGGTGGATGGACAACTTTCGGCATCTTCCGGAATTCTCCGTCAGGCGCAATCTTGGCGCCACAATCCATTCGTGCTTCGAGGTTTGAACTATCTATTGTCCGGGAAGGGTGGCTTTCAGGCAAGCGAACCTGTCGCAAGAGTTTCCGTGGACGGATTAGTCCCCGGGAACGCTAGCTCCGCTATAATTCACATATCTATGCCCTGCGCTCTTGATGGAATCCGGGTGGTGGAACTGACCGAAGCGCTCGCTGGACCCTATTGCGCCATGCTGCTGGGCGATTTTGGCGCCGAGGTCATCAAAGTGGAGCGGCCGGGGACGGGCGACCAGACCCGCGGTTGGGGACCACCATTTGTTGGAAGCGAATCGGCGTACTACCTGGGAACCAACCGAAACAAGCGCTCGATTACGATCAATTATGACGATCCGCTGGGGCAAGAGATCCTGCAGCGCTTGCTAGCCACGGCGGACCTGTTCCTGTGCAACCAGCCGGTGCTGAAGTCACTCACACGCCGCGGCATCGATCCAGTCTTGCTGCGGGCCAAGCACCCTCGGCTGATTTATTGCAGCATATCGGGTTACGGGTTCACTGGCCCGAAAGCGGAACAACCCGGGTACGACATCCTTGCGCAGGCAGAGGCAGGGATCATGAGCTTTACCGGCGAACCCGGCAGCGGTCCAATGCGCTTTCCCATTGCCATCGCGGACATGACCACGGGAATGTACGCCGCAATGGCAGTGCTGGCTGCGCTGTTTGCGCGCGAGCGAACGGGCCAGGGCGACTTTGTGGAACTGGCGCTGTTCGATTCGCAACTGACATGGCTGGCCAATGTGGGGAGTAGCTATCTGAATGCAGGGGTGTCGCCGGACAGATGGGGAAACGCGCACCCCAACATCGTGCCTTACCAACTGTTTCGCGGCAGCGACGGCCGGCACTTCGTGGTGGCGATAGGGACCGAGCCGCAATGGCACCGCTTGGTGCGGTTGCTGGGCGCGAGCGAACAGTTGGGGCAAGACGTTCGCTTTGCGGATAATGCAGCGCGAATCCAGAATCGCGATGAACTGATCCCGAGATTGCAGCAACTGTTCGAAGGCCGCACGTCCTTCGATTGGCTTGGTAAGCTGAAAGAGGCGGACGTTCCCGCGGCAGCGATTCAGAGCGTGAGTGAAGCGTTGAACGATGCGCAAACGCTGGCACGCGGGTTGATCGTGGAAATCGAACATCCCACGTTGAAGATCGCGCGGAGTATAGCCAATCCCATACGATTTGGCGCGCAACCGATTGTTTACCGCTTGCCGCCACCGCTTCTGGGAGAACACACGGCAACGATTTTGAGGGAGCTCAAATACACGGAGAGCGAAGTGGAGTCCGCCCTGCGGTCTGCTTGCAGGACAAGAAGTGATTAAATTTACCGGCTTTCTTCGAACTTGACTTGCTGATTATTTGATACCAAAGAACACTGTACCCCCAAGCCCTCACAATTCCTGCCACCTTGCGGAGGCTGGAAGCATTGGTTGTGGTGACTGGAGGTGAGCTCGTGCAAGTCGCAAGTCCCCAGCTCGAGCCGATCACGTATCGTAATTTCAATGTTTGCCCGCACTGCATTTCTCAAGGCAAGCAGAGCCTGCTTTGCCGCCGGTGCGAAGGCATACCCATGATTTCCCGTTCCGACGGAAAGACATTCCACCTGCTACTGGCTGATTTTCCTGCGCGCTACCCTGCCGAGAAGGCCTCCGGCAATACAGAAAAGACCTCCGTGTGCTTCTGGTATTCCCACGATCTGGACGCCGGATCCACCGGCTCTGCAGTGGTAATGCTTCGCGATCCGGGACTGCGTTATGCGGGGCTGTTTCGATTGATTGAAACCGCTGCCGATCTTCTGGCCAAGCAACTGGCCAACCGCTATCGTCCACCGACGTTGTGCGAACTGGCGAACGACGGACTGCGGACCATGGCATACTGACAGCGATCCGTTGATCCTGAGAACGGATCTGGAGTAGCTCAATCGATTTACTGCTGCAAGTACAGCATCGGAAAGCCGGGCGGGTGCCCTTCCCTTTCGCGATTTGAAACTATCATCAGTGCCATTCAGTATTTGCGTTGGACTCGGCTGCTAGGCGAAGCCTAGATTGAGGGACCCGGCGGAGCGCCAGTAGGGTCGCTAAGCCGCAGACAACTCGGAGAGCCAGGGGGCGGAAACGACCGAGCTGCAGGAAGAACGATGACAGCGACTGCGGTTCCATCACGACTGAGTATTCCGGCCTCATTTGTGAACTACCAGGTGGATCTTGCCTATGATGAGATGTTTGTCTCGCCTGGCATGCCGCGGGATCACTACCGCACACTGCAGCAAACCCTGCTGAAACTCGCTCCGGAGGAACTGCGCCGCTCTCAACAGGCGGCCGACCTGGCGTTTCTGCACGAGGGCATCACCTTTACGGTGTACGGCAGCAAAGAAGGGACGGAGCGAATCTTTCCCAACGATCTGCTGCCCCGCATTATCACCTCGGCGGAATGGGCGCGAATCGAGAAGGGCCTGACGCAGAGGGTGACCGCGCTCAATCTGTTTCTGCGCGATATTTATCACGAAGGCCGAATCCTCTCCGACAAAATCGTTCCCCGCGAACTCATTTACAGCTGCAAACATTTCCGGCGTGAAATGCGGGGCATCAATGTGCCGCGCGATATTTATGTGAGTATCTGCGGCACGGACCTGGTGCGGTTGCCGGACGGCCAATTTGCCGTGCTGGAAGACAATCTTCGCGTGCCCAGCGGCGTGTCGTACATGCTGGCCAACCGCAAGGTGCTGAAACGCGTGTTCCCCACGCTGTTTCGGGATTATGGCGTGTGGCCAGTGGACCACTACCCGCGCGCGTTGCTGACCACCCTGAAGAGCCTTTCGCCGGATCACTGCGCCTATCAGAACGATCCGACCACGGTGCTGCTGACTCCCGGCGTTTCCAACTCCGCCTACTTCGAGCACACATTTCTGGCGCAGCAGATGGGCATCGAGCTGGTTGAAGGCCGCGACCTGCTGGCGCACAACAATATCGTGTATATGCGCACGACCGCCGGGCTGCGGCGCGTGGACGTGATTTATCGCCGCGTGGACGATGATTTCCTGGATCCACTGTGCTTCCGACCGGATTCGATTCTGGGCGTGCCGGGACTGTTCAATGCCTACCGCGCGGGCAATGTGACGCTGGCCAATGCGATTGGCACGGGCGTTGCCGACGATAAAGCGGTGTACGCCTACGTTCCGGAAATCATCAAGTATTACCTGAACGAAGACGCCATCTTGCCGAATGTGCCGACGTATCTGATGGCGAATGAGTCGCACCGCAAGCAGGTGCTCGGCAATCTGGACCAAATGGTTGTGAAAGCGGTGGGCGAATCGGGCGGCTACGGAATGTTGATCGGGCCGCACAGCACCGCGCAACAGCGGGTGGAATTCAAAGCGAGAATCATGGCCGACCCGCGCAACTACATTGCCCAGCCAACGCTGGCACTTTCCTGTGCACCGTGCCTGATCGATGGCAGCGTGGAATCCCGGCACATTGATTTGCGGCCGTACATTCTGATGGGTGAGAAAGTGACGCTGGTGCCCGGAGGCTTGACACGGGTGGCGTTGCGGAAAGGCTCGCTGGTGGTGAATTCCTCGCAAGGCGGCGGAAGTAAAGATACCTGGGTGCTGCGCGAGCCGGAATCCGGCGCACAGTTGCTTGAGGAAGTGCGTAAGGAATTAGGGAGCGTGGCTCCCGACCTCGTGCGCGAGCTCCCGCGAGAGAACAGGACGGCTTAAAAGATGAGGCCGCCACGCAATTTCTATGTTCCGGCGTTCCAGAGAGAAGCCGGCATGCTCTCTCGGGTGGCTGATAGCTTGTACTGGATGGGGCGGTACCTGGAGCGAGCGGAGCACACGGCGCGGCTGGTCAACGTAGAGTTGAATCTTTGGCTGGACCAGTCGCCGGAATTGGGCGCGGGGCGCTGGCGATTTTTGTTGGAGGCGCTGCGAGCACCGGAAGTGGCCGGGCCCGTGGATCCGACGCAGCTTGTGAACACGCTGGTGTTCAGCCGGAGGAACGCGTCCTCGATTGTTTCCTGCATCGCCGGTGCGCGGGAAAATCTGCGGCATGTGAGGGAGCAGTGCAGTTCACGGATGTGGGAGCAGCTGAACCGCCTGTACTTGGGCGTAGTTGACCGGCAACCCGAAGAGGAATGGTTCCTGAAGTCACACGACTTCTTCCTTTTTGTGCTGGAGGGAGCTTATCTGTTCCACGGCGTTACGGACGCCACCATGAGCCATGGCGAGGGCTGGCAATTTATTCAATTGGGCCGATATGTGGAACGAGCGGACACGCTGACGACCTTATTGGAAACGCATTTCAAGCGCATGACGCGGACGTTTGATGGGACGGTGGAAGGCGCGGATTACCTGGAGTGGGTGGGCTTGCTGCGAGGATGCGCCGCGCTGGAAGCTTATTGTAAAAGGCATACGGCGGAGATCCGTCCCATGCGCGTCGCCGAATGCCTGCTGCTGAATCCGGATTTTCCGCACTCCATTCGCTTTGCCGTTGACCGCATCAACGCCGCGCTGAACCTGATTGGCGACCTTACCGAACGCCGCGCCAAGCTGCCCACGCGCATTGCCGGGCGCCTGCGCGCACAACTGAGTTTCAGCCAAATCGAAGAGATCATGGCGGAAAGCGTTCCTGCCTACCTGCAGAGCATTCGCAACGAATGCGCCGAGATTCACGCTGCCATTCATGGAATCTATTTCGACTATTCGATCGATGCGGAATTGGCCTCGTAAAAGGATTGAGGTGAAATGATCTACTCGATTCGTCATGTCACGACCTTTCGCTATGAGCCCGCCGTGGGCGAGAGCGTGATGGAAGTGCGGCTGCAGCCGCGCAGCGATACGCAACAACGGTGCCTTACGTCTTCGTTGGACGTGAATCCCCCCGCAAGCATTACCGTTCACCGCGACTTTTACGGCAATGCGGTGCACCATTTCGATATTCCGGGCAGACACACGTCGATTGAATTGCTGGCCGAAGCGACGGTCGAAATGCTGCCGCGCCGCGATTTTGAAAGCGTGAGGCAAAGCTCCTGGGAGGAACTGGACGAACTGGTTTCGCAAGGCGATTACTGGGAAATGCTGCTTCCCAGCCACTATGCGCGGCCAACCGGGCTGCTCGAAAAGCTGCGGAGTGAATTGGTATTGCAAAGGCGCGGAGAACCTCTGGCGTTGCTGAAGCTGCTAAATACGGCGCTGTATGACGCTTTCGCTTACGCGCCGAACAGTACACGCGTGGATTCTCCCATCGACGACGCGCTACGCACGCGAAAAGGCGTATGCCAGGATTTCGCGCACGTCATGATCGCGCTGGTGCGTCAACTGCACATTCCATGCCGCTACGTGAGCGGGTATCTCTACCACGAGGATAAGTGCCAGGATCGCTCACCGGCTGGGGCAACCCACGCGTGGGTGGAAGCGTATCTTGGCGAGGCCGGCTGGGTGGAGTTTGACCCGACGAACAATCTGCTGGGATGCGATCGCCACATTCGCGTCGCGGTCGGCCGCGACTATGCCGATGTTCCTCCGACGCGTGGAGTGCATCGCGGCGAAGCAGAGAGCGAATTGAGAGTGAGCGTTACGGTCTCCAGCATCGATGCGCCGAAGCCGGAAGATATGGCGCCCGCAATTATCATGCGATCGAAGCGGCCCTCGCTTCTGCCAAGCCTGGAGAGCGACTCCACGCAGGGCCAACAACAGCAACAGCAGTAGTGCGGGAAGTAGGACTCGTCTCGCAAATCGGAGCGGAGAAAATCTCTAGCCCTAGGGGCTAAAGCCCCACGTTTTGCTGTGACCTTTCGGTACGGCTGAAGCCGTGTCTCCCGAATACAACCAGCCTTTACAAAAAGAAAATGAGGCAGGCGGGGGTGTTCGCCTGCCTCATTTGTACGTTGTGTGCTGCTAGTAGTAGAGCTTCAACGCAAGCTGGATGTTCCTTGGAGGTTGGGCACTGGTGACCTGTCCCATCGTTGAGCCAAGGCCCATGTTTGGTGCGTTGGCCTGCACGTGGTTAAAGGCATTAATGAAGTCGGCACGGAACTGCAACTTGAACCGCTCGGTGAGTGGCAGGTCCTTGTGAACGCTCAGGTCCACATCGGTGTAATGGGGTCCGCGAAGACCACCGAGTTGGGGAGCGCAATTGCCGAAGCTTCCGACTGCTGGGTTGGTGAAATTGCCATTGTTAGTGAACCACTGGAAGCCGCCGGTAGTTCCGGCGATGGGGGTTTCTCCGGTAATGGCCGGGAGGCCATTGCAATTGGCGCGCGGGCCGCGGGAGAACGTGCCGGACTCGTCCGCTGCTCCGTAAACGGGCTCCGGGAAGCCGGTGTGGAAGGTCACGATAGGGCTGACTGCCCAGCCTCCAATAACGGCATTCGTTACCTTGTTCGCGCCGTTTGCCAAGGCCTTGCCACGGCCAATAGGAAGCTCATAAACGGCGTAAGCAGAAAGTATGTTAGTGGCATCGTAATAACACGGCGCCCATTCAGCGTGCCGATCGTAGATGTTCTGCCAGTACGCCGATGCGCTGAGAGCATTATTCCAGGCTCCATAGTAACCGGTGCTGTCAGACATGCACTTGGAGTACGTGTAAGAGACCTGATACTGCAATCCGTGGCTCATGGTCTTCTGGAGCACGGCCTGCAGCGAGTTGTAGGACATGGTGCCATTCGACTGGGTTCCACCAGTGACCGTCGAAAGGGTGTTGTAGAACGTTGGGTTCTGGGCGAAGAACGGGCTGGGAGCGGTGCAAGGCGGAGTCGCGCAAGCTGAATTGGGAAGCAGTTCTCTCTGAGTATAAGAGAACGGCACCATCAGGTGAGTTGCGCGTTGACCGACGTAGCCAATCTGGAAGGTGGTATCGCCCCAGAATTGATGCTGGACAGCCAAGTTCCACTGATAATCGAGAGCCGGCTGAACGTTGGGATCCCAGAGGTCGAGAATGGCACTAGCGAAGCAGGAATAGTTTGCGCAGCTGCTATTCGGAGGCGTGACCGGAATGCCGTCGGTGGTATTCGAGCCGGGTAATGCGGCGTTGTTGTAGGTAGTATTGATCTGCGCCGGAGTAAATGGGGGGTTCTGGGGCAAACGCAAGTTGGTGCCCGTGCCCTCGAGATAAGAGGAGATGGTGAACGCGCCGCGAATGACGGTGCGGTTGCCAAGGAATGCCGGGGTGTACGCAAAACCGAGGCGTGGCTCGAAGTCCCTTCCACCATAGAAGCCGTTGTAGAGCGACCTGCTGGCTCCGTTCTGGTTGGCGAGCTCGACTGCGCCGGTAGCCATATTGTAGTTGGACTGTTGGTCGTTGGTTTCAACCCAGGGAGTAAAGGCCTGGTAACGAAGCCCGAGATTCAAGGTAAGGCGCTCGGTGACTTTCCAGGTATCGGAAACGTATAGGCCAATCACATTATCTGTCTGTCTCCAGGTTTTGCCGGTGCTGACGCCTCGGCCGATTTGATAGGGGAGACCGAGGAAGAAGTCCGCGCCACCATCTCCGGTGCCGCTGCCGGCACTGCCGATTTTGTTGCTGGTGAAGCGGCCATCAAAGTCCATAAGACCCAGTTCTCCGTTGTTACCCGGATAGAAGGTCTTGATGATGTTATGAACGAATTCGGCGCCGAGTTTTATGTCGTGCCGGCCGTGCGTCCAGGTAACCGCATCTTCAGCCTGCCAGACCTGGTCGTCGAAGCTCTCGCCAGTCTCGGCGTTTCCCAAGTTAGACACAGCGGTATTGCTTAAGTTGAGGGCCAGCAGCCCGTCCAGACCCGCCGGGTTGCCATTGCCGATGCCAATGGCATTGCCGAATTGCCCGACGCCGGAAGCCCAACTGGTGCCGTTATTCAGAGTGATGTGGCTCCAACCGAAGCGGGCATCATTGGCAAGATTGCTGGTGATCATGCGAGTCCAGTCGCCAACGGTGTTATAGATGGGGGTAGTCGAAAAGCCGTTTCCAAGTAACTCATAGGCATTGGCCGAGGGGTTGTTCTGGTACGCCCGAGTATAGCGACCCGAAATGTTGTCCTTGTCGGTAGCCTTGTAGTCGATCTTGATATCGCCCTGATCAACGTTCTGCTGCGCGTTGGTGTTATAAACAGCGTTGTTCTGCAAATTATTGTTGATCGTTCCGGGATAGAGCGGAGAGGCGAACAGCGCTGCGGCCACCGGACTGATCATGGCCGCAGGAATCTGGTTGTTCAGGAACGGCTGGCGAACGGTGGCTGCGGGAGAGGTAGCTGTGCAGACTTGTGTAAAGGATACGCAGGGGTTGTACAACTGAGTGTTGCCGCTACCGGTTGAGCTACAAATGCCGGCAGCGTTGAATCCGGCGGGACACAGTGCGCTAAAGTCGCCGCTGCGCTCGGCGGTTGTGTAGACGTTAGTGGTTAGCTGCGAAGTCGGAGTATCAAAGCGCTGGCCTTGGTAATCGACGAAGAAGAACAGCTTGTTCTTGATGATTGGACCACCCAAAGTACCGCCGAACATGTTCCAGCGCAGTTGGGCAATGGGGAGGTGACTGAAGTTATTCTGCCAGCTGTTGGCATTTAAGACGTTGTTGCGGAAAAACTCCCAAATATCTCCGTGGAAATTGTTGGTGCCGGACTTGATGGTCGCACTGACAATGCCGCCCATAAATTGGCCGAATTCGGCCGGGGCATTGTTGGTGATGAGGTTGAATTCCTCAATGGCATCCGGGGCAGGGGTGTAACCCAACAGGTTGTCAGAGACTTGGTTGTTATCCATGCCGTCGAGCAAGAAGTAGTTGGCCTGCTCGCGGTTGCCGTTGATCAACGGCCGGCCGCCATAACCGCCGGTGTTGTTGCCGTTGTTAAAGCTGCTGGGGTCGGTCGAAACCGAGCCGGGAGCAAGGAGAGTCAGTTGCACGTAATTGCGCGAAGCCAGAGGGAGGTTATCGTTGGTAGAGGCGTTGATAATGGTATCGACCTGCGTCGCTTCCGTCTTCAATACCGGAACGGCGCCACTGACTTCGATGGTCTGGCTGACCTGGCCGACCTTCATTTCGACATCGATACGCGCAACCTGGTTGAGCACGAGAGTAAAGGCAGGATAGGCGCTCGTCTGGAAGCCTTCCTTCTCAACACGGAGCTCGAAGTTGCCGATCGGGAGATTTGAGATCCGGAAGAGACCGGACTCGTTGGACGTGGCGCTATAAGTGATGCCGCGTTCCACCGACTTGGCAGTGACGTTGGCGCCGGCAATCGCCCCACCGCTTTGATCGGTAATTGTTCCCGTAATTGTTGCGGTGACTTCCTGAGCGAAGGCGGCGTTCGCTCCACAGATGAGCAGGACTAGCGAGAGGCAAAAAACTGCCACCACCACAGACTGCAACTTCTTCATAAGGATCCTCCATGCTGCATCGCGTGAACGCGAGCAGTCTCTCCCCGGCTTGTGAACATCGAAAACAAGAAACGCACCCCATCAGCTATAGAGCTGTGTTGGTAGTAAGCTATATAGCACCATTTTCCTCTTGTCAAGAGTAAAATCCTGCTTTATAAGGAGTCATGGAAGCGCGCCCTATAGCACCTAACGGTTCCCGCTCTATAGCAATATAGGGCGGCGGGATGGGAGGTGCTCCACCCCCGTGGCGCCACGATCCAGCGGCGCAAGTTTTTTTGGTGACGCGGCCCCGTGTGTCAGTTGTGGAATAAGGGTACGACCCCGGAGTGGCAAGGGAAAATGCAATCTATCAATATGGCGCATTGGATTTCGCGATGCGGTAATCACTCCTGCGTTGAGTTAGGGACTTGAGTCGAGGGAGACGGAATGCCTGTTAAGAGTCGAAACGGTATGCCGGCCTATCAGCGGATTCAAGGCAAGATCCGCAAGACGATCGAGACCGGAGGTTTACGCCCGGGTGATGCCGTACCGTCTGAGAGAGAACTAGCAAGGATTCACGATGTGAGCCTGATGACCGCCCGGCATGCTCTGGCGTCGCTGGAACACGAAGGAGCGGTAGAACGGCGACGCGGAGTCGGCACTTTTGTTGCCGCACCCAAGATTCACTTCAATAAATTGATGAGTTACACGGAGCAGATGGGCAGCCGAAGCCTGAATGCCTGCTCGAAAGTGCTGCTTGCGAAAATTATAGACGACGAGCAGGACGTGAATGCGCGGTTGGCACTCTCACCTAAGAGCAAGGTGGTGAAGATCGAACGGCTGCGGCATGCGGGAGACGAACCCTTCGCACTGGAAACCTGCTACCTTTCCGCCGCGCAGTTTTCCGGATTAATCAATTCACCACTGCAGCGCGAATCGCTGTTCGCCACGCTGGAGCGTAACTACAACATCGAACTCGGATATGCCGACGAAGAAGTTGACGCAACTGCCGCTGACCAACGGACGGCGGAACTGCTGGGTGTGCCGAAACGCGAGCCACTGCTGCGGATTCGTCAAGTGATCTATTCCACCAAAGGTGTTGTAATTCTGTACGTCATCGGGATGTATCGTTCCGATCGCCACAATCTTGTCATACGACGCTTTCGCTAATTCGCCGGCCTGTCACTTGCCTCCGCCAGGTCTCTCCGAGGCCCCAAGCAGCGCATTGCAATGCTTGCTACAATTGTTGCTGCGGCGCTCCGGCCAACTTTCCATTCCCTCGGTTCTCTTCCCTTTTCGGCCCGAGCAGTTCCCGGTGGACCAATGATCATTGCAGGAGATATCGGCGGCACGAAATGCCACCTGGCTGCGTTCGAAGAGCATGGCGCGAACCTTCACCTGGTTGCGCGGCAACGCTATCCAACCGCGGACTATCGAAGTTTCGAAGAGGTGCTGAAACATTTCCGGGAAGATCTGCGAGGGCAAACTTCCTCCGGCGATCGCATTCGGGCTGCGGGATTTGGCGTTCCGGGCACAGTCGTGGACGGGCGTCTGTATGCGTTCAATCTCCCCTGGATGGTGGAGTCACCTTCTCTTGCAACGGCCCTGGATCTTCCGAAAAAGGACGTGGTGCTGCTGAACGATCTTGTTGCCACGGCATTCGGTTTGGACAGACTTTCGCCGGGGGACTTCCTGGCACTCAATCAAGGCATTCCCGACCCACGAGGCAATAAGGCGGTAATTGCCGCAGGGACTGGCCTTGGCGAGGCAGTGCTTTACTGGGATGGGCAGCGGCATCGTGCCGCTCCTTCTGAAGGCGGGGCTGCGGATTTTGCTCCGCGCGATGAGCGCGAAGCACGCCTGCTGCTATTCCTGAAACAGAATCTTCATCGCGTTTCCTGCGAGGACATCTTCTCCGGAAAGGGCTTCCGGAGATTGCACGAATTTCTCGATCCTTCGGTGACCCATTCCACTTTTGGCGAACCTCCCACGGTTTCCGCGAGCGAGATTACGCACAACGCATTCGATGGAAGCTGCCGTATCTGCGCGGATGTACTCGATTGGTGGATCGACGCGTTCGGAGCGGAAGCAGGGAATCTGGCCTTGCGCGTTCTGGCGTACGGCGGAGTTTTTCTGGCTGGTGGTATTGCGGTGAAGATTCTTCCAAAGTTGAAGGAAAGCAGCTTCTGCCGCTCCTTCGCCAACAAGGGACCCATGACCGAGATACTTTCCCGCATCCCTATTTCCGTGATTCTGAACGAAGATGCGCCGGTGCTTGGTGCGGCGCATCGCGCGCTCACCGTTGCTAGCGCCGCGAGTACAGATTCACTCTAGGTTGCGGCTCCTCTCGATTTCGCCCCAGGATGTAGGTGCGATTCCCGACAGTCCGCTTGACGAGCAACCGCGGCAGGTGTACGTTCCTCGCTGCACCATAAAGGTGCAATCGGTGGCTCCGCGGATGCTCGAGTCAGGGGATGGTGAGCGGGTTCCACGAGGGAACCCAGCTTCCAGGGCATCACCGGACGTTGAAACAGAAAGCCTCAGTAAAATCCGTGTCTCGTTCGACATACGCCTAGCCTGCGTGTTCCGTGGGCACGTGTGCCGTATGGTAAATAGAAAACGCTCGCCGCCCAATGCTGTGAACTATCCAGGCAGCCTGCCAGGTAGCCAGGAGGTCGCGGATGAAAAAGCCCAAGGTCGCGCTTTTGGTCGTCGAGAACAACGATTATCAAACCGAACAAACCGTCGTGGCGAAACATGCTGCGCAAGAGTTCGAGGTTGAGCTTCAGGTGATACAAACGGAGCACGACGCGGTAATGCAGAGCCAGGAAGTGCTGAAACTGCTGCACAGCCCCGACGGAATTCGTCCAGATGGAATCCTCTTCGAGCCGGTTGGGACGGCGCTGGCGCAAGCCGCGAAGATTGCGGCGTCCAAAGGAGTTGGCTGGGTGGTGTTGAACCGGCAAGTCGACTACCTTAGCCAACTCCGCCGTGAATTTTCCACGCCTCTTTTCTGCGTGACTACCAATCACGACGAGGTTGGGCGCATCCAGGGCCAACAAATCGTAAAGCTGCTTCCTCGTGGAGGCGCGGTGCTCTATATTCATGGTCCGTCGGACAACAAAGCCGCGATGCGTCGCGCGGCCGCCATGCAGGCAGCGAAGCCGGCAAACATCGAAGTGCGGGTGCTAAAAGGACTGTGGACGGAGGAGAGCGCGTTCAATGCCGTGCGCTCCTGGCTAAAACTGAATGTGGTGAAAGATGTCAGCTTCGGCGTGGTAGCCGCACAGAATGATGCCATGGCTCTTGGCGCCCGCCGGGCTTTTCAGGAGCTCACCGGGGGTCGAGAGCGCGATCATTGGCTGAGCCTGCCGTTCATCGGTTGCGACGGCCTCCCGAGTACCGGGCAAACTTATGTTCATCGTGGACTGCTGGCCGCCACGGTCGTTATCCCCGCCAACGCGGACCAAGCTATCCGGGCGCTGGTGACCGCGCTAAAGTCAAAGCAACAACCGCCAGAATGTATTTTCACCAGCGCAAGTTCATTCCCAGCGCTCACAGCCCTGAGGCCTGCTCACTAGCATTCGCAGGCAAACTAGTTGGGTTTGGAGTATCGTTCTTGAAAGGGACGAGATTCCGCTAAGATACGAGAATTCTGCCTGAAGCGGCTTTACGATGTGCACCTTTTATGACTTCATTTATCGCATGTACTTTGCCTTCAAAAAATCCGGCGTAGAACGTCTGTTACGAAGATCGCAGCGCGCAGGGCGAGGGCTTGACCAAGTTAAGCGGCTGATCCGGCGGAATCTCTGGGTGCAAGTTCAATCCGGCCTCTCACAGGGAATGTGGATGCAACTGCGTCTTCCGAGCGAAGGCGAGTACTGGCGCGGGACGCATGAACCGCACGTGCAGAGTGCAATCTCAGCTGCGGTTCGGCCGGGTAGCGTTGTCTATGACATTGGCGCGCATCTTGGGAGTATGGCTCTCGGGACCGCACGCCTCGTGGGTGATGCGGGCCGCGTTGTAGCTTTTGAGGGCGATCCCGAAAACGTCACGCGTTTGCGGGACAACGCTTCGCGGAATGGGCTGAAGGATCGCCTTCAAGTGGTGCACGCTGCCGTGTGGTCTTATAACCGGAGTGAGGGAATTTGCTTTCGGCGCGGCCAGACCGTAAGGTCGCAGGGCGGGGTCGAAGCCAATGGAAACCGTCCTGTCGTGGGAAGCGGTGAGGTCATCAATGTACCAACCGTCACGCTGGACAATTTCATCGCTGCCGGCGGACCTGTGCCGCAACTGGTCAAGATTGACGTGGAGGGTGGCGAGTACCAGGTCCTACGTGGCGGCGCAAACCTTTTTGCGAGTCAGAAGCCACTTATCATCGCTGAAATTCACCATCGGCAGGCAGCAGAACAAGTTTCTGCTTGGTTGGAGGAATACCGATACTGCTCAGGGTGGAACACTCCACCAGAAGGTTTCCCGCGATATTTGTTCGCTTGGCCGACAGGGTATGACGGCGCCGGGTGGATGCGGAGTAGCGCAAACACTTGAAAGTGGTGGACGACCCCGGAATCGAACCGGGAACCCTCTGCTTAAGAGGCAGATGCTCTAACCTATTGAGCTAGTCGTCCACATTTCGCAGCTTACCAGCAGGCCCCGTGGCGACGCAAACTGGTAAGCGCAAAGGTCCACGGGCAATCCTTGATTCTACCTTGTTCTGAAATCGTTGTCGACTTGAAGCCGCAGCTAACGCAGCTAAACTTCGCAGCCGCGCGCGATTTCAGTTCTTATTGGCGCGCAGGACCGCCGCCAAATCCCGCGCCACCTGACGCGCACGTTGCAGGTCGTGAGGATCGAAGGAGATCGCGGAGACACGCGGGTGACCTCCGCCGCCATACTTTTCCGCCAAGGTTGCCAGATTCTGATCGGCGGTCGCCTGGTTCCAGGGGTTGGTTCCCAGCGAGACTTTTGCGCGAACCGGCGAGGCGCTCACGCTGACGGAATAGACGCATTCGGGATGCAACAAATAGGGAATGAACTTGTTGTAGCCCTCCAAATCCATGTCGCTGACATCGAAGAAGATCACGCCACCTTTGGCTTCGCAGCGTTGCCGGAGAATGTCGATGGACTTGCGATGGCGTTCGAGCAACGGGCCGAGGTGTTTCGCCACGACAGGCAGGGCCACCATTTCCGCGAGAGGCCGGTAAGCCAATTCCGGAATGATGCGGGCCGGAATTCCGTCCTCCGGGGCAGCTTCAATCACGAGAGCAAGTTGCGTGGCAGGGTCCGCGAGTTCGGTGGCCGATTGCGGCGTGGGGAACTGCGCGCCGTCGATGATGTCGCCCCAATGGATCAAGTCCTGCAAGGGTTTGGTATTGAAACCGAACTTATCCTTGGTGACCGTGGCAATCAGCTTGGTGCATGACTTGTAGTCCGGCTGGTAATACATATTCTTGCCGGGAAATTTCCTGAAGTATTCAGCATCGGCCGGGGTCAAGAATGCGCTCTGGTGATGGTCGAACCACCAGGTGACCTTCGGGGAATTTGAATACTTGAAGTCAACGATGACGTTCTCGTCGCCGTCAAACAGCCCTTCTTCCCAGGGATGCTTGGCCTTGTGGGTCATGCCGGTGAAATGAAATTGGGCGTTGGCATCCTGGCGCTCGCGATAAAAGCGGTAGAACAGCGCAGCCGAGGCGGTGCCGTCGAAACAACGATCGTGAAAGCAGAGTCGGACATTGGTCATATAGGACGCGCCTGCCATACCTCCTCTCAGTGCAAGCCGGAAGGAGAAGCAAAGCCCTTTAAGATGTACGGGTCGACGCAGAATGTCAAGTATAAATGGGCACGGCACTCACGGCACTCCAATGCACAACGGCACTCCAATGCGTTGACTTGGCGCTAACGTTAGCCTAACATCCCGTGACGACGGACCCTACCTAAACAAGCAACATCTTTGCGGGAGCCTACGCATGAGTGACTGGATGTATGTGCAGGAGAACCCTACAGAACAGCTTGCACAACTGCATTTTTTTTCGGTGCTGAAAGAGCAAAAAGGCTCCGAGATCGCCTTTCGCATCACCATAAAGGAATTCGCGTCGCCGCCACCCGGGCAGCACGTCCGTTTCTTTGCCGAGGCCGACAAGTCGCTGAACCAACAGACGGCTCCGTTCGTTCCATGCGGCTGGGGAAACTCGCTTTATGCGGCGCTGGGCGACTGCGTACGGCTGATCCGGCAGTTTCCTTACGAGGGTGAAGCGTGATCCTACATCTGAGCAAGCGGCAGATTCAGCCTGGGCTGACAGTGGTGGAAATGAAGGGCAGCGTGCACGCCGGCACCGATTGCCGCCGGGTGGAGCAGGAAGTGGACGGATTGATACGGGCCAACGAACTGCGGGTGATTTTCGATCTGTCGCAAGTGACGCACATCGACAGCGCCGCGATCGGGTGCGTGGTGCGATGCCTGTCGCAGCTTAAGAAGTTTGGAGGCTCGCTGAGGTTGGTTGGGGTCAAAGGAATGATTGAGGGCACGCTGAAGCTGACGAAGGTCGACAAGATTATTCAGATCTACGCGACGGCCTCCGAAGCGGCGCAAGATTTCCCGGCGCCTTCGGGAGGCAGCGACATTACCGCGACTTGAGCGAGAACTGGAAGCGTTATGCGCCCACAGCGTAGGACTCGTTTTTCGCGGCGCCTGATCTGAGCGTGAAGCGAGCATTATAGAAGGGCGCGGCCGTCAATACATTCTGCAGGTCACCCTCATCCATATAGCGGCGCTTGGGGATTCGGCGCTCCAAGAGTGCGAACTCCAATGGCTCGCGTCGAAATGGATAGGGATCGAGAGTGTAGCGACTTTCCCCAACCGCGCGCAGTCGCCAGTCCACGTCGCCCCGCTCCTCACTTACGGGCACACCCTCAATGGTGACATCGCCGCCTTCGCCGAGGCAGAAATACAGAGATAGGCGATCGAGCGCGTCCAATCGTTGCTGATTGGCTCTGATCCGTGATTCGTCGGTGAACGGTTTCATCGCCGGGTCGTTGCGCAGGTCCACCTTCAAGCGGAGCTGTTGCAACCGCAACCGCTGCACAAAGTCGCCGGCCACGTGTTGCTCATAGGACTTCACATATTTTGCGGAATAGCCGGGCATGGTGGCGCGCGCGCGGTCGTACAAATTCATACAGTGGCCCACGATCAACATGCCCGCATAAAGGTCCGCTCGAACAGCGCGCTCAATTCCGCGTTGATACAGGGCAATATGCTCTTCCGTCGGGACAGTCATGAATGTGTACGGCACAAACGTTTTGGGATCGACACCGGGCAGCATCTCCCATTCCTGCCAACCATTGTCGTGCTCAGCCGCAGCGAGGCAGAACGATGCAAAGGGTTCCGGCCGCTCAAAAACCTCGTTGCCCCATTCGCGCGCAAAGAATCCCGAGAGAAACGCGTGATCCGTCTGGCGAACCAACACCAGCGGGTCACTTTGTTGCTGCACGATCATATTTAGTCTTGCTTCCCTTCCACGCCCACATTATCCGCTCACGGGTGAGCACAATCCAGCACCACTAGGGGAGAACCAGCGAATACGGGAGTCCCCGTACTACAAGTATTATCAAGACTAGGATGCGGGAAAGAGCGGAACTGGTGGACACGCCGTGAGGCCTTTTTTCAAATGTGAGTACAGAAAGCGGACTTTCAGGCAACCTGACGAGCCGCGGCTTGTTGGCATTCTTCACGTAGCGCGCGAATGAGAATCATTTCGACATCCGTGGCGTGCCAAGGGCTTCGCGTAATGTCAAACGCTCCCTTCTTCAATGCCTCGAAATACAAATCCCATTCGCCATGGCGAGTCGTGACAACAATGCGAGGGATTTTGTGTTTCCAATGGTTGGTATGAATCAGATCGCCGCAAGAACCGTCGGGCAGATGCTCGTCGCAGAAGACAAGATCCACTTCCTGGCGAGCAAGCACTTCCTCAGCTTGGGTTCACGTAGAGCAGGAGATCACGTCGGCGGAAAGACGATCGAGCTTGCGAATGAGGACTTGGCGAACCTCCAATTGCGGAGACAGGACCAAAACGCGAACCTGACGTTGCTGCGTTGGAGTATTTTGTAGCGGGTCGTCAGATATTCCGGCAGCTTGGGTCGGTGCAAAAGAGGCCATGGCGAATAACCACCTTTCGCTGAGAAATGGGGGAAATATTGATAAAGCGATTTCTGCACTTTGCCAATACAGTCTTTCCTTTAGACCCCGGAGGGGCCTACGCGCAGACGGAACCAGGCGCACAATTCCAGAATCGGAGCCTTCGCACACGAAAGGCTTTTCTTCACAACTTGATTGCAGCTAACTTCTTCAGATCTTTCAAGAATTGTCGTTCCTGTTCGTGGCGGGATTTTTCATCGGGAGCCCGCAAGATCGAAGACGGATGCACCGTCGCCATTACGTAAGGCGCGAGGGAGGACTCGAGCAGTTCTCCGCGGTGTTCAGTTACACGAAAGCTGTGGCCTAGAAGGGCCTGAGCGGCTGTTGCACCGAGG
>Ga0074045_10000731_pt1 | contig 32127 bp, 22 predicted proteins | sample BogForMeECP23OM2_FD_94442 | JGI IMG/M metagenome (GOLD analysis project Ga0074045, IMG submission 94442) | Bog forest soil microbial communities from Calvert Island, British Columbia, Canada - Bog Forest MetaG ECP23OM2 | ecosystem: Environmental > Terrestrial > Soil > Wetlands ...
GAGTAATTTTGCCCTTCGCCTGCAACCATCGCTCCTGGAAGAATTGCGCGGGGTTGCCGAGGCGGAGGATACAACCCTCAATCAGTTCATCAACGTCGCCGTCGCGGAAAAACTCGCCGTCCTACGAACCGAAGCGTACTTTCGCGAACGCGCCGCTCACGCTGATATTCCGGGAGCGCTGCAAATTCTCGATCAGCTTGGTGTCGGCAAGGCCCCGCGCCCTGACGATAAGCTGACCGAGCTTGCACCCAAGAGGCGCCCGACTAACCGGACGAGATCGAGCAAGTGAAATTACAGCACGGCGCAAGGCAGGGGCGGGGAGGGCGCCGGCGAGCTCCCTTGGAAAAGGTGGATCACTTTTAGAGCGGAAAGTCATAGGGCCGAGGCTTCGTCAAATGTGCGGAAGGTTTACCCTGACGTGGGACCACTGGCGGCGTATCGCCGACGCGCTCGGCGTCGAAGATAACGGTGAGGCGGCGGCCAGCTATCGGCCTCGCTTCAATATTGCCCCAACGGATGAGCACTTCATCATCACTTCAGAATTCGAACGTCGCAAAGCGCGGCGCGCGCGCTGGGGCTTGGTCAATCGTTGGGCAAAGGACAACCGTCGCGCCAGCCAATGCATCAACGCCAAGGCCGAAACGCTCGAACAGCGAACAACCTTCAGCGAAGCCTTTCAGCAGCGGCGTTGCGTCGTACCAGCCGATGCGTTCTACGAATGGACCGGCCCCAAGGCAAAGCGGCAGCCGCTGTGGATTCATCCGCGGGCCGGCGGCCTGCTGCTTTTCGCGGGACTGTATGAGTCCTGGTATCCGGCAAAGGGTCTGCCCGAGCTGACCTTCACGATCGTGACCTGCGCAGCCAATGCGCTGATCGCCGCAATTCACGATCGCATGCCGGTGGTGCTCGACGACCGGGCGGCAGACGATTGGATGAACACGCGAGAGCCAAATCCGCTGTCGTTGAAGCGGCTGCTCGTGCCGGCGCCGAACGATCTGCTCGCCATGCAACCGGCCTCACCGCTGGTGAACAGCGTAAAGAACGAGGGACCGACGCTCCTCGAGGTGGGCGAGACTGCGACGCCGGACTTATTCAGCTCAACACGAGGGTGAGGAGACGGAGTTCGCGGCAGGGCAGGGCGGTGCTTTACTAGGATCGGCCGGGCGAGACCGACCCCCCTTGATAATCAATGGCAAATTTACCATATTAGGAGATGGTCCGATAGAAGACTTTGCCCCCGGAGGGCGTCCGTGCCGGCAGTGCTAGAGAATACGTGGCCCAGTGGCCCAGTTGATCGCTAGGCCCGTCATATGGGTCGGCAGCGGCAAGGATGACATTTCGGCTCTGCCCGGACCGGTCAAGGCGTCCTTCGGCCATCGGCTGCGCCAGGTGCAAAACGGCGAAGCGCCGTTGGATGTTAAGTCGCTTCCACAATTCGGCACTGGCGTATTGGAGTTGCGCGAGCGATTCGACAGGAACGCCTATCGGTTGATGTATGTCGTGAATCTCAAAAAGGCTGTCTATGTGCTGCATGCCTTTATGAAGAAATCGAAGTCGGGAATCGGAATACCAAAGCCCGATGCCGAATTAATAGAAGCGCGCCTCAAACGAGCGCGCGCACTCGATGCTGAGGACTGAGAAAATGGCCGAGATCCTGGTTCACAAGAGCAGCGGTAATGTCTTCGCTGATATGGGGTTTACCCCGGCGGAAGCGGCCGAACTCACCGCGAAAAGCAGACTCATTCAGGCGATTGACGAAACCATCAAGCGGCGCAAACTCACGCAACTGGAAGCCGCGCGCCGCTGCCGCACGGACCAGCCCACGCTTTCCAAGGTTCTTCGCGGCCGTATGGAAAGCGTGACCATCGACCGGCTCACGGCTTGGCTTACCGCGCTCGGCCGCACTGTCGAAATTCGCGTGCGTCCGTATGACGCGAAAGCAAAAACGGGACACCTCGTAACCGCAGTTTAGTTCGCCCTTACGATCGAAGAGCTGATCGACACTGTATCGAATCGCTGCGTCGGGATGTCCGTGAAGACCCTCGAAACCGAGTCTGCGTTAGCGCAACTGACCGACTACCAAGCCAAGTACTTCGCTTACGAGCTAACCAAGCGATGCGCTGCGGACAGCGTTGAGAAGCTCGCTGGAGCTCTAATCGACGCGCAGGTGGACCTCAATCCACATCAAATAGATGCGGCGCTGTTTGCGTTCCGGTCACCGCTCTCGAAGGGTGCCATCCTTGCGGACGAGGTTGGTCTGGGTAAGACGATCGAGGCAGGCTTGGTGATCTCTCAGAGGTGGGCGGAGCGGAAAAGACGAATCCTGGTGATCACGCCGTCGAATCTCCGCAAGCAGTGGTATCAAGAGCTGACTGAAAAGTTCTTCGTCCCGTGTCGTATCCTCGAAGCGAAATCCTATAACACGACGATCAGGCAGGGTCACTTCCGGCCGTTCGAGGCTCCCGAGATTATTATCTGTTCCTACCACTTCGCCCGGAGCAAGGCAGGCGACGTTAACAGCCTGCCGTGGGACCTCGTGGTCATCGACGAAGCGCATCGCCTGCGCAACGTCTACAAACCAACGAACGTCATCGCCAACACGCTCAAACTGGCGTTGGCTGGCAAGGACAAGCTGCTTCTCACGGCTACGCCGCTGCAGAACTCCCTGCTCGAATTGTTCGGTCTCGTTAGTTTCATAGACGAGCACACATTCGGCGACCTGCGAAGCTTCCGCGAGCAGTTCGCTAACCTGAGCCAGCAGCAGGTGTTTCAGACGCTGAAGGAACGGCTGAAGCCCGTGTGCCACCGCACCTTGCGACGCCAGGTACTGCCCTACGTAAAATACACCGCGCGTCATCCGATTGTGCAGCCGTTCACGCCGGAGGAGAGTGAAGACCGGCTCTACGACCTCGTTTCCGAGTACCTGCGCCGCGACAACCTGCAGGCATTGCCTGCAAGCCAGCGCAGCTTGATGACGCTCGTGCTCCGAAAGCTCCTCGCGTCGTCCACGTTCGCGATCGCCGGTGCACTTGCGACGATGTCGAACCGTCTCAAGGTCCGGCTGAGGCAGCAGCAGCCTAAGGAATCGCTCGAAGAGGAACTCGATCAAGACTACGAGGCACTCGGCGAAACCGCCGAGGAATGGACGGAGGAGGAAGTAGTCGAATCGTTCTCTGCTGCTGACCGGGCCACAATCGAACGTGAGATCGACGAACTGGACGGCTTCGCTAAGCTCGCTACATCGATCGAGCACAATGCGAAAGGCCGCGCCCTCCTGACAGCCCTCGAAATCGCGTTCGCAAAAGCGGCTGAACTCGGCGCCGCCCAAAAGGCGATTATCTTTACCGAGTCGCGTCGCACCCAGAGCTATCTTCTCCGCGTCTTGGCCGACAGCCCGTTTGCGAGCGGTATCGTGCTCTTCAACGGCTCAAACACGGACGACCGCTCCAAACAGATATACTCCGAATGGCTGCTCCGGCATGAAGGCACCGATCGGATCACGGGTTCGCGAACGGCTGACTTGCGCTCCGCGCTCGTTGATTACTTCCGCGAGGAGGGGCGTATCATGATTGCGACGGAGGCCGGTGCCGAGGGCATCAACCTCCAATTCTGCTCATTGGTCGTCAACTACGACCTGCCGTGGAATCCGCAGCGCATTGAGCAGCGCATCGGCCGCTGCCACCGCTACGGTCAGGAGCACGACGTAGTAGTGGTCAACTTTCTCAACCGGAATAACGCCGCCGATCAGCGTGTCTTCCAGTTGCTGTCTGAGAAATTCCAATTGTTCGAGGGTGTCTTCGGCGCCAGCGATGAGGTGCTAGGCGCAATCGAATCCGGTGTGGACTTCGAAAAGCGTATCGCAGGCATCTATCAGCGGTGTCGCCGGCCGGATGAAATCCAGACAGCCTTCGATCAGCTCCAGCTTGATCTCGGCCTGCAGATCAACGAGTCGATGACCCGCACACGCCGGCAACTGCTGGAGAATTTCGACGACGAGGTGCGGGAGAAGCTCAAGGTTCGGGACCAAGACTCGAAGGCGTATCTTAACCGCTTCGAACGCCTGCTCATGCAGCTCACTCGACACGAATTGGCCGGTCATGCTGACTTCATCGGCGACTCGTCGTTTCAGCTGAACTCCCCTCCATTCTCGGAAGCGCTGCCCGAAATCCCACTCGGACTTTATGAATTGCCACGTCGCTCCGGTGAGGCGTATCTCTACCGTCTCAACCATCCGCTGGCGGCAGCCGTGATATCCAAGGCAAAGGCGCGCGACCTGCCCGAGGTGGAAATCCAGTTCGCTTACGGCGAACATGCCGGAAGAATCACTCTATTGGAACCGTTGATCGGTAAGGGCGGCTGGTTGACCCTGTCCCTCTTCTCGGTGGAGTCGCTGGACCAAGCGGAAGACCACTGGATCTTTAGCGCAGCCGTGGACGATGGTGAGGGCCTCGAAGAGGAAGTCGCCTCGCGGCTGCTCACATTACCCGGCCGCGTTGTTAGTCAACAGTCTTCAGGCTCGGCCGCCCCAACAGTGATCGCTTCGCTGATTCAGGAACGGCAGGAGAAGATCAAACGCGGCATTTCTGAACGCAACGCCCGCTTCTTCGAGGCCGAGGCCGATAAGCTCGATGGCTGGGCTGATGATCTGAAACTTGGGCTCGAACGAGAAATCAAAGACCTGGACCTCCAGGTCAAGGAGGCGCGCCGCGCTGCTACGACCGCGCTGACGCTAGAGGAAAAGCTCGATGGTCAGAAGCAGATTCGTTCCCTCGAAGCGCAGCGAAATGAGAAGCGCCGGTCGCTCTTCGACGCTCAAGACACAGTGGACAAGCAGCGCGAGGAACTGATTGCGCAAATCGAGGGAAAACTCCAACAGCGCACTTCACTCCATGAGCTTTTCCGTATTAGATGGGTCATCTGCTGAATAGACTTTCAATTTAGTTTAGGAACTGCATGAGCGCTCTCCAACCGTATCACCTATCACTGCTTGAGCAGGCCCTCGCCGTTGGCTTCGTGCCGCACCTTCGACCACTCTTGGACAACACCCGTCCGCCTGAAGAGCAGCACCGCAAAAACTTGTCGCGCGCGTTTAGCGCATTCGCACTCCATCGAATCTGTGACATCTCACCAGCTGAGGCAGGCCACGCGGTCGTCGATGACTTCGACGACTACGGTATCGACGCGATCTACTATCACGCTCGCACTGAAACTTTGTACTTCGTTCAATCGAAGCTGAAGGCTTCAGAGCAATTCAGTCAGCAGGAGGCGTTGGCATTCTGCCAGGGCGTTCGAAAGCTCATCAAAGAGGACTTCAGCGGATTTAACAAGAACGTCCAGGACAGGCGTGTGGAAATCGAAGATGCGCTCGATAACTGCAGCCGTATTCAGCTTGTCATTGCGCATACCGGGTCAGGAGTGAGTAATCACGCCAAGTCAGCAGTCCAAGACCTAATTGAAGACGACGAACATGGAGAGGAGCGATTTGACAGGGCACCTCTTGACTACGATGCGGCGCGCGTCGTCGCAGATCTTCAGGCACGGAAGGCGTACGAACGTGTTGATACTGACGTATGGCTGCACAAGTGTTCATCCGTTAGCGAACCACGCGTGACATACTTCGGACTAGCGCAACTCGATGACTTGGTAAAGCTGCATCAACAATATGGAGACGCCTTGTATGAGAAAAACATACGCACTTTCTTAGGTCACAAGACTGATGTGAACTCGTCGATCCGGCAGACGCTCGCGGACAGGCCGCAAGAGTTCGTCTATCTGAATAATGGTGTGGCGGCCCTTTGTCAGGAGATTGAGCCGAAAAAGTCACGTAGTGGAGGGAAGAAACTTCGAATTCGGGGGTTCTCGGTCATTAACGGTGCACAGACTATCGCGTCGGCGGCACGGTTTTTGGAAGACACACAGGGGACCAACATTCCGGCGGCGCGGGTATCACTGACGCTCATCAAGGCATCCGCCGATGGTGACTTCGGTAAAGCCGTGACTCGAGCGCGTAACCACCAGAATCCGGTGTCCCTAGCCAACTTCGTCGCATTGGACGACGAACAAGAGCGTTTGCGACGGGAATTGGCCTATTTGGACATTCACTACGCCTATAAAGCCGAAGCTGCCGATAACAGATCGGATCGGCTCCGTATCCGAATCGACGAGGCAGCACATGCGCTCGCGTTGTTCGACTCTGATCCACGGTTTGTGATTTGGCTGAAGAAAGAGCCGGCGCGCTTGCTTGATACAAGTTCGGACCAATATAAGGCACTGTTCTCTTCGACACTTACCGCATATCAACTTGCCAACGCGGTTCGTTATCTCCGATACATTCAAGCACGAATGACGAATGAAAGCCGTGCAGCAACGGGTCAGGAGCGGCTCGCCTACAAGCACGGCAACCATGCCCTAGGGTGGATCCTCGCAAAACGAGTCAGAGCGGAACAGCATGAACCCAAGCTGTTTGATGATTCGAAGCTGCTCGCTGGTCTCAGTGTAGCAGTCGATCAGCTCCGACAAACGCTGTGGACCGAGATCACTAAGGTGACCTCCGTGAAAGGGCCACTCGCGATCTTCAGGAGCCAGACAGACGTGGTTCCGCTCCTAGAGAGCGTCGCTATCGAGGACTACGGGCTGACCGCGGATCCTGTAGTCGAACACAAACGCAAGCAACAGCAGAGCGCAGGCGAACCTTACCCGCAGAGACTCTTCGAGTATCTCATCTCGAAGGCTCCGCAGATTGTCAACCTGTCATGAAGCAGAGACTCGAACTCACATGGATTGGTAAGGAGAACCGGCCTAAGCTCGAACCGCGTATCCTCTTGGAGGATTCGGAGAGGTCCTATCACGCCAAGCATCGCGTCACTGACGGCGATCTTTTCGACAACCGTCTAATCTTCGGTGACAATTTACTCGCTCTCAAAGCGCTGGAGCAGGAATTTGGCGGCAGGGTCAAGTGCATCTGCATCGATCCACCTTACAACACGGGTAGCGCCTTCGAACATTATGATGATGGCGTCGAACACTCTCTTTGGCTCTCACTAATGCGAGATCGTCTAGAGCTGCTTGCCCGACTGCTCCGAAGCGATGGATCGATCTGGATTAGCATCGACGACAACGAATATCCTTATCTACGAGTCTTATGCGACGAGCTATTCGGCCGGTCAAATTTCGTTTGCACGATTATCTGGGAGAAAAGGAAGAGTCGAGAGAACAGAAGAGTGTTTTCTTTCAAACACGACTATGTCGTCGTTTATGCAAAAGAGAAGTCTGATTTCGAACGAATCCGAAATCCAGTGCCGTTAAGTCAAGATGTTATGGACCGATACCGAAACCCGGATAATGATCCTCGGGGTCCCTGGCAGTCGGTAGCAATAACAGCGCAAGCAGGACATGGTACTGCATCCCAGTTTTACCAGATTATTACGCCTAGCAATCGACGAATTGATCCTCCTGCAGGCAACTGCTGGCGTTTCACGGAGCGTCGCCTTCAAGAGCTAATAAAGGACAACCGGATCTACTTCGGACCAACAGGAAACAATGTTCCGCGACAGAAAAAATTTCTGGAGGAAAATGGAGACGCTGGACTGACGCCGGAGACTATTTGGTATGCCGACGACGTTGGAACCAACGATACTGCAAAGCGGCATTCAAACATACTGTTTCCGGGTAATGCCTTCGACAGTCCGAAACCAGAAGAGCTACTCAAGCGCATCTTGGAGATCGGCACAAACCCCGGCGACCTCGTACTTGACTCTTTCGCCGGTTCAGGCACCACCGGTGCCGTCGCTCAGAAGATGGGGCGTCGCTGGATCATGGTGGAGCTCGGCGAGCACTGCCACACCCTCATCATCCCGCGCCTGAGAAAGGTCGTCGACGCGGAGGATCCCGGCGGTGTCACCGAAGCGACCGACTGGAAGGGTGGTGGCGGGTTCAGGTACTACCGGCTGGCGCCGTCACTGCTTGAAAAGGACACGTGGGGCCAATGGGTCATCAACAAGCAGTACAACGCAGCTATGCTCGCAGAGGCATTGTGCAAGCTGGAAGGGTTCACGTACGACCCGAGCGATTCGGTATACTGGCAGCACGGCCATTCCACCGAGCGCGACTTCATCTACGTCACTACCGCCCACCTTAGTCAGGAACAGATCCAGCAGCTTTCGGATGATGTCGGACCGGAGGCAACGCTGCTCGTACTTTGCACCGCCTTCCGCGGCAAGCCGGATCGGTACGCCAACCTCACCGTGAAGAAGATCCCCAAGCAGGTGCTTTCGCGTTGCGAGTGGAGCCACGACGATTACAGCCTGCAGGTTGAGAATCTACCGAAGGCACCACCCAAGCCACGGCAGCAGGACCTCTTCGGGGAGGACACGGGCCGATGAATCGACACGTCAATTCTATTGCCGGCCGTTTGAGTCTGCGCGAGCCGCAGCGTCGTTCGTTAGAGATCCTCGACCGAATCGCGGAGATCGCACCGCCCCGAAAGGACGCGGACGTGCGGGCCACGCTGGATGCCATTCGCACCGAGTTCCCGTCCGTTACGGACTTCGAACGAGATTTCCCCTCGCTTTGCTTCGCGCTGGCAACGGGCGTCGGCAAGACGCGCTTGATGGGTGCGTTCATCAGCTATCTGCACCTCGCGCACGGCTTCAACAATTTCTTTGTGCTCGCACCGAATCTGACGATCTACAACAAACTCGTGGCCGACTTCACGCCGCTTACGCCGAAGTACGTGTTCAAGGGCATCGCGGAGTTCGCTACCGATGTCCCGGCTGTCATCACCGGCGACAACTACGAAGGAATGGTGGGTACACTGTTCGACCAGCTCCTGCGCTGCAAGGTAAACGTCTTCAACATTTCGAAGATCAACTCCGAAGTCCGCGGGGGCAAATCCCCGCGCATCAAGCGACTCTCGGAGTATATAGGCGAAAGCTACTTCGACTATCTCGCCGGTTTGAATGATCTCGTTTTGATCATGGACGAATCGCATCGCTACCGGGCGTCGGCCGGCGTGCGAGCAATCAACGAGCTCAAGCCGGTGCTAGGACTGGAGCTGACGGCCACACCGTTCGTCGAGACGGGCAAGGGAACCGTGCCCTTCAAGAACGTCATTTACGACTATCCGCTTGGACGGGCGATCGCCGATGGCTTCGTGAAAGAGCCCGCCGTGGTCACGCGCAAGAACTTTAACCCGGCCGGCATGTCGCCCCAGGAGGTCGAGCGCTTGAAGCTTGAAGACGGTGTCCGCCTGCACGAGAGCGTCAAGGTGGACCTGGAAACCTACGCGCGGGAAAGCGGTAATCCAATCGTCAAGCCGTTTCTGCTCGTGATCGCCCGTGACACTACACATGCGGGACAGTTGCTTCAGCTCATTCAGTCGGGCGGTTTTTTCGATGGCCGCTATAAGGACAAGGTCATTCAGGTGGACTCCAGCAAGACTGGCGTCGAAGAGGAGGAAATGATCGAGCGACTCCTCAAGGTCGAGCATACGGAGGAACCGACTGAGATCGTTATCCACGTCAACATGCTCAAGGAAGGCTGGGACGTGACGAACCTCTACACGATCGTGCCGTTGCGCGCCGCCAATGCCCGCATCCTGATCGAGCAATCCATCGGACGCGGATTGCGCCTGCCCTACGGGCGTCGTACCGGAGTTAGTGCTGTCGACCGCCTCAACATTATCGCGCATGACAGGTTTCAGGAGATCATCGACGAGGCGAACAAGCCGGATTCGGCGATCCGTTTGCAGACCGTGGTTATCGATCCGGATCAGCTCGCGCAGAAGCCGATCACCATAGTATCGCAGTCGAAGCTGGCCACCATGCTCGGGTTGCAACCAGAGCAAATCACGAGCAGTACAAGCGTGGCCGGCAAAGACCATGCGACGTTATTCACGAAGCCGGAAGAGAAGGATGTCGCGCAAATTGCTTACAAGGTGATGCGCAATCTCGAAAACGCCCCCCAAACAGTCCCGACTGTTGCGCATCTGACGAGTCCTGAAATTCAAGCTGCCATCGTCAAGGAAGTCAAAGAGCGGTGGCGGCCAACGCAGTTGTCCCTCGGAGGGATTGTAGAGACGCCGGACATCGCTCGTATCGTCGCCAAGACTGCCGAACTGGTTGCGCAACAGACCATCGATATTCCGCGTATCCTCGTGGTCCCGAAGGGGGAAGTGCGGTCGGGCTTCGAGCAGTTTCAGCTAAAGTTGGACACGCTACGTTATCCGGCCGTTTCCGACGAGCTATGGATCCAGCATTTGCGCACGCACGAGCTCGAAGTCGTGGCGCTCGGCCGTGGGGGCATCGAGGAAGCCCGGCTCGAGGATTACATAGTGAGCGGCCTAGTGGACTTTGACGACATCTCCTACGATGACCACGCTGACCTGTTGTACGATCTGGCAGACCAAACTGCTCGGCACTTCAAAACGTACCTGTCCGAAGAGGACACACGCAAGGTCCTGCGATGCTATCAGCGTGACATTGCGAGGTTCATTCATGTCCAGATGCAGGAGCACTACTGGGAGGAAGCTGTCGGCTACGAAGTGAAGATCAGCAAGGGCTTCACAGAGCTTAGGCCCAGCAATTACAGCGCCGTTGCCGGTGAGATGCCTCTCGATTTCCGGCACTCGCCTGAAGAAAAAAGCAACATGGCGAAATATCTCTTCGGCGGATTCCAGCGGTGCCTCTATCCGGTGCAAAAGTTCGACTCCGACTCCGAGCGGAAACTGGCGGTCATTTTGGATAGGGATGCGGTCAAGTGGTTCAAGCCTGCCAGGGGGCAATTCCAGATTTACTACCGAAGTGGGGCTGACCATCTAGAGTATCAACCGGACTTCGTCGCCGAGACAGCAGACACGATCTACATGCTCGAGCCCAAAGCCAGTAACCAACTGGATGCTGCGGACGTTCAAGCCAAGAAAGAGGTCGCTGTGCAATGGTGCCGCCGGGCGTCCGAGTACGCGACCAGCTACAACGGCAAGCCGTGGCGGTACGTCCTGATCCCTCACGACGCGATCGCCGAGAATATGACGTTGCAAGCACTAGCGAGTCACTTCGTCATCGGTACCTAAATCGACAGCCGCGCTTTCATACCTGATAGGATCGCTCTCCACTCTTGCTGAGTTCAATATTCAAAAGGTGTACGGAAGTAGGTCAGTATGGTCAGCGCAACCAAGTAGACACTGATCAAGGATTGAATACCCGACGCGAGTCTGACCCATCCGGTCGCGTGCAGCGTATATTCTTTGAGCTGCATTCGGCTAATCCACGTCCCAAAGTTGAGTCCGCTCCAGCCAATGCGCAGTGCCGAAAGGAGGCTGAAGTACGCCGCTAGCAAGATTATGCTAAGACATTGTCGTAGGCCGCCGTGTCTTCGAGTAGAAGGTAATCCGATTGCGCGCTCGGGGAGATCAGTCCCCTCACCTCGATTTATGCGATGTTCGTCCCAAACAACCCAGATACTGTGCCGCCGACCTGAAAATAGCTGCGCGAGACTATAGATTGCCGAAAACAAGACGGCGATCAGCAACACGATAATCAGTGGGCGACCAGGTGACATGCCGTACTGGCACGTTAAGTCGAAGAGCACGTAGTTAATGCCTCGTTCGAACCGACCGTGTACGAACTCTTGACGTCGTAATATATCGGCCCCGTCGTACCTTCGGCGTAACTCTGATCGCCGGATAGCGCATGTAAGCTGATTTTCCTGAGTTCGCAAGCCCAAATCCTTGAGCTCACTTCTCAACTTCACCAAGCCTGCGGGTAAGTCTGAAAACTTGACGAGGTCAAGGTTTTGAACGCTGTATAAGGTTAACTCGTCCGGGAGTGAATCTGGCAGAAGATTAAAATCCGCGCCAGCGACATTCGCCCAGTCCAAACTTGCCTGCTTAAGATACGCTCGATATAGCTCGGCGCCCTCCAAATCTGCGCCTTCGAGGTGCGCGTTGTCTAGCTGTGCGCCCTCTAAGTGAGCACCCTCGAGGTGTGCACCATCTAACTCCGCGCGCTCCAGATGTGCGAACCCCAGAAATGCGCCCTCAAGATGTGCGCCCTTTAATTGCGCGCCTTGAAGATACGCAAAGCCACCCTCGAAGACTGCGCGTTCCAGGTTTGCACCATCGAGTTGTGCCCCGTTGAGGTCTATTTTCCTAAGGTCCGCTTCGCAAAGATTTGCCCTTCTCGGGTCATTGGCTAGCTCCGGCGTTTGCGGCCCAGAGTCCTTCACCCAGCTCGCGTGTTTTTTCAGAATATCTCTGAGTTCCTCAGGTGATGGTGTCAACCCACCCTTGTACTTGCCAGTACAGGTGGGTTCACCCATAACCTGTCGTGGCGCCGCTACCTGAAAGATTAGAGCAATCACGAATATTGCGTTTCCCAGTCGTGGCATGTTCGAGTGTTCTATAGCCTTATGAGCTCGATTTCATCGAGCGACCGGCGTTTTCTTGGCCCGTCGCGGCGCTTGGTAGTGTGGCCTTCTCGTTAGCGCACATGATTCTCCGCACGTTTGACCGCCTCACTATTCCTAAATACGCTCTGACTCGGCATACCGAGTGGCGTGCTCCCCAGCTTCGTCGCAGTACAAGTAGTGTTCTGCGTTGATGTGACCTGCCCCGCGAAAGTAGAACGCGTGAAGGCAAGAATTCGGCCTGGCGTTTTAGAATTCAGATCCTGATCCGTTCGACCTCATCGAGCGAAATCTCGTCCTGGGTGCGATCGTACAGCTTGGTCGTACGCGGCGACTCGTGCGCCGCGATCCGCTGCGCATGCTCGAGCGTTCCGCCGTTCTGCATATAAGTCGTGATCCCGGTGGCCCGAAATGTATGACAGCAGGTGGAGTAGGGCAGGCCGGCGGCCTCAGCCCGTCGTTTGATCATCACTAACACATCTGACCGCGCCATCGGATTCTCGGTAAGCCTGCTTCCCTTCCGAATCGCCCGGAAGAGCAGCCCTTTCTTGTCGGCGGCCGTGCCGGCCGCGTCGATCCAGGCATCCAGATAGGCCGCGAGATTATGATGACATGGCACTTCGTGACGCTTGCCACCCTTTTCGTGCAGCCGGAGCCAAGCGCGCTTGCCGTTCTCGAAGTAGTCCTCGATTCGCAACGCCGCAGCCGCGCTCACGCGGGCGAAGCTGTAAACCATGACGCCGATTAGGGCCCGATCGCGGAGTCCACTGAGTTCGGTTACGTCGATCGAATCCAAGAGCTGCCGGGCCTGCTCCGCTGACAGCACCGGCGTCTTGCCACGCTTCGCCACGTATTTAGGACCGCGAACCGAACCAGCCGGGTTAGACGGCAGAATCCCACCGGTCACCAGATAATCGAACAGCTGCCGAACGGCCGCCAGATGTTGCTTGACCGTCGGTTTCGCCAGCTCGATCCCGATCTGCTCGACGTACGCCGCGACCGTCATTGGCTCGATATCGTCGAGCCCGAGGCCGCGCTCCTCCGACCAGTCGAAGAACTGCTTTACCGCGCGCGCATAGGCGAGACGGGTGTTGCGATTGCGTATGTTGGCCGTGAAGAACTCGACGAATCGCCGTCCCGCTCGCGCGCCGTGAGTAAGAATGGAAGAGGGCAGGGCGCCCATTCCCGCACGCGCCAGTACCGGCGGCAGGGGTAGCTCATCGGTCAGTAAAATTGGCAGTTTGCCTGACATCCTGATTTTCGGCTATTCTGTCATATTATGGAAGCAGTAGCCAGTAAGGTCGGGCGGCGCGGCACCGTGGTGCTGCCGGCGAAGCTGCGCCGACGGCTCGGAATCGAAGAGGGCTCATTCGTAGTGGCCGAAGAGCGCGAAGACGGCATCCTGATCAGACCGGCGACAGTGGTGCCGATCGAGATCTACGCGCCGGAGCGCAGAGCCGAATTCCTGTTGAACAACGCCGTCAGTGCCGAGGACGATCGCCGGGCACGTGCCGAGGTGAAACGCCTGGGCCTGGATGCAGACCGGATCAAGCATCAGCGATCTTCAAAGCGTGGCTAGGGCAGGGCGCCGGCTGGCTTCCCCTTGGACCGCATCTTCCTCGACGCCAACGTCCTTTTTTCCGCCGCCTACCTGGAACTATCCGGACTGGCGCGATTATGGACCCTTGGCGACGTCGAGCTGCTGAGCTCCGCCTATGCCGTCGAGGAGACCCGGCGGAATCTGGCCATCGACCGGACCGAGGCTCTCCTGCGCCTCGAACGGCTCACGGCTGCCGTTTCACCTGTCGACGCGCCGCGGAGTCTCAAACTTCCGGCAAACATTCGCCTCGATCAGAAGGACCAGTCAATTCTGTTAGCCGCGATTCACGGCAAGGCTGACTATCTTCTGACCGGCGACGCGCGGCACTTCGCGCATCTCTATGGCAAGCAGATCAAGGGCGTCCTGGTGCTGCGCCCGGCGCAGTATTTCGAGCGTCGCCGACAGGCTTAAACTGCCGGTTTCGGCGCCCTACTTTTGCCAGTCATAAAGGAGGTTATGAGAGATAAGCGGGTAGGGCCTCCTTGTCCCCTGTGTTGAGCGGCCCCAGATGCTTTCTTTGGTGTGCAGGACCATAGTGACCGCCAAGGACGAAACCAGCGGCTGGTTTACCTTGAATTCATCCTCGCTTTCCATAACACGCGTCTAGTGTAGCACGAGACTATGATTACATTAGCCCCAGGGTTCTCTGACTTGCCATCTCAATGTGGCGGGGCATTCCGATCTGTGTGTAACTCTCTACTCTCACTAAAGAGTGCGCGAGCTTTGTCGCGATCACCTCACGCGGCGCGATCCATTAGCATCGATCTGGCTTAGGAGTGTCCGGGTCATCTCGATGTGCCGGGGCATGCCAATACGAGTGTAAGTCTCCAGCGCTTCGTTGAGCAGGGTTTGCGCTTTGTTAGAATCACCTGGGGTGGCGCGATCCAGCAGCATCATCGCATGGAAGCGTGGTATCTCGGCCTGTTCGAGACGATAGGGAAAGGATTCAGCTTGCTGCAGAGCGATATGGAAATGGTCTTCAGCGGCATCCCACTGATGCGCCGCCGCGGCGGCGACACCCGCGATGGTCTCGGCGAAGCGGAATATTTGCCAAAGCACTACCGCGCCAGTGGCAAGGAACTCACGAGCAAGCGGATAAAGCTCTCCAGCCTGCGATCGCTCGCCGAGGATGACGAGGCCTTCGATCACGAGCGCGAGCATCAACCACGACCCCCTGGTGTTCTGATGGCCGAGACGAGGGAGCCGCATGCGATTTTGATCCAGGACTGCAATCGCGCCGTCACGATCGCCGGCGTAGGCCAACTGTCTAAAGAGCGTTCCGACGCCGAGGCCCTCGATTGAGATACCGATTTCCGGGCCGCAGGATGCCTGGATGTGCGCCAAAGCGCTCGCCCAGTTTCCGCGAAAGAAATCCACTAGGCCCAATTCTACTTCGGAGAACGTTTCCCAGAAGGCAAAATGCATCCTTTGGACGGGTTCCAACAAATGGCGGAAGCCAGTTTCGAGTTTGTTGAGGTCAGGCACCTTACCGAATTCTATCCAGGCTCGCACGCTGACGCACATCGGGATCGAATAAGATTGGCCTATTTTCCTCGCGAGCGGTTCAAGCTGGTCCGCAATGCTCACCGCCTCTTCAGGCCGTCCGAGGTAGAGCAATATCTGAACGAGAATTCGTAACTGTAGCGCGCGCTGCCATGGATGTGTTTCTGATCCGCCCGATTGTTCGCTAAGGAAGCCGTCTGAGGCGGACTCGCGGAACCGAGAGAAGTGGAAATTCACTATCGAGCGAACGCCGATGAGTCTGTGTTCAAGCTTCGGATCAGAGAGTTGGGATGCAATCTCAAGCGCTTCCTTCAGGGCCTCATGGGCCGCTTCATACCCAGCATTTGCTTGGGCCTGCCCCAGGGAGGCGAGCAGACGCGCCCGGTCAGCACTGACACCTGGCTGAAGGTGATCGAGTGCGCGCCGCGCCGCCTGGGCTGCGTCGTGGAAGCGACCTGCCCAGATAAAGGCCGCGGTCAATTCGGTGAAACTCCTCGCGATCATCTCCCGGTCGCCGAGATTGGTGTAAATTCCGAGCGCTTCTTCGAGATGTGCCAGAGTCGCGTCCCATCGTTCAAGACCGCGCTCCGCAATCGCAAGGCGCGCCAACAGTTCGGCCCTTTCTCTTCCGTCAACGACCGCTAAATGCGACAGGGCGGATTGGAAACTGCGGCGCGCTTCCTCGAATGCCGCAGCGTCGAGTGCGTTGTTGCCGGCCTGTGTCAGCCAATGGACCAGTCTTTGGCGGTCGGCAAACGATCCGGCTTTGAGCAAATGGTCGGCGATGTCTCCCGCATGCTCGTTGGTGGCATCGGGATCGCGCTGCTCGATCGCGTCGGCGACGACGGCGTGCAAGTGCTGTCGGCGCGGAACTGAGATGCCGGCTAGCAAGGTCTGGCGCGTAAGCTCATGAGCGAAGGTAAACGGCCGCTCCGGCCCATCGGAGCTCGGAACGATTATCCCCATTTGCTGCGCCTTCTCGATAACGGTAAAGAGTTCGTCAACGTCGATCCGGCTGATCGCGGTCAGAAGTTGAAAGCTGAAACTGCGCCCGACCACAGCGGCAGCCGCCAACGCACGCTTTTCATTATCCTCCAACCGTTCGAGGCGGCGGCCGATGATCAGCCGCACGTTCTCCGGAACGTCGCTCTCGTCGATCTCGATGTCGGTACGGAATTTGCCGGCCGCATCAAACGCTTTCCCCTCCTCGATCAGATGCCGGTACACCTCCTCGACGAAGAACGGATTGCCCTGGCTTTCCTCGAAGATCAGGCTCACCAGGCTCTCCGGAGCCTCGCGCTGGCTTAGCCCACCTAGCATCTGCGCAACGCCGTCCTTGGACAGGCCACCCACCTTTAACGGACGAACCCCCAAACGAATCAATTCCTCAAGCGTCCTGGCCCAGGCCGGATTGTTCTCCGTATATCCATCGCGATAGGTCCCGATTATCACAACTGGAAGCTGGGTGACGCGATTGGCCAGATGAATCAAAAGCGCCAGCGTGGATTCCTCGGCCCAATGAAGATCCTCGACTACGTCCAACTGCGGACGGATTCGAGCCGAGCGGGCCAACGCCTCGGAAAAGCTCTGGAAAAGATAACGACGCTGCTGCGCCGGGGGCAGATCCATCGGTTGCGGAATGTCCGGAAATACTCGTCGAAGGCTCGGAACGATCTGAGCCAGTTCGGCGGCGTTGTCGCCCAGCACCCGCCGGTAACTACCCAGACTCGAGGCCTGGGCCAGACTGCTTTCGATCATCTCGACGAAGGGGAGAAAAGGAAACGGCTCGTCTCTTTCGTAGCAATGTCCGGCGAAGCATCGGTAGCCCTTGCGCGACGCGTACTCCGCCATCTCCATCGCCAAGCGAGTCTTGCCTACCCCCGGCCCGCCCCCGAGCATCACCAACGACCCGTGGCCACTCAGTGCGCGATCGATCGCGTCACGAATCGCGCCGCGTTCGGTTTCGCGTCCCACAAAAGTAGTTCGTTCCGCGAGCGAGAGCGGCGAAACCTGCAACACCGCCGGCGAGACCCGCGGGCGATCCGCGGGCGCCAGGGCAGGATCGTCGTTTGACCCCTGTGGCACTGGCACAGCTGGCTCGAAAACCGCCTCCGCGAATTTCCAAGCGATCGGAAAATTCGGGTCGGGCTGGTAGGAGCAGAAGGTGCCCGTCTTGATCGAGCGATCAAAAATGTCTCCCAGCGCGGAATCGCTCTGCGCGATCCTTTCCAGCACCGCCTTGATGGTCTTGGTGATGCTCTGCCGGGCTCGTTCCGAAGCTGAAGCCGCTTTACGATTACGTCCACCGAGCCCCACTGCGCGCGAGAGTTCTCTCGTTAGCGCGTCGATCTCCGCTTCCGCCTGCTCCGCTCGCTTGACGTTTCCCAGCTCCTTGGCTTCTTCGAGTTCCTCGCGCAACTCGGACAGCCGGCGTCGATAAGCGACTTTGGCCTGCTCGTCGAGCATCTCGCCGGCGTCGCCCAGGCTCGCGATATGGATCCCGGCCTTTTCGAGATCCTCTTCTCCGTGCGGCAAGCCATGAGCCGACTGAATGGTTTCGTCCTCGCGCTGGACCGCAATTCCACCTAGCAGATCAAGTACGTGGAATTCCGTCGCGGGATGACGCAGCAGATGGGCGAGGTACCCGAGTCCCTTGGTATGTTTCAGACGAAAGGCTTTCCCAGCGTACCCGACGGTCCAGTACTCGCCCTCTTTACGGAACAAGCCGCGTTGCGCAGCAGGCGCGCTCGGCGCAGGCCCGTCGGTGCGAGTCGAGCCGGATCGAGCGCTTCGCTCCCCATTTGTCATCGGACTTTCCAGAGGCGATTGCGGCCTAATTTGTGTTGAACCACGTCTCCCAGAACCGTACCACCTGTCGCTATCTCAGCCCAACTCCGGTTGTGCGGTCGTTTTTCACACCTCACTAGCGTCATCTTCACGCCTATGAAGTAGTCCGAATCGGATGCGCGCGCATAGCCGGTCAGGACGCGCGTTAACGAGCTAAAATGCAGGAGTGAGTCGATGACAAACAACAAGCACATGGAGTTCACGAAGATATCAGGCACCGATCTTACCGTGTCGCGGATCGCGTTAGGAACCTGGGCGATCGGCGGATGGATGTGGGGCGGTTCCGACGAAGCGCAGTCGATCAAAACGATCCACGCCGCGATCGAGCGCGAGATCACACTTATCGATACCGCTCCGGTTTACGGTTTTGGCCGCTCGGAGGAAATCGTGGGCAAAGCGCTGGCCGACGGCGGATTGCGACATCGCGTCGTGATCGCCACCAAGGCCGGATTGGACTGGCGCGATGGGCAACCATTTCGCAGCGCCAGCCGCGAACGGATCTTCGCCGAGGTCGAAGACTCGCTGCGGCGCCTGCGCACTGATTATATCGACGTTTACCAGGTTCATTGGCCCGACCCGCTGACGCCAATCGAGGAGTGCGCCGAGGCGATGCTCGCCCTGTATCGACAGGGCAAGATTCGCGCGATTGGCGTCAGCAATTTTTCACGCCGGCAGATGCATGAGTTTCGCGACGTTGCGCCGATTCATACCGTGCAGCCCCCTTACAATCTCTTTGAGCGCGAGGTGGAGAAGGAAGTGCTGCCGTACTGCTTGTGGCACGGGATCGCGACGTTCGCGTACGGGCCGATCTGTCGTGGGCTGCTGAGCGGCCGCATGAGACCCGATACGCGCTTTGATGGCGACGATCAGCGCAACACCGATCCCAAATTTCTGCCGCCACGCTATGGCCAATACCTTCGCGCCGTTGAGGCATTGGATGACTTTGCCCGCGACAATTTTGGCAAGCGTGTGATGCACCTGGCGTTGCGATGGGTGCTCGATCAGCCCGGCGCGAGCGTCGCACTGATGGGCGCGCGCCGGCCCGCGCAGCTCGATCCCGTCAGCGAGGTCATGGGCTGGACGCTGAGCAATGATGCGATAGCGGAAATCAATCGCATTGTTCGCGCCAACGTCACCGACCCGGTTGGTCCCGAATTCATGACGCCGCCAGCGCGTCCTCAGTCGACCATGCAGGAAGGTCAGGCTGGTCATCCGTAGTTGGCGCTCAATGTTAAGGAGAGATGTGATGAACAGTCGCAATTCAGTGATCGGTTTTATTGGCCTGGGCGCGATGGGATCGCGGATGGCCCAACGACTAATCACCGCGGGCTTCAAGGTCCTGATCTTCGATCGCACCCGGAAGAGGATGGAGGTCTTAGCAGCGCAAGGGGCCGCCACGGCGCCAAGCCTGCGAACGCTCGCGATGGAGTCGGACGTGATCATGTCGTGCCTGTCGAATGACGACGCAGTCCGAGGAGTATACGAAGGCGACAATGGCGTAATTTCGTCGGCTACTCCGGGCAGCATCGTAATCGAGATGAGCACCGTCTCGCCCGAGACTTCCCGCGAGCTGTGGAGAATCGGCAAGGCACGCGGCGTCGAAGTGCTCGATGTTGCCATCTCCGGAGGTCCGCAGCTCGCCGAAAATGGGGCGCTTACACTCCTGGGGGGCGGCAGCCAGAGTGCCTTCAACGATTGCGCGCCGATTTTCGCCGCGCTTGCCCGGCAGCATTTTCTTCTCGGGCCAAGCGGCAGCGGCACCGGAATGAAACTGGTGGTCAACGCGGTCATGGGCGTGAGCATGCAGGCCATTGCGGAGGCGATTGCGTTGGGAGAGAAGTTGGGACTCGAACGCGAGCATTTGCTGAACGTGCTTGCGCAAACGGTGGTGATTGCACCTGCGCAGCAAAACAAGCTTCTTCGTGCGGCCGCCGAAGATTACTCACCGCAGTTTCCCATCTCCCTCATGAACAAGGATTTTCGTCTGATTATGGAGCGAGCAGCGGCACTGAGGGTGCCGATGCCGGCCACGGCGGCCTCCTTCCAGATGAACCTCGCACAAGCCGCAAAACAGCCCGATCAAGACTACTCCAGTGTCATCCTGCAAATGCGCGAGTTGTCGGCACCAGGCGGAGAAGCGAACCCCAGTGAGCAGCCTGCGAGGGATTCAATCCAGTAGCAACGAAAACGAACCTACGGTCTAAATGTTTGGAGAAAAAGGAGTAACAAGGCAATGAAAAGCAATTCGGCAACTCAAATGAGACAACCTTTGGAAATCGACACCGATCTCGGCCGCGACGCACTGGTCGAGATCTCAGCTGCGCTGCGCAAACTCCTCGCCGACGTGTTCGCGCTCTATGTGAAGACCAAGAACTTCCACTGGCACATGACTGGTCCGCACTTTCGTGACTACCACCTGCTTCTGGACGAGCAGGCGACGCAAGTCTTCGCGATGACCGACGAGATTGCCGAACGAGCCCGCAAGCTCAGCGGAACCACCATCCGATCGATCAGCGATATATCGCGACATCAGCGATTAACGGACAACAATGCCGAATTCGTCGCGGCGCATGACATGTTGGTCGAGCTTCGGGGTGACAACCAACAGCTGACACGAAGTCTGCGCGCGACACATGAACTCTGCGAGCGGCGCGACGATGTCGCCACCGCCAGCCTGATCGAGAACTGGATCGACGAAACTGAGCGCCGAACCTGGTTCTTGTCGGAGGTCCTGGCCGAACGTTAGCCGGCCGGGAAAAAGCAAATGCGGATGCCACGGGCATCGATTTCGTCCGTCATTCTGCTGATATTGCTCGGCACGGCCACGCTGATTTCCGCGGCTCAGACGTCAAGGCGTTGGTAAGCCGCCGCCTACTCCGGAAGCTGGTCGGCTGGGCATGCCCAAGTCCTCCCAAGCAGGTCGCTGTGTTGATGCACAGCGACCTGCTATGCCGAGACGAGTCCGCCGATCGCGCTCCGTAGCGCGCCGAAATCAGTAACACTCCAGCCTCGAACTCCATCCGGGATCACCATCGAACCGGTGGTTCTGTCTGCCGAGGCGAATCCCAAGGCGGACCATTGTTCGAGGGATCTTTGCAGTGAAAACTCGAACCACAAACTGTGGCGGCTCTTTTCACGCCCTTGAGTATGAGGGTTGCCGATAACCCCCAGACAGCCGAAAGAATTGAACTTGGTCAGAAATTGTTTTTCGACGGCCGGTTGTCCGCCTACGGGACCGTCGCGTGCAGCACCAGTCACGATCCGGCTCACGCGTTCACCGAAGGCAGGCCGGTATCGCTTGGCATCAGAGGCCGCGCGGGCCAACGTAAGGCGCCGACATTCTGAACGCGCTGTACAACAAGGCGCAGTTCTGGGATGGCCGGGCGAAGACGCTCGAGCAGCAGAGACGATTTGGTCGCCCTTATGGCGACCCTGACAAGCGCTGATTACGAGGAGCGTGGGATCGCGGAATTGGCGCGTCAGCGCGCGATCTCTCGGACCAATCGCCCGGAGCGCGACACGGCCAGAGCCTTCGGACCGAAACTTCCGCTGCCCAAGATCCCCGATCTTATCAGCACCCCTGCCGAAACAAAGTGACGTGCCCACGGATTGTGCGCCCACTTTTCACGCCTCATCGATCGGAGCGTGAATAAAATGGAACCCAAGGTAGCCGCCAACTCGAGGCCTTTAACGAGGTTCGTGACTCGCCAAAGCGGAAGACTTTGCGCACGTGCGATTCCCTGGCTTTGCACCAACACCTTCGCGTTGCGCGCTTTCCTGATGATTGGGCTCGGGGTGCCCGTTGGAACGGCGCTCTGGACCTTGCTCGCTTCCTCGATTCTCAACAAGACCCAAAGGTAGAGAATTTCCCATGATGGCATTGGTTAAATTGGCACTTCGGCGTCCGCTCTCGGTGGCGGTGATGGCGCTGCTCATGCTGGTGATGGGCGTTCTCTCGTTCAGCTTGATGAACGTGGATATCTTCCCCGCGATCAATCTGCCGGTAGTGATGGTGGTCTGGAGCTATCCGGGGCTCAATGCAATCGACACCGAGCGCCGGCTGGTGATCATAAGCGAGCGTGCCTACTCCACGACCGTTGATGGCATCGAGCACATCGAGTCGGAATCAATGCTGGGCATCGGCATCCTGAAAGTGTACTTCCAGCCAGGCACGGACATCGGCGCGGCGATTGCCCAAATAAATGCGGTTTCCGAAACGATTCTTCGGCAAGCACCCAACGGCACCACGCCGCCAAATATCATTTCCTACAACGCCGCCAATGTTCCGGTGGCGCAGTTGAACATCTACAGCGACACGCTCTCCGAACAGCAACTCTTCGACTATGGTCTGAACTTCATCCGCCTACAGCTTTTCACGATACCAGGATTTTCTTCTCCGGCTCCGATCGGCGGCGTTCAACGCGCGGTCGTCGTCAACCTCGATCCCAAGGAGTTGTACGCTAATGGTTTATCTCCGGTGGATATAGGCAACGCGCTGGCTACAACCAACGTGGTCATCCCGTCCGGTACGGCTCGCATGGGCAATTACGAGTACGACGTCGACCTGAACATGAGTCCGCACAAGGTGGCCGACTTCAACCGCCTGCCAGTCAAGGTGGTCAATGGCATTCCCGTTTTTCTGGGCGATGTAGCACCTGTGAGCGATACCCATCAACCTCAAGAAAACGTCGTACGCATCGACGGGCGGCCCGCCACGTTCCTGCTGGTCATCAAGCATGCTGCGGCGTCGACGCTGGCGGTGGTCGATGCGGTGCGCGCGCGCATTCCGGACATTCTCGCGGTCGCCCCAAAGGGCCTCAAGGTGGCGGTGACCTTCGATCAATCCACCTTCGTGCGGGCCTCGCTATGGGAGGTCGTGCGCGAGGCGGTGATCGCAGCCACGCTGGTGGCGTTGATGGTGCTGGTGTTCATCGGTTCGCCGCGCAGCATGTTGATCGTAATCGCGTCGATCCCGCTCTCGATTCTGACCTCAATCGCTTGCCTGAAGCTTGCCGGCCAGACGATTAACACGATGACGCTGGGCGGAATCGCACTCGCCGTTGGAATGCTGGTGGATGATGCGACGGTCGAGATTGAAAACATCCATCGCAATCATGCGATGAACAAGCCGCTGCTGGTTGCGATTCTGGACGGCGCATCACAGATTGCCACTCCAACCTTCGTCGGTACGCTCGCCATCTGCATCGTGTTTATCCCAGTGGTGCTGTTGGATGGTGTCGCGCGTTTTCTGTTTACCCCGCTCGCGCTCGCTGTGGTGTTCGCGATGCTGACTTCCTACCTCTTGTCGCGCACGCTGGTGCCGACGATGGCCTCCTACCTGTTGCCCGAGAAACATCAGGAGATTAATGGCACCGATCGCTGGAACCGATTTTTGCGCGCGTTTGAAGCTACTTTCGAGCGACTGCGGCAACGCTACCTGGCGGCGCTCAGTGCTTTCATTTCGTATCGAACGCTCTCGCTGACCTGCGCGGCTCTGCTGATCGCCGGGACGCTGCCATTGCTATGGGTGACCGGCGAAGATTTCTTTCCTACCGTCGACGCGGGCTTGATGAAGCTGCATGTGCGCGCGCCGAGTGGAACACGAATAGAACGGACCACCTTACTCGTCGATGAAATCGAGCGTTCCATCAGGCAGATAATCCCCGCGGATGAGCTCCAGCAAATCAGCGACGATATAGATTTGCCGCAACCATATGCGATCGCTTTTTTCCCCAGCGACAACATCGGTCCGCAGGACGGCGAGATCATGATCCAGCTCACGGCGAAGCATCAGCCGACAGCGATGTATCAGCGACGGATTCGCGAAATGATGGCTGTGAAGTTTCCGAATATCCAGGGCTACTTCATGGCTGCCGACATCGTGAACGAGGTTCTGAACTTCGGGCTGTCGGCCGCGATCGACGCCCAGGTTTCCGGCAACGATCTGAATTCCGATTACAAGATCGCTTCGCGGCTCGCCACCAAGATGTCGATGATTCCGGGCGTTACGGATCTGCGAATCGCGGAGCCGCTGGACTATCCGTCGTTCAAGATCGACGTCGATCGTGCCAAAGCCCTCGAGCTCGGCGTAACCGAACAGCAGGTCGCATCCGGACTGCTCTCGTCACTGAGCGGTAGTAGTCTGATCTCACCCAACTACTGGCTCGACCCGGTCAACGGCGTCAATTACAACGTCGTAACGCAAACCCCAATCCAGCTTACTCAGTCGATCGACCAAATAGCCAATACACCGCTCACGAACGGAGCCGCCGCGCAGACCGGCACGGCGGTACAGTTCCTCGGTAACATCGCGTCGATTCATCACGGGATCGATCCTGCCGTCGTCGCCCACTACACGGTGCAGCGAGTAATCGACGTGGACTGTGGCGTCAGCGGGCGCGATCTCGGCAGCACGACCAACGCCGTGCAGACAGCGATCAACAGTCTCGGCCAATTGCCTTCCGGCACCAAGATCGTAATTCGCGGTCAAAGCCAGGCGATGCGCCAGTCGTTCGTAACGATGGGCGCGGGACTGATCCTGGCGATCATTCTGGTCTATCTTCTTATGGTCGCGAATTTTCAGTCCTGGCTGGAACCCTTCATCATAATCATGGCGGTTCCCGGGGCTCTTGCCGGTGTGGTCTGGGTGCTGGTGCTAACCGGCACCACGATTAACGTCGAATCTATGATGGGCGCGATCATGGCGGTCGGCGTGGGCGTCGCCAACGGCAACCTGCTGATCACCTTCGCCAATGAGATGCGCGAAGAGGGTATGGGACCGGTTGAGGCGGCGATCGAGGCCGGCCACGTCCGCTTCAGGCCGATCGTGATGACCGCGCTGGCGATGATTTTGGGCATGCTGCCGATGGCGCTTGCACTCGGCACCGGTTCTGAACAAAACGCTCCGCTCGGCCGCGCGGTTATCGGCGGACTCTTCGCAGCGACCTTGATGACGCTTTTCGTGGTCCCCGCCGTCTACTCAATCTTCAGTCGTACGCTAATCGGGAAGAAGGAGCGGGATGCGCGCATAGCCGCCATCCACCAGCCCGGAGCCTAAGTATAAGGAGGGTTACAACGTGGAATCCAAGAGAGACAACGATAGCAAGCCTCAACGGTTCAGTGGATGGGTAATGGCTGCGTGGATGGTCGTTCTACTCTGCGTCTTCGGGGTATCGGCGGGACTTGTGATGGCTCGTGAGGTCCGGCTTCAGCGCCAGACGGACGATCTGGAACAAACCGTCGCTCGCGGACCGCATGTCCTGGTCATGCAACTTTCCGATGGCAGTCCGTCACGGACGATCACTCTTCCGGCCAGCGTTCACGGCTATATTGAAACTCCCGTCTACGCGAAAGTCGCCGGCTACATGAAAGCGATCAACGTCGACAAGGGCGACCACGTGAAAGCAGGCCAGGTTCTCGCGATCATAGAATCTCCAGAAACCGACAAACAGGTTTCCGATGCCCGTTCTTACTATTGGCTTCAAATGGTTACCGATCGCCGCAATCAGGAACTCGTTCGCCAGGAGGTTATTCCGCAGCAAACCGCGGACGATTCGCATGCCACGATGCTGCAAGCCAAAGCATCCTACGAACAACAGCTCGCCCTGCAACAGTACGAGATAGTGCGAGCTCCTTTCGAGGGCATTGTCACTGCGCGCGATGTCGATCCCGGAGCGTTAATTCCACAATCGACCACACCATCCTCAACTACAACCAATTCGCCAATCGTCGCGCTTGCTACGATGGCACCGCTGAGGGTTTACGCCTACGTTCCGCAAAGCCTTTCGCCGTTCATCAAAGACGGTGATCCGGCGAACATAACCGTGGCCGAATTTCCGAATCGCAATTACCCGGGAACAGTGACCCGACATCCTGACGCCCTCGATCAGGCGACACGCACGATGCTGGTCGAGGTCGATCTGCCAAATCAGGATCGGTCGCTTTATCCTGGAATGTACGCTGACTTGAAGATGACAGCTCGAGTGACGAGCACAAGTATCACTGTCCCAGATGACGCCCTCGTGTTTCGCGATAATACGGTCTATCTGCCGATCTTACGCGACAACCGCCTCAATCTGGTCGAGGTGACTCTCGGACATGATAACGGCTACACCGTTGAGGTCGCCGGCGATCTACTACCAGGCGAGATGGTCGCAATAAACGTCGGGCAAGCCGTGCGTGACGGCGAACCCGTTCAACCGGTTTCGGCGACCCAGAGCAAATCATGACCGACATTGGGGAAACCCAAAAGAAAGATCGTCACCCGCGCGCGAGTGATTTGATTCAAAGGATTTAACTCACAAGGAGACACAAAAATGGCCACACACGTACAGGTGATCTTCTACAGCATGTACGGGCACGTGCACCGGATGGCCGAGGCAGTCGTGGCTGGAGCCCGCGAGGTCGCGGGCGTCGAGGTGACGCTGCTTCAAGTGCCAGAACTGGTTCCCGAGGAGATCTTGGAAAAGAGCGGAGCCAAAGCGGCCCGCGAGGCGTTTGCCCACGTCCCGCTGGCTCGCGTCGAACAGTTGCCCGACGCCGACGCGATAATCTTCGGCACGCCGACCCGCTTTGGCAATATGGCGGCGCAGATGCGCAATTTTCTCGACCAGACCGGCGGCCTGTGGGCACGCGGAGCCTTGGTCGCAAAGGTGGGAAGCGTTTTCACTAGTACCGCAACGCAGCACGGCGGCCAAGAAACCACGATCACGAGCTTTCACAGCACGCTCCTCCATCAGGGAATGATTATCGTCGGCGTGCCCTACACGGCTGCGGGTCTCACCAATATGAAGGAAATCACAGGTGGAACTCCCTATGGCGCCTCAACGCTAGCCAACAGCGACGGTTCCCGGCAGCCCTCGGAGAACGAGCTAGAAATCGCCCGCTTCCAGGGTCGTCATGCGACCGAAATCGCCAAACGGCTCAAGGGTTGAGGCTCTCACAGCCCACAGAGACCGAACGGGAACCTCACCGAGTTCAAGTACCCGGCTGTTCATTTTGGTACGGTGTGGGATGACCCGATGACCCCGCATTTTGAGGTTCTTTCTTGAGGCGCCCTGCCCCGTTTCTGCCGTCTATTCTTATGACTGATAAATTCTGTTATCAGTCATAAGACCGAAAAAGGGCGGGTGGCACGGCCTCAGTTTCAGGCGATCTACCGCGCCGCCGCTGGCGGGTAATTTTTTATGAAAAAACGTCCTAACGACGAGCGCGAGCATCGACCGTCCGGTGTGGCCGAGGGCGAGCGGAACCTGATCGTGCTCAGTGCACCCGATGAGCTCCCGCCGGTCCTCGCCGGTCATCTAACCCAGCAGGTTCGGGCGCGCACCGAGAGCTTTTATGGCGGCGTTGCCGAACTGTTCGACCGTTGGGTTGCGCGTCGGCCCAGCCCGCATACCCAGCGTGCGTATCGTCGCGACGTCCTGAGCTTCGTTGAATTTTTGGGTATCAGCTGGCCGCAGGACGCCTACCGGCTGCTGCTCGCCTCGGTCGCCGATGTCCACGGCTGGCGCGACGACATGTTGGCCGCGACCAAGGCCCCCAAGACCCTCAACCGCCGCATCTCCTCGCTCTCGAGTTTCTACAAGTACCTGGCCGGCGCCGCCGCCGAGCTGCGCCTGCCGATCAACGTCCCGAATCCGGCGCACGCCCAATTCATCGCCCGCGAATCGTCCGACCCCCTCGAAGGCACGCGGGCGCTGACCGCGACCCGCGCGCGCCAGCTGATGGGCCTCCCCGCCGGCGACGAGGTACTCGATTTCCGCGACCGGGCCATCCTGAAAACCTACCTCTACACCGGCGTGCGGCTCGCCACCGCCTGCCGGCTGCGGGTCAAGGATTTTCATCAGGACGGTGAGCAGGCCACCCTCACGATTAATGAGAAAGGCAACAAGCACCGCACCATTGGTATTCATTTCGCCGCCGCCGAGGCGCTCGCCGAATACGTGGCAAAGGCGGGCTTGGAGGCGGGAGCGATTTTTCGGGCCCGGCGCGCGGTCCACAGCGCTGAGCTTGGCGACAAGCCTATGAGCGAGGCCAGCATGTACCGCGTCATCGCCGGCTACGTGGCTAGACTGCCCGGAGCGGTCAAGGAAGGCGCGCGGCTCTACAGCACCCATTCCCTGCGTGCGACCACCGCCACCCTGCTCCTTGATGCGGGCGTCGATATCCGCAAGGTCCAGGAACTCCTGGGCCACCGCCACGTCACCACCACTCAGATCTACGACAAAAGAAGGCGCACGACGAAGGAAAGCGCCTCCCATGACGTCCCAATCTAAATTAGGGTGAGCTTTCGATTCGTCGCCCAGGGATACCGTCCGTGATGTAGCGTGAGGCTTCAGCCGATCTATGGCCCAGATTCAAGAGCGGTGTTTGCTTATTGACGGACCGCCAAAGGGCGCACGACTGGATGAAACGATGACACAGGACATGATCCAAATCCGCAGCCGTGTTCGTCGTATCTACATGCGTTTTGCCGAAAACGAAGCGCTTGGAATCTCACCTCTCTATGAGGAGTTGGCGCGCACCATTTGCTTCGACGAGGACCTGGCCGACTTCATCTCAAGCCTGCCGTCCGAAAAACAACAGCCTAACCTCGTCTTCGCCGTCGTGCGACATCTATATGGTACCCCGAGAGACGCCCAACATTTCAAGTCACTCATCGAGGCTCGGCGCGATCCGATTCGCGCGATGATCCTCGCCCGGAGCACTCAGACGAATGAGCCTGGCCGATGCTCCACTCTACTTCCGGTTTTGGCGCGGCTCCCTCAACCGCTGGCACTGATCGAAGTCGGCGCATCAGCGGGGTTGTGTCTTCTGCCAGACTACTATGGTTACGACTATGGAACAGTGCGACTCGCGCCCGCCTCCTGTAGCGGCGTCGAAGCGCCAGTCTTTCCCTGCGTCGCCAACGCCATGACCCCACTCCCCGGTCGCCTACCTACGATCGTCTGGCGGAGGGGCCTTGACCTACATCCGATCGATCTTGCGGATGATGAAGAGGTCTCATGGCTTGAAACGCTTGTGTGGCCGGGACAAGAGCCACGGCTCGCTCGTCTTCGCGCAGCTATGGATGTTGCGCGCGACGTTCGGCCATCCGTCGATAGGAGCAATCTCTTAACTGATGTCCGTGCGCTTGCGGCGACAGCCCCAGCCGAAGCGACCTTGGTAATTTTCCATTCGGCGGTCCTCGGATACCTTTCGTCGCGCCACGATATCGACACCTTTGTCTCGACCGTGACGGAACTTCACGCAGTCTGGATCAGCAACGAAGCTCCGACCGTTCTACCGGACATCAGCGCAGGCATCCGGCACACCGTGCCGCGAAATCGGTTTCTGCTCGCAGTCGATGGCAAGCCTGTCGCCTTCACAGGTCCGCATGGTCAGTTGATCGATTGGTTCGCGGATTAAACGATCGCTTGTGGTGCCCTATTCTCCTATTCTTTTCCATCCTCGCGCTGCTCCGCCCGCCACGCCATTTACCCATTACATTAGGACCATCTAATGAGGACGAAACAGACTGCGCTTGGTTCACGCCTCGACCGCGACTTCGCCACGTAGCCATTGATTCAGTTTTGACCACCGGCGCTCGGCGCGCGCATTACTGACCGCAATTGCCGACACCTTGCGCTGCCCCACCAGCACAACCAACTGCTTGCCCCGCGTGACCCCATTCATTAGATCGGCACGGTTACTGGTTGTCCGCTCTGGCTGAGCTAGGGTTCGGTCGTTCGCACCGAAAACGGCTTCGGAGCCTCGCCCCTGAGCCAGCTCTCCCACATTCGCGCGAAAGCGGTCTCAAGCTCCCGGGCAGCTCGATCACCGTCGAACAGCGCGGCGGTCGCTCGTGATAGCGCCAGCCTCCCGCAGATGTCGGTTAACCGATCCGGTTCCCGCGACAGTCGGACGGCGAGACGTTCATAGTCTCCGACCGAAGCGGTAACGAGTTCGGGCAACCCGGCCGCGAGCAGCATCGCTCCCGCGGTTCTGCCGGCAAATGTCCCGCCGGCGCAGGTCAGCACCGGCAGTCCGGCCAGGAGCGCGTGGTACGCGGTCCCGACCGCATTGTACGGAAGCGTGTCGAGGAACAGGTCCGCCCGCTGGTGGCGGGCCAAATAATCGGCCATTGGCTCGTGCGGGGCGAAGACAAGCCGCTCCCTGCTGACGCCCCGTTGCGCCGCCTCGCGCCGCAGATTGTCCCGGATGACCAACTCGGTCGTCCCGAGCCACAACAGGCTGTGCGGGACCGCCCGCAACAGGCGCATCCAGACATTGAAGATCGGCGGCGTGATCTTGTAGCTCATGTTGAAGCAGCAGAATACGAAGGCGTCTTCGGGCAGGCCGTAAATGTTGCGTTCGCGCGCTTTCTCGGGGATCTCCCAAGGGATCTCGGCCGGCCACCAGCTTGTCAGGTGAACGAGCTTCTCCGAGTAGAAAGTTTGTTGTGACGACGGGGCGATGAACGGGTCGACTATGATGTAGTCGATGAACTCGGCGCCCATCGTGCCCAGAAAGCCGAGAAAGTTGACCTGGATTGGCGCTGGCCGCGAGACTAGGATTCGCGGCCGAGCAAGCCGCGTGTACCCAGTCAAATCGATTAGGATATCGATCCGGTCGCTGTGGACCCGCCGCGCGGCTTCGTCGTTTCCGATGGCACGGAGGTCGGTGAAGCGGTCGAAGGCGGTTTCGAGCCGGCGGCGGAACGCGCTGCCGTCGTCGGGACCATACGAATACCCGAAGACCTCGAACCGCATCCGATCGTGGCGCTTGATCGTCTCGGCGATCGCATAGGCTACCGGATGGTCGCGGAAATCCGCGGAGATATAACCCAGACGGATTTTACGCTGCGAGCAAGAGCGATCATGCGCGAACAAGGAGGACTGTCCCCGCGCAATTCTTTTGCTCCATTGCTGCGCGCAGAGCAGTTGCTGGGCCGGCGTCGAGCGCTGAGCCAGGAGGTTGAACGGCGGAACTATACCGGCGTGCCGGCGCATGACGTTCACCACCTGCGCAGCAGCGGCTTCGCCGCTGCGCCAATCGCAAAGCTCGGCGTTTAGATCTACGAGCTGGACCAGCGCCTCGGGATAATCGGGCTTCAGCGTGAGCGCGCGCTTTGTGGTGGCCATAGCGTCGGCGGTGCGACCGGATTGGGCCAAGGCAGTGCCGAGGTTTTGGTGCACCTCGGCGAGGGCAGGGTTGAGCGACAGCGCTCGCTCATACTGTCGGACAGCTTCTGCCGCGCGCCCCTGCTCCTGAAGGGTGATCGCGAGATTGTTGTGCACTTCGGCCCACTCCGGTTTCAGCCTCAGTGCTTCTTCGAAATGCGCGATGGCCGCCTCCAGCCTGCCTTCTTCGCGCAACGCGTTGCCGAGATTGTTGTGAGCCTCGGGGAGTTCGGGCTTCAGCGCCAGTGCCCGCTCGCAGGCCGCGACCGCCTCGATCAGACGCCCAAGCCGTCGCAGCGCCTCCCCCAAATTGCTGTGGGCTTCAGCGAGATCCGGTCTAATCGCAAGCGCTTTTTCGTAACAGGCCGACGCTTCGGACAGCGCTGCTTGTCCCATCAGCGCGTTGCCTAGGGCGGTTTGGATCCAGGCTTGGTCCGGCGCCAGCACTACCGCACGTCGGTAATGCGCGATCGCACCCGCCACCTCGCCTTGACCCGCCAGCGTCCGCGCAAGATCGGCTTGCGCCGCGGCGTCACGAGGCCGCAACCGTGCCGCCCGACGATAACAGATCGCCGCACCAACCAGATCGCCGCGATGCTCCAGCAAGCGGCC
>Ga0074045_10000732_pt1 | contig 32067 bp, 27 predicted proteins | sample BogForMeECP23OM2_FD_94442 | JGI IMG/M metagenome (GOLD analysis project Ga0074045, IMG submission 94442) | Bog forest soil microbial communities from Calvert Island, British Columbia, Canada - Bog Forest MetaG ECP23OM2 | ecosystem: Environmental > Terrestrial > Soil > Wetlands ...
AGATGGAAGACTGGATGCGCGAGGAGTACCTGAAGCGCGGCTACGCGCTGGTCTACACGCCGCATGTGGCGCGGAGGCAGTTGTTCTTTACTTCGGGGCACGAGGGCTATTACGCGCAGAACATGTTCGACGCGATGGAACTGGACGACGCCGAGTACCGGCTGAAGCCGATGAATTGTCCGGGGCACATTTTGATTTACAAGGATTCGCTGAAATCGTATCGCGATCTGCCGGTGCGGCTGGGAGAGTTGGGGACGGTATATCGCTACGAGCGTTCGGGCGTGATGCATGGGTTGCTGCGGGTGCGCGGATTTACGCAAGACGACGCGCACATCTTCTGTACGCCGGAGCAGATTGAAGACGAGATTGCCAGCTGCCTGGATTTCGCTCTGGATGTGTTGAAGGATTTTGGCTTCGATAAATTCCAGACTGAGCTTTCGACGTGGAATCCGGACGACCGCAGAAATTTTGTGGGCAGCGAGGAGCAGTGGATCCATGCCACGCAATCGCTCGAGAAGGTGCTCAAGGGACGGAATATCGAGTACAAAACTATCCCGGGCGAGGCAGCGTTTTACGGGCCGAAGATTGATATCAAGCTGGTGGATGCGATCGGACGGCTGTGGCAGCTTTCGACGGTTCAGTTCGATTTCAATTTGCCGCAGCGCTTCGGCCTGGAATATGTGGCGGAGGATGGTTCGCGCAAGCAGCCGGTGATGGTGCATCGCGCGCTCTACGGCTCGGTCGAGCGTTTTTTCGGAGTGCTGATTGAGCACTATGCCGGGGCGTTCCCGGTGTGGCTGTCTCCGGTGCAGGCCGTGATGATTCCGATCAGCGAGCGGCATGCGGAGTATGCCAACAAAGTTGCGGACCAACTCAAAGCCATTGGCGTGCGCGTGGAAGTGGATGCGCGCAACGAAAAGATGAATGCCAAGATCCGCGAGCATGCCATGCAGAAAGTGCCGTTCCTGCTGGTGGTTGGGGATAAAGAGGCTGAGGCTAGCAAGGTGAACGTGCGCACGCGCGGCAAAGAGAAGACTGAGGACATGTTGGCGGCGGATTTTGTGGAGAAGATTAGGAAATTGATTGCGGAGAAGAGTCCGGGGCTGTAACTCAACACCCTTCACCACAGAGACACAGAGAAAACCTCGTTTCGGGCTTTCGTTATGGGGACGGTTCAACCCGACTGTCCCCATAAGCGTTTGTGGGCTGCCGAGTTGTACCATGTTTCCGTGCATAAACTGGCGGAGCGCTTATTAGGGCAAGTCCGGCAAGAAGACTTACTTCGTGCCGGAGATCGGGTTGGCGTTGCGGTTTCCGGCGGGATTGATTCGGTGGCGCTGCTTCGATTGCTGATCGAGCTGCGGCATGAGCTCGGCATCGTTCTCTCCGTTGTTCATTTCAATCACAAGTTGCGCGGGGCTGAGTCGGAGGCGGATCAGGAGTTTGTTGCGGCTTTGGCGCGTGAGCATGGGTTGGAGTTTCAGTGCTCTGGCGGTGACGTAGCTCAGTTTGCCGCCGAGGAACGTCTCGGAATGGAGGCTGCGGCGCGCGAGCTGCGGTATGAATTCTTTCGTTCGCTCTTAGGGGAGGACGGGGGCACCTCAGCGGCTGAAGCCGCAATCGAGGGTGACGCTTATCGCAGCGCTGAAAGCGCTGCGCCACCCCAAAGCCAGACAATCATCGCTTTGAACAAGATCGCGACCGGGCACACGCTTGATGACCAGGCTGAGACCGTGTTGATGAGGTTGATTCGTGGTACAGGAATGAAGGGGCTTGGGGGAATTTATCCGCGCATTCTGGTGGAGAACGAGGACGGAGATGGGCATGGAGAGATCATCCGTCCGCTGCTCGGAATCCGGCGGCGCGAACCGGAGCAGTATTTGGCGGATATCAAACAGCCATGGCGGGAAGACTCGACCAACACCGACTCCAAGTTCACCCGCAATCGAGTGCGCAAAATTGTACTGCCCTTGCTGGAGCGGGAATTCAATCCAGCTGTGGTTGAGCGATTCTCCGAACTGGCGGAGATTGCGCGTGACGAGGAAGACTACTGGGAGAACGAGGTCTCGGGTTGGCTGGGGACGGTGGTGCAGTGGTCTCAACCGGAGTGGACGCGCGGGCTTCCGGGATTCGGCAGTTCGCCGTCGTTGGTGCAAATTCTGCCGTCACAACCGACGCCTCACGATCCAGAATTGCTGGCTCGGCTGGAAGAGCCTGGCCCCGCGGTGGCGAACGCTTCCGTGAGCCGGCCGTGGCTGTTGACCGAGCCCCGAGCTGTGCAGAGAAGGGTAGTGAAGGCGATCGGTGATGAGGCGGGGATTCCTCTGGAGTTTAAGCACATCGAAGAAATCCTGCGGTTTGCGGCCGAGGATGGTCCGCCGGGCAAAGAGCGGTCACTTCCTCTCGGATGGAAAGTTGTTCGCGAGGCAGAGTCGATCATTTTTGTGACACCCGATTTGCGCCGGAAGGAGCGGATACCGGACTACGAATACAGCCTTGCCGTTCCCGGGCGTGTTTTTGTGGCGGAATTGGGGGTGGCTATCGAGGCATTGTGTATCGGTTCGGAATTGCAGATTGCGGAGTATAATCCGCAGCAACTTCTTCGCGCCGAGTTATTGCGGAAGGAGTTAACCGTGCGGAACTGGCGTCCGGGCGACCGGTTTTGGCCAGCCCACACGAAGTCCCCGAGAAAGGTAAAGGAGCTGCTGCTGGAGCGACACGTTCCTCAGCCGGAGCGCAGGCTTTGGCCGGTTGTTGGGTATGGGAATGAGATCGTGTGGATGCGCGGGTTTCCGGTTCCAGCCAACTGGCATGCCACACGGCAGCAAGAAGCGATTCTGATCCGGGAGATGCCGAGGGAGGGCGACGAGTCGATCTAAATCGCTCCTCGGGCGAGTTGAGTTCAAGTTGAGCGAGACGCAGGAGGAAAGCCGGTTCATGAACGTAGCGAGAGTTGAGCCGCTTCGGCAAGTCATCGGTGCCGAACAGATCCAAAAGCGGGTGAAGGAACTGGGGCGCCACATCTCCGACGACTACAAGGGACAGACGATCCAGGCCCTGGCCGTTCTGGAAAATGCCTTTATGTTCATGGCTGATCTGGTGCGGGCGTTGGACGTCCCCGTGGTTTGCCAGTTTATTAAGCCGAAGTACAGCACGCAGTCCAGCAACAAATCTGGCGAGATTACGGAGATTTTCTTCAGCCACGAACCGGATATTCGGGGCCAGCATATTTTGCTGGTTGAGGGGCTGGTGCATTCCGGAGTGACCAGCGATTTTCTGATGGACGATCTGCGCGCCCGTGGGGCGGCGTCGGTTAAATTAGTGACGTTGCTTGATCGGCAATCGGCCCGGCGCGTAGCCTTGCAGCCGGACTATTTCGGGTTTCTGGTGGATGAGGTGTTTCTTGTCGGCTACGGATTGGGCGCTCCCGAACAAACCAATCGCAACATTCCCTACCTGGCGGCGGCGGCGGTTCCTCAGATGACTTAAGTTATGAAGGGGATCACGCGCCTTTTTCCGAAGGAAAAGGTAGAATGAAACGGTAGAATAAGGACCCTAGGGATTTTCCCTATCCAATTTGGTTGGGCCGCATCTAATTTAAGTGGCGGGAGCCTCGGGCTTTACACGTTTGATCGGACCCCCGGTTTCTTCAGGAGCTTCTTGGTGAATTCGACAGTTAAAACCGTAGCATTCTGGCTGGTGATTGGTTTGTCCGCGTTGTTGTTGTGGCAGGTGATTCAGGCTGGTCGCAGCGGGCAGAAGGATAGGGAAGTCAATTTCTCTCAGTTCATGAGTGACGTGGATCAGGGCAAGGTGCATGAGGTCCTGGTCGATGGCATGCAATTGCACGGGAAATATACCGACGGCGCGGCTTTCCACACCACGGTCCCAGCGAATTATCCCGAAATGATCAAGGAGCTCCACGACAAAGGCGTTTCCATGACCTTCCGCGACGCCAACAGTGGGAGCTGGCCATTGCAGCTGCTGGGGACTTGGGCGCCGCTCATTTTGCTGGGAGCATTGTGGTTCTTCATGATTCGACAGATGCAGACAGGCGGGAACAAGGCGCTGTCGTTCGGAAAGAGCCGGGCCCGGTTGCTTTCGATGCAGCAGAAGAAAGTCACGTTCAAGGACGTGGCTGGGGTGGAAGAGGCCAAAGAAGAGCTACGAGAGATTATCGAGTTCCTGCGCGAGGCGCAGAAGTTTCAGAAACTTGGCGGCAGAATTCCCAAGGGAGTGCTGCTGGTTGGGCCTCCAGGAACTGGCAAGACGCTTTTGGCTCGGGCGGTTGCGGGTGAGGCGAATGTTCCTTTTTTCTCGATCTCAGGGTCGGATTTCGTGGAGATGTTTGTGGGCGTGGGTGCCAGCCGCGTGCGCGACCTGTTTGAGCAGGGCAAGAAGAATGCGCCGTGCATCATTTTCATCGACGAAATTGATGCGGTTGGACGGCATCGGGGAGCGGGACTGGGTGGTGGTCACGACGAGCGCGAACAGACTTTGAACCAGTTGCTGGTGGAGATGGACGGCTTCGAATCGAACGAAGGCGTCATTCTGATGGCAGCCACGAACCGTCCTGATGTGCTGGACCCGGCATTGCTGCGGCCTGGACGTTTTGACCGCCGCGTGGTGGTGAGCCGGCCGGATGTGCGCGGGCGCGAAGAGATTCTACGGGTACACACCCGAAAGATTCCTCTGGCCGAAGATGTAGATCTTTCAGTGCTGGCCCGTGGCACTCCGGGATTTTCCGGGGCTGACTTGGCCAACATGGTAAACGAAGCGGCGCTGGCGGCGGCGCGGCAGAATCGCAAGGCCGTGCTGATGTTTGACTTCGAAGTTGCGAAAGACAAAGTCCTGATGGGCGTGGAACGCAAGTCGCTGATTCTTTCCGACGAGGAGAAGAAGGTGACGGCCTACCACGAGGCTGGGCACGCACTGGTGGCGGCGAAGCTGCCGGGATCGGATCCGGTGCACAAGGTCACGATCATTCCGCGTGGCATGGCATTGGGCGTCACCATGCAATTGCCCATCGACGACCGGCACAACTATACCCGGGAATATCTGAAGACCGATTTGGCGATTCTGATGGGTGGGCGTCTGGCCGAGGAGCTTTTCCTCAACCAGATGAGCACTGGCGCCGGTAACGACATTGAGCGGGCCACCGAAATGGCGCGCAAGATGGTTTGCGAGTGGGGCATGAGCGACCTTGGGCCTCTCACCTTCGGCAAGAAAGAAGAGCAGATATTCCTTGGCCGCGAGATCAGCCAGCACCGCGACTACAGCGAAGACACTGCCATCAAGATTGATGGTGAGGTCCGCAAGCTGGTGAACTACGGATACGAAACCGCCAAGCAGATCCTGCAAGGAAATCCCGAGACGCTGCAGAAAATCGCGGCGGCCTTGCTGGAGCGGGAGGTGCTGGATGCCTCTGAGGTATTGCTGCTCGTCGATGGCAAGGAATTGCCTCCGATGAAGTCTCCTTCGAAACCCGACGATGGCGTGCAGCAGGTGCTGAAGCCGGAGCCGGGACGGGGAATCGCGAAGGGCGGAGAGAGTCCAGCGCGGGCGTAGATTCGGTTTTAGTTATCAGTTTTCAGGGCGGCTTGGGCCGCCCTTTTTTTGTGGTGTCGGTGACAAAGCTGCGGTGAGGCGCGTACAATTGCGCCCGCTTACATTCCAAAGACGGATATTCTGTTTCATCCTCATTTAAGTCCGCCGGCCCCTATTTCATTCGGGCATCATACCGGCGAGAGCTGAATCTCGCCGGAATCTGAAACACATTGGGGGAACTATGCGAAAGCGAATAAGTTGGGGTGTTTATTTTCTGACTTTCTGTCTTGCGTTGGCAATGGCCAGTCCGCTGCAGGGGCAGATGGGCAAAGGCAAGCCGCCGGTCTACACCTACGTTGCCACCTGGGATGTACCTCGTGGGCAGTGGGGAGACATGGCGAAGCTGGACGAGCAGGATAAACCTATGCTCGATAAACTGGTCGCCGATGGCACTCTCATCGGGTATGGCGCTTATTACAACCTGATCCACCAGGAAGGCGAACCCACACACGGGAGCTGGTTCACCGCAAACTCCGAGGGGAACCTGCTGAAGGCGTTGGAAGCGATTTACGCTCAGCCTGCATCCATTGGGGCTGCGGTGCAGGGCGCGTCCAAACACTGGGACCAGATTCTCACGGGGGACATTTACAACGCCAAAGCAGGATCTTCCACAGGTTATCTCACCTGGTCGAAGTGGGAAGTGAAGCCTGGCCAGATGCATGCCTACATCGAACTAACGAAGAACACATTTGTGCCCATCCTGGAGAAGCTTCTGGCGGACGGGACGATTACGTCGTATGGACAACTAACCGAGGACTACCACACAGGGCAGTTGGGCACCGTTTATGATTACTTCACGGTACCGGATGCAGCCTCCCTGGATAAAGCCAACAAGGCATTTGAAGAAGCCTTCAGCAATCCCGCAATTGGCGATGCCATGCGGGCATTGACCGAGCGGGAAGGACATCGGGACTTCCTCGTCCGGCTGCGCTACATGACAAGCAAATAAGAGGAGAGGCTTTCGCGTATAGGGTTAGGGCGGCTCGGAGCCGCCCTAATTCTTGCGGATTATCCATTCACGATACTCATCATGTGCTCGGGATAGCGCTCTCCAGCCGCGACGCCGGTGGGAAAAATTTCGTCGATACGGCGTAGGTCGTCCTGGGTGAGCTTTACCTCGAGAGCTGCAACGTTCTGTTCGAGATACCTGCGACGTTTGGTTCCGGGGATGGGCACGATGTTTTTATCCTGAGCCAGCACCCATGCCAGCGCCAACTGAGCCGGCTGGCAGCCCTTCTCTTTCGCGATTTCCTCGACCCGGTGAACAAGGTCGAGATTCTTCTGAAAGTTTTCTCCCTGAAATCGGGGGGAGCTCTTGCGATAGTCATCCTGTGGCAGGTCTTCGAACCGCGTGAACTGGCCGGTTAAAAAGCCGCGGCCGAGCGGGCTGTACGCCACAAAGCTGATGCCAAGTTCACGGCAGGTTGCGAGGATCTCTTCTTCCGGCTCGCGGCTCCAGAGCGAGTATTCGGTTTGCAGCGCAGTGATGGGATGAACCTTCACCGCGCGGCGCAAGGTTTTCGGCGAGGCTTCTGAGAGGCCGATGTGGCGTATTTTTCCTTCCTGCACAAGTTCAGCCATAGCGCCGACGGTCTCTTCGATGGGCGTGTCCGGGTCGACGCGATGCTGGTAGTAAAGGTCGATGGTCTCGACGCCCAGGCGCTTCAGGCTTGCTTCGCAGGAGCGGCGGATGTAGTCCGGTTTGCCATTGACCCCGCGGGCTGAGGGATTGGCGGGATCGCGAACGATGCCGAATTTCGTGGCGAGTATGATCTTGTCGCGGTTGCCCTTGATGGCGCGGCCTACCAACTCTTCGTTCTTATACGGCCCGTAGACATCCGCCGTGTCGAGAAAATTGATGCCGAGTTCGAGAGCGCGATGGATCGTAGCGATCGATTCCTGGTCGTCGCGTCCACTGTAAAACTCCGACATGCCCATGCAGCCTAAGCCGAGGGCAGAAACTTTGAGACCACTGCGTCCGAGTTCGCGGAATTGCATGATGATTCCTTTCTGAACTGCCTATGGAATGCGTGTCGATGGCTAGCTAATAGATGCGGATGAGAGGCTTTTGGGATTCAGTGACACCGCCGATGTGATGCGCGGGAACGCCGGCTGCCTGCAATTCCCGGACTAGCTTCTGGCGATCGTCCTCGGCGACAGAGATGAGGAGTCCACCGGCGGTCTGAGGGTCGAATAGCAGGGTCTTGAGGTCATCGCTGACCTGGGGTTCGTAGCCAACCATGCACTCGGCGAAGTCACGATTATTCTTGAGGCCACCGGGGATATAACCGGCGCGGATGCATTCCAGCGCTCCAGCTAAAGCTTGAATGTCCTTCGAAAAAAATTGCAGACCCACACGGCTGGCCAGCGCCATTTCGCGAGCATGCCCGATCAGACCGAAGCCGGTGACGTCGGTCATGGCATGTGTGCGGAATTCTCCTTGCTGAATTACATCGGCGGCGTGCTTGTTTAGCGTGGTCATTGACTGAATTGCCGCGTCGATCCACTCTGGTTCGGCTTTATTCTTCTTGATTGCCGTGGAGATGACGCCGGTGCCAAGCGCCTTGGTGAAGATGAGAGCGTCACCGGGTTTGGCGCCCGCGTTGGCGAAGACTTTTTTCGGGTGGATAAGTCCGGTGACCGCATATCCGAATTTGGTTTCCGCGTCGCGAATGCTGTGGCCGCCAATCACTACGCAAGCGGCTTCGATCATTTTCGACAGGCCGCCGGCAAGGATGCGTTCGAGAATCTCAAGATCCGCCTTCTCGGGGAAACAGACCAAAGCCAGCGCGGTGAGCGGCTTTCCGCCCATGGCGTAAATGTCGCTTAGGGCATTGGTCGCTGCGATTTGGCCGAATACGTAAGGATCGTCAACGATCGGCGTGAAGAAATCGACCGTTTGAACCAGCGCCTGATCGGGAGCGATTTGATACACTCCGGCGTCGTCGGCGTGATCGAAGCCGACTAGAACATTCGGGTCGTGTTGCCGGGCTAATTTCCCAAGCACCGTGTCCAGCGCCGCCGGACTCAGCTTGGAAGCTCAACCCGCAGCTTTTACCGACTCCGTCAGGCGAAATGGTTTTGCATCAGCCACGAAGTTATTGTACTGATTGTTAAGCACAGGTTGGGGAGACGGCGCTCACTTCAGCGAAACGTCCGTGATCTGAATGTCAGGGTAGGAATGGTTCCACTGCGCGGAGATGCTTTCGAACGTAAGACGGAAGGGTTTGTTTTGCCCGGGACCGAGCGGCGAGACGCTGAAGTCCACAGCTTCTGGATATGGGCCGCTGGTTTTCAGTTCCTGTAGAGGAATGTCCTCCCGTTGCACGATTTGTCCCAGGTCATCTTTGAAGTTCACAACGACCATTACGTGCGTGACGGTCTTGTCGCCGCCGTTGGTGACGGTTCCGTCGACATAGCTGACGGTTGCACCAACAAAATTCTGCGCCGCACTCATTTTCAAGTCGGAGAGCTTGAGATTCGCGGCGTAGGGAGGCGGTCCGGTCGGTCCCTTCGGCTTGCCGCGGAGGAGAAATGCCGCAACCATCGCCATGACAATGACCACTGCAACCGCTATAGCGATGGTCCGTCCGCTGGAATCCGGTTCTTCGCTTACTGGAGTTGGCTGAATCAAGCCGCCCATGGAAGTCGATTGTACTCTGGAGGCTAATTGCCGGTCTTGAAGAAAGCGGTCAGGAATAGCACGCCAAACAGCAGGTCGACGCCGCCGAGTGCCAGATCCTGCGGGTGCAGCCGATGTTGTAGATACAGGACGATCAGCGAAGCGCCATAGCCAAATTTCTCAAGCACGGAAGGAATCATCATCGGGCGGAAACGCACTGGATCTCTGGCGATAACGAAGAAAACTAGTTGGTAGGCCAGGCCCACGCTGACGAAGCCATAGTAAAACGCCGGGTGCGTGATCGGGGGCGGGTCCTTTTGTCCGATCAGATCGAACATGAAATACAGCGGCGTGAGCACTAACACGCCCCAAATGCCAGCGATCCAGAATATGATCTTGGCGAATTTCATGCAGCGATTATTCGCCGCCCACGGTGAGGCCGTCAATGCGTAGCGTAGGAGAGGCGACCGAGCCGCGGAACTCGAGATCATTTGCAATCTCGGAGATGTTGAAGAACATCTCTTTCAGGTTTCCGGCTACCGTGATTTCTTCGACCGGGTAGGCAAACTCTCCGCCTGAAATCCACAAGCCCGACGCGCCGCGGGAATAATCGCCAGTCACCAAATTCGCGCCGTGGCCGAGGAACTCGGTTACGTATAGACCTTCCTTGATCTCAGAAATCAATTGCTTCGGGCTCCTGGTTCCCGGCTGCAAGAAATAATTGCCAGGTCCGATGCCCGGAGTGCCTGCAAGTCCGCGGGAAGCGTTGCCGGTGGTCTTGAGCCCCAATTTTTTCGCCGTATATGTATTCAGCAAGTAGGAACTGAGCACGCCTCTCTCAATCACGACGGTTCGGCGGGTGGGCACGCCCTCGCCATCGAATGGACTGGTGCCGAAGCCGCCGGGGATGGTGCCATCATCGATGATCGTAACGTTGTCGCCGGCGACTTTCTGGCCCAGCTTGCCCGCCAGAAATGAAGCGCCGCGGTAGACGGAGTCGCCGTTGATCCCTTCGAAAATATGTTCGAGGATCGATGTTGCGACCATGGGATCGAAGATGATCGGCACGTGAGCGGTCTTTGCCTTGCGAGCGCCAAGGCGGCGCAGCGTGCGCTCGGCGGCGACCCTGCCAACCTGTTCGGGAGACTCAAGCTTGCTGAGAGTCCGGGCGACCGAGAACCAGTAATCGCGCTGCATCGCGCCGTTTTCGGTTTGCGCGATGGGCACGGCGGCAACGGAGCAATAGGACCGGCGGTATTCGCCGACGAAACCATGCGAATTGGCCAGAACTTTATGGCCGGTGGCGGCGTCGAAGGATCCGCCCTCGGAATTCTTGATGCGCGGATCGAAATCGAGCGCGGCTTTTTCGGTGCGGCGGGCGTAGTCGATACGGTCGGGGCCGGGCAGCGAATAAACGTCTTCGTGGTAGAGATCGAGATCACCGGTGAGTGAGCCTAGTTGTGAAGCTTCGGGAATTCCGCCGAAAGGGTCTTCTGAGGTGATCTTTGAAAGCTCCAATGCGGACTTCACCATACGGTCGAGGCTTTCGCCGGAGAAATCGCTGGAGTAGGTGCTGGCTGCGCGCTGGCCATTAAAGACGCGCACGCCGATGGATCTTGATCCGGATTCTTTGAGGATTTCGACCTGGCCGAGGCGGACCAGCGTGGAGAATTCGTCGCCTTCGCGTACTACGCATTCGGCAGCGGTTGCGCCACCGCTCATGGCGCGGCGGACGATGTCCTGCGCGAGTTCGCGGAGGTCAGTTTCGAGTTCCGGGTTTCCGGTTTCTAGTTGAATAGAAGGCATAAGTCGATTCTTTACCACAGAGGCACAGAGTTACAGAGAAAAACGAGAACTAGAAAAACCGGCAGACAAGAATTTCTCCGCGTCTCTGTGCCTCTGTGGTGAGAACGCAGTTTACTGCATGAAGCCGCCGGGATCTTTCTTGGCGGTGCCACCGACGGTAAGGCGATCGATCTTGATGGTCGGAATGCCGACGCCTACCGGAACGGCTTGTCCATCTTTGCCGCAGGTGCCGACGCCTTCGTCGAGTTTCAAGTCGTTGCCTACCATCGAAACTCGCGTTAGCACATCGGGGCCGTTGCCGATCAGGGTTGCGCCTTTGATGGGGGCGGTGATCTGACCGTCTTCGATCATGTAGGCTTCCGACGCGCCGAACACGAATTTGCCGTTCGTGATATCGACCTGCCCGCCGCCAAAGTTCACGGCGTAGATGCCACGTTTCACCGAGCGAATAATGTCTTCAGGACTGTCCTGGCCCGCCAGCATATAGGTGTTCGTCATGCGCGGCATGGGGATGTGCTCGTAGCTCTCGCGGCGTCCATTGCCGGTATCGGCGATGCCCATCAGCCGCGCGGAAAGCTTGTCGCTCAGATAGCCTTTCAGGATTCCTTTTTCAATCAGCACGGTTTCCTGCGTGGGCTCGCCTTCATCGTCCACGTTCAGCGAGCCGCGACGCCACGGCATAGTGCCGTTATCGATCACCGTGCAACCTTCGCTGGCCACGCGCTTGCCGATCAGTCCGGCAAAAGCCGAAGTTTTCTTGCGATTGAAGTCAGCCTCCAGCCCGTGACCAACTGCTTCATGCAGCAGAACACCGGGCCAGCCGGGTCCGAGAACGACTTCCATGTCGCCGGCGGGAGCCTCACGAGCGTCGAGTTGAAGGATGGCTTGCCGCGCCGCTTCCTTGGCGAAATATTCGGGATTCTTGTCGCCGAAGAAGAAATCGAGAGCCACGCGCCCGCCGCCGCCGGAGCCGCCGCGAGCGGAATTGTTTTCGGTTTTAGCGATACAAGACACGTTCATGCGCGCCAAGGGCTGGGAATCTTCGGCGAAGGTGCCGTCAGAGGCGACGACGAGAATATTCCGTAATTCGTCAGAGTAGCTGGCGCGGACTTCCTGAATACGTGGATCATAGGCACGTGCGGCCTTGTCGGCCCGCATGACAAGTTCAACCTTGGCGGTGATTTCAGCGTCGACCGAAGGCAGAGTTACGGGGTACAGGCTGCGAGCCGCAGTTTTTTGAAAGCCTGCCACGGGAGTCTTGGCGGGAGCGCTGGCAATCAGGGCCGCGGTGCGCGCCGCGTGCAGGATGCGGCTGGCGGAAAGATCGTCAGTGTAGGCGTAGCCGGTGCGCTCGCCGGAAACCACGCGCACGCCGCAACCCGCTGAGATGCCCTGCGAAGCCGACTTTACCATCGACTCATCGACCAGCAGAGAGGTCGAAGAGAGGTATTCAAAATAGAGGTCGGCATAGTCGCCGCCGGCAGACAGGGCGGCCGAGAGGTAATGTTCGAGATCGTTCTCGGTGACTCCGTAATGGTCGAAGAAGAAACGCTGCTTGTCGAGAGATTGTTTGTCCAAACTTTTACCCACAAAAATTAGATGCCGCCGTGCTGGTAGCGGACTCAGTTGAACGGATTCGTTCATTATCCCACAGGCGGTTGAGTTGGGCCTTGACGAACATTGGCAGTGAAGATGGGACGATGGTCACATGTCACAGACGGGGGCTCTGTTGCCGCCGGACAATCCTGACTAATGCCGGTGACACCGCAAGTTTTAACTCGGACTTTGCAGGACTTCCTCAGCGAAGCTGCGGGAGCGGTCGTGTTGGAGAATGGCGCAGTCGCTTTTGATCTGGCGCAGTCCAAGTATTCAGTTTCTGGTGAGCACAACCGGTGCCTGCTTCATCTGTGGTCGGCGGAGCGAAATGCGGTGAGACGGGTGCTGGAGGCCGAAGTCAAGAACGGGACGTTGCGGCTGGCGGTGCAAAGAATGGGCCAGGCACGGCCTTCGAGGCTGGAGATCTGCCGCGACCGGGACCGGCGTTCACCTTCGACTCGTCGCGCGGGACGGGCTGCATATGAGCAAAAACTGCGGAGGACACTGGAACGGCATTTTCCCGATTTCAAGATCGTCCGGCTCACGAGTGGGATTGATCTGGAGAAATCGTTTGGGCCGATCTATGCCCGAGGACTCATTCGGCAGGGGCGCAGTGCGTTCGCAATGCTGGGAGTGAACGCGCAGGAAACGCAATCGTCGATTGACGCGGCTCTCACATTCGGCATCTTGTGGTTGGATGTTTGCCGGAAGGCGCAGCCGGCGAATGTGTTGGTGGAAGGGCTCAGACTGTTTGTTCCGCCTGGAACTTCCGGGCTAGCGCGCGAGCGGATGGCGAATTTGAATCGCGCGGCTGCCAAGTGGTCGTTGTTCGAACTCGACGAACGTCATGACGCGCTGGTGGAGATCGATTGCCCGGATCGCGGAAATGTGTCGACCAGGCTGGTGTATGCGGCCGATGAAGGGGCAGTGCATCAGCGTTTTGGAAAGTCGATCGCGACAATTCAGGAAATTCTACCGGGGTGCGAGGTCTGCTTGCTGTCGGCGGCGGAGGTTGTTTTCCGGTGGCGCGGGTTGGAGTTCGCGCGCGCGCGGCTGGGGAGTCTTCCGGGAACGTTCAGCAGCACGGAGGAGATTGTCTTCGGAGTCGGCGCCGAGGAACGCATGTTGGAAGAGCATAACGAAGCTGAGTTTTGCGAACTCGTTCATTGCTTGCGGGAGACGCGTCATCCTTATGGCCTGCGGCAAAACCCGTTGTGGCGCTTGCGTCCGGAACGGTGGCTGGAGTCGCTGGTGGTCGGCGATGTCAGTGTGGTGGATGACCGGCTGGATACTTCGTGCCAGTATTCGCAGGTTCCGGCGTTCTCCGCGGCAGACCGGGCCATGATCGATGTGCTCACCACCACGCATGCGGGACGGCTGGCCGTAGTGGAGTTGAAGGCCGACGAAGATATTCATCTGCCTCTGCAAGGTCTGGACTATTGGTCGCGCGTGGAATGGCATCACGCCCGCGGCGAGTTTCCCCGCTTCGGATATTTCTGCGGAAAGGAGCTCTCGCCGGAAAAGCCGCTTTTATTTCTGGTAGCGCCGGCGTTGCACGTGCATCCGACTACCGATACGCTGCTGCGCTATCTATCGCCCGAGATTGAGTGGGCGTTCGTGGGCATTGACGAGCGCTGGCGGGAGGGAGTAAAAGTCGTGTTCCGAAAGCGAGCGGAACGGAGCACGAGAAGTGGGAACCAATTATTCGAGCGGGCAGCCAGTTGAACCTATCATTCCTTCCAAGCGCCCAGAAGTCTGCGCACGTCAATTAGTTGCGCCACGTGGTAGGCATTGTGGTCGGCTACCAGCAGCGCCTCGCGCAAAACAGTCTGGCCGTCCCCCCAAGGGAGTGGGGCATACAAATCAGTCTTCGGGCTCTCCACCAGTTCCTGCATTGCCTTTAGATTGTCGTGGAATTGCTGAATGCTTTTCTCCCATGCGCCTGTAGTCGTTGGGGCTTCCACCTTGGGCCAATAACCCCCCGGCCACTCGGGAGACTTGTACTTTGCATTGCGGCTGAATTCGAGAATGTCCCACTGCGCCAGGCGGAGGTGCTCCAGCAGCATCCATGCAGAGTGTGGTAGTCCCTCGGGTTTCACCCCACGCAACTTTTCGGGCATGCCTTTGACCGCGTCGTCGAAGCTGGCATGGGCGCCACCGCCGGTGAGGAGATACACCACATGCTCGCGAAGTAGTTTGTCTTGTGATTTCTTGATCGCCATTTCGTTCCCTCTCTTCCTGCCGCCCCCCGACGTTCCGGCTTAAGGCAACGGAAATTCTGCACCACAGAAGCGCCGAGTCACAGAGAAATCAACACAGCGTTTTTTTTCAGATTCTTGGTTTTCTCCATGTCTCTGGGTGAAAATCTCACCAGCTTTCCTCTTCCGGTCCCTCGCCTCGTAAGACGCGCCCAATGCCGCGCACGATGCGGCGCATGGGGAAGATGCCTTTATCGTCCGCCATAAATATTTCTCCGATGCGGTGGCTGCGATAGTACCAGCGCTTGAGGATCGCGAGGTGCTCCATGGTTTCAAGAGTGCTGGGCGCTTTCGCGGACACGAATGAATCGAGGACTTGTTGCACGCGTGATTCCATCGATTGCGATTTCGTGTGTTCGGCAGTTTGGATGCCGAATGTTGCGGGGCCGTAGATCGTTCCGCTGTCAATGCGGAAAAAACTCACCGAGTCCGCATGGTGGCAAGGCTGGACAATCAGACCGGAAAGATGGTCGAGGCGCCGGACGATCTCGGGAAGTTGGGCCAGAATCGGCTTCAATTTTTCCAGGCGAGCGTGAATTGCGGCTGCTTCTTCAAAGGCAAGACTCCCCGAAGCGACCTCGCGCTGTGCTGAAAACTCCCGCGCCAGAGATTCTCCCTGGGAATCGAAGTAGGCCTGCACACGAGCCACCTCGACAGAATATTCCTGGTCGCTGCAGCCTTTGAAACACGGCGCCAGACACATCTTCATTTCGGAATAGATGCAACCCGGAAAGGCGGGATCGGGATGGAGGTCGTCCACGCAGCGCCTCATCTTGAAGAAGTCCAGCGAGTCGTTCATAAACTTCTCGGCAGCGGTGCGCGAGGGAAATGGGCCGTAGTAAAGAGCGCGACCTTTCAAGCGTCCCAGCCGCGTGGTAACGGAAGCGCGGGGATACTCATTTTCGAGATGCAGCTTCACGAGCGGAGCGAAGCGAAAGCGCAGCCGATTCGAGTATGTTTGGGGAAAGGTGGAGCGCAGAAGTTGGTAGAGGACAAATCCGGATTCAAAATCGGAGCCAGTCGGAGAGTACTCGATCGAGCGGATGCGATTGCGCAGGTTGAGTTTTTTCGTGCGCTCTTCCACCGGTCCCAGGAGCCGTTGCAGACGGCGGCGAAGGTTCGCCGTCTTGCTGACGTAAGGCTCCGCTCGGGGATCGTCGCCGCGGAGCGAAAAGACAGCTGGGGCGGCGGGCACTGCGGAAAAGACTTCCGCGTCGTGTTCAGGCGCGAATTCCTGGCGCTCGATCAGCACGAAGACATTGTAAGCAACTCTTCACCACAGAGTCACAGAGACACAGAGAACTTCTTTTGCCACGGATTTGCACGGATCCGCACGGATAGTTCGCAACTAAGGAGAACTAACTGAAACCGGGGGCGTCTCTTGATCTGCGTGATCCGCGCAAATCAGGCTAAAGTCCTATCGGAAACTAGCGCTGCGGAACGTCTGGCGGAAGTCTTCGCCTTCCATCTTGATGATGCGGCACATTTCATGCAGGCGCGAGCGCATGCGTTCTCCAATGCGGTCGCCCAGGCTCTCGGCGCGCGTGGCGGCCCGTACGGCGGAACCGCCATTCGTGCCGGCGGCAGGCTGATCCTCGAAGTTCGTCGTGATGATCGTGGTACGGTTATCGTTGTAGCGGGTGTTGAGAATCAGGCTGACCGTATCCCAGACCCATTCCGTTGGTTTTACCGCGCCTAGCTCGTCGAGTACGAGGACATCCGTTTCAAATACCGGACGTAGTACATCCAGTTCCGTGGTTTGAACCGTGGCGTTATAGGAATTCTGGATCGCTTTGAGCAATTCCCGGTAGTCGTAAAAGAGGCACGAAATCCCTTTGTTGAGGATGAGCTCCTTTGTGATCCCCACGGCCAGGTGAGTCTTGCCGGTGCCGATCTTGCCGATGATGAGAAGGCCGGTGCCATCCCGAGGGTCGAACTCGTGGGCGAACTTGGCAGCCGAGAGATGAGCAAGCGCCAGTGAGGGATGGGCGCCGGGGAAATCCGTGGTGTAGCTGGCGAGTTCGCAATGCTCGTAGCGCTTTGGGATGCGCGCCGCTGCCAGCAAGGTCTGGGCCCGGGCCCGCAATTGGCAATCGCATCGAGTGACGCGCCGATCCTTCGGCGAGCCGGGACGGGCTGGCAGCGTCTTCCATCCGGTGCCCTCGCAAAGAGGACAAACCTCGACCGCGGTACGAATCAAGTTGGACCTTTCTAAGCCTTTCTTCAGAAAACGGTATGGTTCGACTTTGCACCCAAACACCCGATTCCTGCAAGAGTCAAAGGCTGGAGTCCTGTGCACAACCTGTTAACAGGCTGGGACGGCTGTGGAGGGACGAGGAAAAAGAGTGATCAGTGACCAGTGGTCGGTGGTGAGTCAAAGATCCGCTATACGCTTCGCTGGCCACCGAGCACTGTCCACTGACTACTTCCGGCAAACCCCGCACCCTCGGCCCCGATCCGGGAACGGGGGGTGCGAAACGGGCTTCGGGCGCGGATTTTCACAGTTGACATTCTCCGCGAAGGGAGGAGAATACCTCCCGTCAGGTTTCCCAACTCAGACACCAACGTTGTCCTCCCGGTATTGTGCTGGGTATGAACGAGACCTGCGAGGAGAAACTATGAATAAGGCCGATCTGGTTGACAAGATCGCAGGCGCTTGCGAAATCAGCAAGGCGCAGGCTACAACCGCGATTGACACTGCCGTGAGTAGCATTACTGGGGCGTTACGCAAAGGGGATAGGGTCGCTTTGATAGGTTTCGGCACTTTCTCGATATCGCAGAGGAAGGCGCGGAACGGGCGCAATCCGCAAACGGGCGCCACTATCAAAATCGCCGCCCGCAAGGTCGCGAAGTTTTCCCCTGGGGCCGAACTGAAGAAGGCTGTCAACAAAAAGTAAGACCAAGAACTTTGATCACGAAAACGGCAGGGGGTCGGCCCTGCCGTTTTTTCCTGTCCGGCGGAAAGCAATTAAACCTCACCGGATACAATGGCCTGAGCATGATTGCGCATCTGCGTGGAAGGTTGTTGTCCAAGCACCCGAACCAGGTAGTTGTGGAAACGGCCGGTGTCGGCTACGAAGTCAACATCAGTGTGCCTACGTTTTCCGAACTTCCCGCCAACGGTTCGGAGGTTGCTCTGCACATTCACACGCATGTGCGGGAGGATTTGATAGCACTCTATGGATTTCTCCGGCCCGCCGAGAAACAGCTGTTTGAGAAGTTAATCACCGTCAGCGGTATCGGGCCGAAACTCGCCATCACCATCCTGAGCGGTATGGCAGCGAATGAATTGGCAGCCGCGATCCGCGGCAATGATCTGGCGCGGCTGACCAAGATTCCGGGTATAGGGAAGAAGACTGCTGAACGGATGGTGCTGGAACTGCGGGATAAGTTGCCCGAAGCTGCGGGGCCGTCCACGCCCGCAGGCCCTCCCATGAGCGCAACGGAAGAAGATGTTCTTTCAGCGCTCCTGAATCTTGGATATCAACGACCCGCCGCCGAGAAAGCGCTCGCGAGTGTCGTAACGAATGGAAAGAGCGGCCCGTTCGATGCGATTTTCCGCGAGGCGCTTGCCGGGCTTTCGAAGTAAATGTTGAAATGAAAGTTTGGGCTCTGGCGTCGCCGATTTTGTGAGGACAAGGCAATTCTGATGTCGCTGATTTTATATTTCGTTCTAGGGCTGGCTATCGTAGGCACTTTGTCTTCGGCTGTATTTCTTGGCCTGACGGCGATCGGGGTCATTAAATTTCACACGGACGTGCGACGGCAGCTTCGTTCTGTTCCCGACGATGCGCACTTGCCTGCGGTTTCTGTTCTGAAGCCGGTGCACGGATTGGAAGCGCAACTCAAGGAGAACATCGAAAGTTTTTTTCGGCAGGATTATCCCGACTACGAAATTCTTTTTGCCGCGGACGAAGCGGATGATGCGGCGCTCGAAGTGGTGCGGGAAGTTTGTGCTCGCTATCCGCAGATCCGCACCCGCATTCTGGTGACGGGAACGCCGTGGCCGAATCCGGTGGTCTATTCATTCCATTGCCTGGCGGAGGCAGCGGCGCACGAAATTCTGGTAACCACCGACAGCGACGTTGAGGTGGACTCAAACTATCTGCGCGAAATCGTGCCGCCTCTGCTCGATCCGAAAGTGGGCATGGTCACCTGTCTCTATCGCGGCAAGAATGTTGCCGGATTTTTCTCCGGGCTCACCGCCATCGGCATGTCGGTGGAGATGACGGCGGGAGTGCTGGTGGCGAACCTGCTCGAAGGAATGAAGTTCGGGTTAGGCCCTACGACCGTGGTACGCAAGGATTCGCTGGCCAGCATTGGCGGTTACACGGCTCTGCGGGACTATATTGCTTACGATTTCGCTATCGGCAATCTGATCGCTAAGGCGAGCTATCGCGTGGTTCTGTCGGGACACATCATCAATCATGTCGTGAACCAGAAATCGTTTCGCCACATGTGGCAAAACCAGTTGCGCTGGGCGCAGACTACGCGGTACTCGCGACCCAAAGGGCACTTTGGAAGCGGGCTTATCTTCGCGATGCCCTACGGGCTGCTCGGATTCTTTGCTGCAGGATTATTGGGACACTGGGCGATGGGATCGGTCTTGCTTGGGGCGGCGGTGCTGAATCGCCTGGTGGAAGCTTGGCTGGTCGGCTGGACGGTGGTTCGGGACCCGCAAATACGGCGTGCGCCGTGGCTTTATCCGCTGCGCGACTTGCTCGGTTTCGCCGTATGGTTCGCCAGCTATTTGAAGTTGCGTTATGTCTGGCGCGACAGCCGCTTCGAATTGAAGGGAACGCGAATCGCTTTGCGCCAGTCATCTTCGAATCGAAGCTAGCGGACTAATTTCAATCATCGGTGAATCTGTTTCTCTTTCTTAGACGGAGGTTCGATTGCTGGTTTTCGTCACGGGTGCGGCTGGATTTATCGGCAGCAACATGGTCGATCGATTGCTTTCCGTGGGGCACCGCGTGGTTGGCTTTGACAATATGTCCACCGGACAGCAGCGCTTTTTGCAAAGCGCGGCCAAACATTCTCTGTTCAGTTTCCACCCAGCCGATCTGCTCGACCGCGAGGCACTCGCGCGGGCCATAAGAGGCGCGGATTTGGTAATGCACTTTGCCGCCAACGCTGACGTTCGCTTCGGAACGGAGCATCCGCGCAAGGATCTGGATCAAAATACGATCGCAACCTGGAATGTGTTGGAGGCTATGCGCGAGCAGGGCTGTAAGCGAATCGTGTTTTCCTCTACGGGTTCAGTGTATGGAGAGCCAGATATTTTCCCGACGCCCGAGACTTGTCCCTTTCCGATCCAGACTTCTTTGTACGGGGCTTCGAAATTGGCTGCGGAAGGCCTGATTCAGGCCTACTGCGAAGGCTTCGGAATGCAGGGCTACATTTTTCGATTTGTATCGATTCTCGGGGAACGCTATACGCATGGACACGTATTCGATTTCTATCACCAGCTTGCCGAGCATCCTGAACATCTTCATGTGCTGGGCAATGGCCATCAGAGAAAATCTTACTTGTACGTTCAGGACTGCATCGACGCGATTCTTACTGCAATCGACAAAGCGGATGGCAAGTTGAACATCTTCAACCTTGGTACGGACGAATATTGCGAGGTTAACGACTCCATTGGGTGGATCTGTGAACATCTCGGTTTGCATCCGAAGCTGACTTACTCTGGCGGGGAGCGGGGCTGGGTGGGAGATAGTCCATTTATCTTGCTGGACTGCTCGCGCATCCGCGCTCTGGGTTGGCGGCCGAGGTTGACTATAAAGGAAGCAGTGTTGGCCACGATCAAATTTGTGAACGCCGACGCCGGAGTGAAGGCGGAGTCGTGAAGGATGCGTCATTTAGATAAGCTATACTTACCCGCCGGCAAGGAACCCAACGTTTGATCATCACGCGCAGTCCGTTGAGAATTTCGCTGGGTGGAGGAGGCACCGACCTTCCGTCGTACTATCGAAAGCACGGCGGCTTCGTGCTTTCTGCTGCGATTAATCGGTACGTTTACATCACCATTAATGAAGCGTTTCGTCCGCGCATTATTTTGAAATATTCGAAACTGGAAGATGTGGAGCGATGGGAGGAGATTCAGCATCCCATTATTCGGGAAGCGCTCAAACTGACTGGAGTGATGGGGCCATACCTCGAGATTGTTAGCCTTTCCGACATTCCCGCTGGTACGGGCCTGGGGTCTTCTGGCAGCTTTACTACCGCGCTGCTTCGGGCGCTGCATACCATGAAGAGGAATTTTGTGCCGCCGCAGGAGTTGGCTGAACAGGCGTGTCACATCGAGATTGATTTACTGAAAGAGCCGGTCGGTAAGCAGGACCAATACATTTCGGCCTTCGGCGGCATCACTTGTTTTGAGTTTCTGCCGGACGACCACGTCATTGCGGAACCTCTGAAAATCGCTCCCGAAACTCTGGCCAATCTCGAGGATAGTTTGCTGATGTTCTTCACGGGAGCGTCACGCTCCGCAGGAGAGGTTCTGCGCGATCAGGATACGCGGACCCGGGAGAATGCTCGCGAGATGCTGGAGAATCTGCACTTCACCAAGCAACTGGGACACGAAAGCCGGGATGCGCTGCTGGCCGGCGATCTGCGCAAGTTCGCCGAACTGATGCACGTGCATTGGGAGCACAAGAAGAAGCGCTCGCCGGGAATGAGCAGCGGCTTCATCGACGAGATGTATGAGTTGGCGCGGGCCCACGGATCGCTTGGAGGCAAACTCATCGGCGCCGGGGGCGGAGGGTTTCTCCTGCTCTACACGGAAGACAAAACTCGTCTCCGATCTGCCATGCGCGGAGCGGGGCTGCGTGAGGTTCGCCTGCAGTTTGACTTCGGCGGAACTTCCGTCCTGGCGCATTCCTAGAGGTCGAATGCTACCTGTGGCCATACTTGCCGGCGGCTTGGCGACGCGTCTGGGAGCGTTGACGGAGAGAGTTCCGAAGTCCCTGCTCCAAGTCGCTGGCGAGCCGTTTATCGCGCACCAGTTGCGGCTCCTGCAATCCAGCGGCATCCAACAAGTAATACTGTGCGTCGGTCATCTGGGTGAGATGATAAAGGACGCCGTTGGCGACGGCAGCGCTTTCGGAGTGAAGGTCGAGTACTCCTATGATGGGGAAACGTTGCTGGGTACCGCTGGAGCAATTCGCACTGCTTTACCCAAGCTGGGAGAAAGCTTTTTCGTACTTTATGGAGATTCCTACCTGCCCTGCGATTACGCCGCGATCGAGAGTGAGTTCTTGGATCGCGACAAGCTGGGCCTCATGACGATATTCCGCAACGACGGGCGGTGGGACACCAGCAATGTTGAATTTGAAGGTGGGCGGATACTGGCGTACAGCAAGAAGAATCGTACACTGCGCATGAAATATATCGACTACGGATTGAGTGTTTTCCGAGCGGAAGCTTTCGCTGAAACAGACGCCACGGACATGGCCGACGTTTATGCAGAACTTCTCAAGGATGGGCAATTGGCTGCCGTGGAAGTGCACGAGCGCTTCTATGAAATCGGTTCACCCGCGGGATTGCAGGAGATGACGAATTTGTTGAGCCAACCGGGAGCTCTGCGGAAATGAGTAGCGGCGGCTTTGACAAGGAAAGCTTTGTCTGCGATTTTCTCGCCGAGGCGACCGAGATCATCGCGAAGCTGGATGTGGCGAGCATTGAAAAGGCTGCCGGGCTCATCGCCGGTGCTCGAACTGCGGGCGGCCGCATGTTCATTGTTGGCGTGGGTGGAAGCGCGGCCAATGCTTCGCATGCGGTCAACGATTTTCGCAAGATTGCAGGCATTGAGGCTTATGCGCCCACCGACAACGTGTCGGAACTTACAGCGCGCGCCAACGACGAAGGCTGGAGTTCGATCTTCGATAGCTGGCTGCGCACCAGCCGGCTGCGCGCCGAAGATTTGCTGCTGATCTTCTCGGTCGGTGGCGGGAACATTGAGCAAAACGTCAGTCCAAACCTGGTTGCTGCGCTCAAATATGCAAAGTCAGTCGGCGCAAAGATTATTGGCGTCGTGGGCCGCGATGGCGGTTACACCGCAACGGTTGCCGATGCTTGCGTGCTGATTCCCACGGTGAATGCGGCGCATGTTACGCCGCACACCGAAGCTTTCCAGGCGGTGGTTTGGCATCTGCTGGTTTCGCATCCGGCGGTAAAGATGCAGTCGACCAAATGGGAGTCGATGGCATCGAGCGAAAAAAAGCGCGCTGTTTTCCTCGACCGCGACGGCGTGATCAACCGCGCTTTTGTTCGCGAAGGCAAGCCGTTTCCGCCGCCCACGCCGCAAGAGTTGGAGATACTTCCTGGCGTTCCAGAAGCGTTGCGTGAATTGAAATCACGTGGTTATGAATTGCTGGTTGTGACAAATCAGCCCGATGTGGGGCGAGGAAAGCAGTCGCGAGAGGCGCTGGACGCGATGCACAAGGCTCTGTCCGCACGCCTCCCACTCGATGACATTCTGGCCTGTTGCCACACCGAGCAGGACAAATGCGACTGCCGCAAGCCCCTGCCGGGGATGCTTCTTGAAGCCGCCCGCAAACACAATATCGACTTGGCGCAGAGTTTCATGGTCGGCGACCGCTGGCGCGACATCGAGGCCGGTTATAATGCTGGATGTAAGACTATTCTGATAGATTACGGCTATTCGGAGAGACCTCCAGACCGTATGCCTGACTTGCGCGTAGGGTCACTCCGCGAAGCGGCTGACTGGATCATCCGTTCCACGCCTAAAGGAGCGCGTCCCGCATGAAGTCTGTGTCCGACCTGCGCATAAAAATCTTTGCGGACGGGGCTGACAAGGCCAGCATCCTTGAGCTTTATCGCCAGCCTCATATTAAAGGCTTTACAACCAATCCCACGCTGATGCGGGCCACGGGAGTAACGGATTATCGCGGGTTCGCACAGGATCTGCTGGCGACGATTCAAGACCGGCCCATCTCGTTTGAAGTATTCGCCGACGAGGAAGAGGAGATGGAGGAGCAGGCCCAGCAGATTGCGGCCTGGGGCAAGAATGTGTTCGTCAAGGTTCCGGTGATGAACACGAAGGGCGATCCTACCTACGACCTCGTCCGCTCTCTTTCGGGCGAGGGAATTCAATTGAACGTGACCGCGCTTCTGACGCTGGATCAGGTGCGGAAAGTCTGTGCAGCGTTAAAGGGGGATGAGCCCGCTTACGTTTCCGTCTTTGCGGGCCGTATCGCCGACACAGGGCGCGATCCGGTGCCGCTGATGCGCGAAGCCGTGGCTATGGTAAACGACGCGAATGCACAACTGATGTGGGCTAGTCCGCGGGAACTGCTCAATGTTTTTCAGGCCGATGAGATTGGATGCCATGTCATCACGGCTACCACTGACATTCTGAAGAAACTCCCGCTTGTGGGGAAAGACCTGCACGAATTCTCTAAAGAAACGGTGCAGATGTTCCGCAGGGATGCCGTGAAGTCTGGTTATTCTCTACCGACGGTAAGGCCGGGAGTTCCTGAAGTCTCCCGACGCTAGCGATGGTTGGTAAAGATCACCTTACCTGACGCTTCGCTGGCAATGTGCAGGGGGCCGGGCAGCAGTGCTTCCACCTTTGCACGCTCGTGCTGCGGCACAAAAAGAAAAACTCGTTCGTTTGAATTCCACGCCTGCACCAGTTCCTGATCGTCCAGAAAAATGTGCGGAGCATCGGGGTAGGTGGATCCCCACCACATGGAAGTGGTGTTTCCATCAACCAGTTCAATCGGACGTCTGAGATAGAACAGCAGCGATGAGCCGAACGACTGATCACCGTAAATCATTACGCGGTCCGAGGGCTTGAGTTCAGAGGCAATTTGACGGGCCATGATTCGCGATCCGAGGAACGGATCGAAGCGTACCAAAGCGATGTGGGCTGCAATCAGGAACAGTGCCATGGTGACGGCGGTCGTCCATGTTGCAGCGAGTTGTGCGCCACGCCGCCGAAGCCAGAATGCAAGTGCCGGGCCGATGAGCAATGCAATAGAGGCCAGGATTGCCGGGAGACGTAGAGCAGCAAACGATTCTCCAGTCAGGTCGAGCATGTGCCCCATTGAAAGTGTTTCGGCTTGCAGGTTGGGCTTTGCGAGGACCGTGCCGATATCAGGCACAAAGGGAATATGGCGCGAGTTCCATAATCCTGCGGCCAATACGGCCGAGGCCGCGATGCAAATCAACGCGAGCACGCCCGCACTCCACACTAGCCAGCGCCGCGAACCTGCCTCTTTTTCATCTGCCAGCCTTACCGCAAGCAGTAACAGGATCGGGAAATAAGCAGGAAATGTGTAGTACTCCTGATTGGTGGAGAACGAGAAGAAGACCAGGGTAACGCCGGTCCACGCCAGGCAGAGCAATTCGGTTCGGGTGCGGAAGGTTAGCGGTAGCCGCGCCGACTTGGCAGCAGCACCCAGCTTGCTGCGAGCCCTCCAGCTTGCAATCGGACGCCGCAGCGCCACCGGCAGATACACACTCCAGGGGAACAACCACACCAGGTGTAGCGTCCAATAGAGAGAGCTGGTTTGTTTGTTGTAGTCCTTGGGAATGCGCTTGCCCAGAAAGCGCATGAAGTGTTCGTTCACGAAATAGAACCAGAAGAAGTGGGGATTGCGAATGCCGGCAAGAACATGCCAGGGCGCGGCAATCGCGAGGAAAAGCAGCGTGCCGGTGAGGAGATGGAAGTCACGCCAGCGCCTCCACTCGCCGCTGATTGCCAGGTAAAGCAGCGCCGCCAGCCCGACGACGACAATTGCGAGCAGTCCCTTGGTGAGCACCGCGAGGGCCATGCAGGCATAGCCGCCATACCAGCTCCATGCGTCACCGTCTTCGAGCGCCGTGCAGAAAAAGTAGAAGGATGCGGCGATGAAGAAACTAAGGATCGCCTCCGGGATCAGAATGCGCGTGAACAGATAGCAACCGGCCGCGGTTGCGATGAAGAGTCCGGCGTAAACGGCCGCACGATCGCCGAAAGCGCGACGTCCCCAACGCATGGCCAGCAGGACGAGCAGCAACATCGACAGGGCAACCGGCAAGTGCGCGGCGAACTCATTTGTGCCGAAGAAGAAGTAGCACAAAGAAACTGCCCAATACATCAGCGGAGCCTTTTCCAGATAGCGGTTGCCATTGATCTTCAGCGTCACGAAATCATGCGTGATGTACATTTCCCGCGCTGCTTCCGCGTGGGTTGAATCGGCGTCGTCCTGCAATCCGGGAGAAAAAAGGGAACCGACATACACCACCGCAAACAGAAGCAGGACGCCGACGATCTGCATCTTCGTGATCGCAGTGGACCGCTCTGAAGGTGTGGAACTCAACGCAGGGATTTTCGTTGTCAAATGGAGAGGGTCCTCAAATCCAACGGCGGCACTATGACACAAAAAGCTATTCCTGAATTTATCATCGGCCCGTACTTAGCTGGAGAAGAACAGACATTCCCCTATGTTAAACTGCCAGTTTGGGTGCGAAAAACTCTCTCCGTCTGCCAAGAGCGGGAGCAAGTGTGCGTTCGTCTTTCTTCTTTTTCTACTTCTTAATTTTAATGGTTTTGCCGTGCGGTGCGGCTGCGCCCACGGATTACTACAACCATGTGATCTTCGATAACAGCATTACGCCCGACTACTACTATTACAGCAGCGGGAGAGCGGTGTTTCCCAGCACGATCGAGCTGTTGTCCGGCGCGCTTCCTGTCGAAAAGAAAAACTTCTTTACTGCTCCGAATGCATTGCGACTGCAGTGGCGTTCCGTGACGAGCGGAAGCTGGGAGACAGAGTTGCGGGTGGTCAGCATGCGCAACCGTTTGACAGACTTCCGCGGCGATACGCTGTACATGTGGTGCTACTCGCCGGAAGCAATTCCCGCCGCGAATCTTCCGCTTTTGCAGTTGGAGGATGAACAGCACGATTTTACAGTACCCGTGAAGCTCGAAACGATTTCGGGCGATGTGCCCGCCAAACGCTGGTTTCAGGTGAGGCTTCCGCTCAGTGAATTTGAGACGGCTTCGGTTCACCCTTTTCAGGCGCGTGAACTGCACAGCCTTTATTTCAGTCAGGGCGTGGCGGACGATGTGTCTCACACGCTAATCATCGACGAGATCAAGATCGACGACCGAACGGCGGCGACACCGGTGGCCGCGGAAGTTCGCAGCCCTCCTCGATCGCCGAAGAATGTGCAAGCCAAAGGCTACGACCGGCACGTTGACATCAGTTGGGATCCGGTGGCGGACCCTGATTTACAGAGCTATGCCATCTATCGCGCGATCGGAAAGCACAAGTTCCAGCCCGTTGGGATTCAAAGTGCGGACATCAGTCGCTACACCGATTTCATTGGGCGCTCTGGAATGACCGCGACCTACAGGGTTAAGGCCGTGGACCGCTCGTATCGGCAGTCAGCTCTTTCGGGACCAGCCACGGCTTCGACCAAAGAATTGTCTGACGATGAATTGCTGACCATGTTGCAGGAGGCCTGTTTTCGCTATTACTGGGAGGGGGCGCATCCGGTCGCCGGCGCTACGCTGGAGAATGTTCCAGGAGATGAGCGGATCGTCGCGACCGGCGCCAGCGGATTCGGCATCATGGCGCTCATCGTCGGAGTGGATCGGGGCTTCATCACGCGGGAACAGGGACTCGAACGCCTGACCAAGGTTTTGGATTTCCTCGAAAAGGTTCCTCGCTATCACGGCGCCTGGCCGCACTTCATGAATGGCGATACGGCGCAGACCATGCTCGTGTTTGGCATGTTCGATAACGGTGGCGACCTGGTAGAGACGTCTTTTCTCATGGCAGGATTGCTGGCGGCGCGCCAGTATTTCAAGGGTGATGGCGAGGCCGGCCAAAGCATCTATCAGCGAATTACTCACCTATGGGAAACCGTGGAGTGGGATTGGTACCGGCGCTCTCCGCAAAACAACGCGCTGTTGTGGCACTGGTCTCCACAGTGGTCCTGGTTCATCGATCACCGGCTGACGGGATTCAATGAAACCATGATCACTTATCTGTTGGCCATCGCGTCGCCCACGCATGGCGTCCCGGCCAGTCTTTATTACACGGGTTGGGCCGGGCAGTCGGAGGCCGCAATTGCTTACCGCAGCGGATGGTCGGGTTCCAACGAAGGCGACCGCTATGTCAACGGCCATACCTACTTTGGCATCAAGCTCGACGTGGGTGTGGGCACGGGCGGCCCGTTGTTTTTCACGCAGTATTCATTCCTGGGTTTCGATCCCAAAGGCATTCACGACCGTTATACGGACTATTTTGATAACAACCGGAATCTCGCTCTCATCGATCTGGCGTACTGCGAGTCGAATCCCGGCCACTTCCAGGGTTATGGTCCCGATGATTGGGGACTGACGGCAAGCGACGATCAGTTAGGTTATCTGGCCCACGCCCCGGACCGGGCGACCGATAACGGCACGATCACGCCGACGGGCGCGCTCTCTTCGTTCCCCTACACGCCAGAGGCTTCCATGGCGGCGCTGAAATTTTTTTACCGCCAGCTCGGCGACCGGCTTTGGGGAGTTTACGGACCACGCGACGCTTTCAACCTGACGCAGAATTGGTTCTCTCCCGTCTATATGGGGCTGGATCAGGCCCCCATCGTGGTGATGGTGGAAAATTACCGCACCGGATTGATCTGGAAAATGTTCATGTCGAATCCGGAGATCCAACCCATGCTGGACAAGATCGGCTTCCAGCCGGACAACGCGGCGAAGGCCTCCATCCCCTCGCACTAGAGAACCGATCCCGCCTCATTTTCCGATGCAGAAAGTGCTGAAGATCAGGTTGAGAATGTCATCGGCAGTAGTCGCGCCGGTGATCGCATCGAGTGGTCGAAGAGCGCTGTAGAGATCGAGTAGCAGCATTTCGTGCGGGACTTTGCCTGCCACCGCGGCGGTAGCGGCGTCTAATCCAACCAGTGAATCCTTTACCAATCCCTGATGGCGAACGTTGGTAAGAAAGCCGGCTTCGGCTTGCGCGCCAGTCTCGCCACCGATGTGGCGGAGGATTTCGCTGCGAAGGTCGGCGATGCCTTCGCCTGTCAGCGCAGAAACTCGAAGAATTGGAAGCGGACGACTGGCCACGGACCACCGACCGCTGATTTCCAGATCGCATTTGTTGCCGACGATAATCGCCCGACCACCCTGCGTTTGCCGCAGCAATTCCTCGTCTTCATCTGAGGCCGGCTGAGACGCATCCAGAACAACCAGCACCAGGTCAGCATCCGCCAAGGCTTCCATGGATTTCCGGATGCCGATGGACTCCGCTTCGTCGAGTGCCTGTCTGATTCCGGCGGTGTCTACGAGTCGGATCGGAATACCGCCGATGGCAACGGTCTCGCTGACCAGATCGCGCGTGGTTCCGGGAGTTGCCGTGACGATGGCGCGCTCGCGTTCCACCAGACGATTGAACAAACTGGATTTGCCCACGTTGGGGCGCCCGACAATCGCAAGCATCAGTCCCTCGTGCACGATCTTTCCATACGCGAAAGTCGTGGCCAGTTGCTCCAGGGGCTGGCACACCGCGGCAATGCGATCGAGGATGACAGGATCGGGAAGGACGGAGACGTCATCCTCGGCAAAATCGATGCCAGCTTCAAGCACGGCGATCAGCTCGACCAGTTTCTGCTTGATCGGTTGCAACCGTTTCGACAGAGCACCTTCGAGCTGCTGCGCGGCGACTTTCGCCTGGTAAAGAGTTTGTGAGTCGATCAGATCGCGCACCGCTTCGGCTTGGGTGAGATCGATGCGGCCATTCAGAAACGCACGCATGGTGAACTCACCGGGTTCGGCGAGGCGTGCGCCGTCGGAAATGCACATCTCGACAATATGGCGAAGGACGACGGGAGAGCCGTGGGCCGCGATTTCGATGATGTCGTCGGTAGTGTAGGAATGCGGCTTTGCGAAATAGGTGACGATGACTTCGTCAATGCGGGAACCAGAGGCCGAGCTTTGCTCGGCTGGACAGCCGGGGGCGGCTGTCCCCACATGTTCAGGTGATGGCTCGACGAGTTCGCCGAAGATTGCCCGGCCCGGCTCGAACTCGTGCTTGAGCCGCACCATTGGCTCGGCGATCTGGCGAGCTTGTGGTCCGGCAATGCGCACCACGCCGACTCCGCCTCGCCCGGGCGGCGTCGCGATGGCGACGATGGTGTCGTCGATATTCACGGGGCGATTGTAGCGGTTACACTAGGGCGACAACCAGCGCCCGAAAGAGCGGAAAAATCAATCGGGCGCAAACTTACGTGAGGGCCGGAAATTTGTCAGTCGCCGACGAACTGCTGAAAGCCAATCAGGAATTCGTGAAGAAGTTTAATTTGGGAGATCTGGCGGTCAAGCCGCGCCGCCGTGTGGCCGTGCTGGCCTGCATGGACTCCAGAATTCTTTTTGAGCGCTGCCTGGGACTGCAACCGGGGGACGCGCACATGATCCGCAATGCAGGTGGGATTGCGACCGAAGATGCGCTGCGGTCCCTGATCGTTTCGCATCACTTGCTCGATACCCAGGAGTTCATAATTATCAACCATACCGATTGCGGCTTGCTGAAGGTGCGGGAATACGAGTTGAGGGCGCACCTGACCAGTAAAATGGGCGCCATCGCGAGCGAGCCCTCCCATTTCTATGCCTTCGACGACCTCGAAGCGAACCTGCGCCAGCAAGTTATGCGGGTGAAATCGCATCCCTGGATTCCGAAGCATATTCTGGTGCGGGGATTTATTTACGATGTGAAGACAGGGGAGTTGAGAGAAGTGGAGTGAGGCGCGAGGGAATCGCCGCCGCTTCGGCTTGCTCGGGGCAGGCTCTTGGACGCTGGGCTCGCTTTGCTCGCTGGGCGGACGAAGGCGTCCGCCCCTCCACGTCTACCTCGCCACCTTCTCAATCTCCGCTTTTAGCTCATCGTATGGCAGCGCACCCGGATGATACATGGCCACCTTGCCAGTGCGGTCGAGCAGAACCAGCGTGGGCGTAGTCGAGGCGCCATACACGTCGAAGTTGTATTTGCTGATGGGAACGGGCATGTCTAACAGGCCGGCATAAAAGCGATGGCGTACGGCGTCGATGTAAGCCAGTTCATCGCTGGGGGAAGCGTTCTCCACCTGCGCCGTGTAGCCATACAGTCGAGTCGGGCCGACTACCGTCAATCCCCTGGCGGCAAATTCGGAGCGCAGTTGCGTGATGATCGGGGCTTCTGCTTTGCAGTCTCCGCACCAGTGGGCCCAGAAAAAAAGAAGCACCGGCGAACCCTTTAGCTGGGTTAGCGCCGGCGGCTTCGAGCCCAGGAATTGCTCGGCTCGCAGCGCAGGCGCTGGCCGTCCCTCGAAGGAAAGCAGATTCAAATTCTTCTGCAAACGTGCCCGGATCGAAGTATTGCCGTAAGTGTGCAGGGCGGTTTGCAAAACTGCGATGGCTTTGGTTCGCTGCCCGCGAGCCGCCAGCACTTGCGACTGTACCTCAATCGCTGCCCCTAGTCCGATGGGCAAATGCGGTTCGGAGTCCAACGGCCGCTGTTTGAGCGCCTCCAGCGCTAAAGCCTTCGTTTGTTTGGCGTAAGCGTCGGCTTGGTCATAGTCCTTGTCACTGAGGGCGGCACGCGCCATCCACGAATAGGCTTCGACATATTCTCCGGTGACACCGTTCCGTGCAACGTAGGACTTAAGGTCTGAGTCGGCGGCTGTGTAGCTATGCTGGGCCAGGGCGCTGCGCACGTCTTCTACCACACCGGCCCATGCCGGACTTGCCAAAGCAATCAGGATCAGAAGTTTGCGGAAAGCCATAACTTAAGATAATACCTTTTTTGCGGGCGCCACTTAGCCTGCGGAAAACATTGACGCGGCGGGAGTTGTTTCGATTTGGCAGGGCGTTCCAAATTGCTGAATGCACGATAGTTACATCCGGAGGAAAAGAAAACTTGTAGCTATTTTGAGGCACTTGAAATACAATCTGCTTGCGTTTGACTTTAGAGTTTTTCGCAGTACCCAGTTTCTCCGCTTACCAGCGCGTGACCTGCCTGCAGAAGAACCCTTCCAAAGTTTCAGCGCTATATCAAGACAAAGGAACATTGCAACACCATGGAAACAGGAACAGTGAAGTGGTTTAACGACGCCAAAGGCTACGGCTTCATCAGCCGCCAGAACGGTGAAGATGTATTTGTGCACTTCTCGGCCATTCAG